>NFYZ01002413.1_pt1 | contig 22159 bp, 44 predicted proteins | sample 1092561 | NCBI WGS metagenome assembly NFYZ01 (sample SAMN03609887, study PRJNA323583) | gut metagenome | isolation source: feces | host: Rattus norvegicus | place: Malaysia | collected 2013 | reverse complement strand
TGTACTGAAATTCAGCGAAACCACAAAATGTTGTGGGTGCCCTTATGCAGACGAGGACACTATGACAGATGATGAAGATGATAGCTGTACTGTCATTTGTGGTATTTCTGTCTGTGTAAAACAAAACAAAAGGAGAAAATAACATGATTGAAATTGAACTGTTCAGAGTACCTACCTATGAAATTCTGGAGGAACTTACCCTTAGAGCTAAAATTCATCATGGAGCTAACTTCACAAGTTATACAAGTAAAGAACTTATGGAGTTTGTTCTAAAAAATAGAATGACTGATTTTCTCAACAAATAATCTAAGCATTGTTAAAGCCCACCAATCTTAATTGACTGATGGGCTTTCTAGAGTGCTTGGACTACACTTTGATATCACACTACAGAAAGGAGAATGCCATGAATAAACTCTATAGTTTCAAAACTGGTAAAGAAGTCACCTTCGATGAAGCCAATGACCTCTTTACAAGGGAATGCCCATTTATATGATATCATATATTTTGGGTATTTTCCAAATTGATTGTGCTCATTTATTAGGCGTACACTAATAAGTGACCAATCGGAAAATAAACAGTTATAAGAAGTAGTCTACCTTACAACTGTAGGAAAGGAGGTGATTCCTTACAAATTATAGTATAGCATAACCTGTTCCACTTGTCAAGTAGTTAAATAAAAAATTTAGGAGGTGAAATAATGTCTGAACATGAACTGTTTATAGCCCGTAGAAGTCATGAATCCCGTGTATGGCACACTAGATTTCGTAGAAAGAATCTATGGGCTGAAAAGAAAAGAAGGGCAGTACATTTGGCTATCAAGCAGATGGAAAAAATCTAAATAAATTTTTTATCTACTTGACAAATCCTTAAAAACTCTATATAATAAAGGTAGAAAAGGAGAATGAAGTATGAATTTGGCCGAACTTATTCAAAGCATGGCCCATAAAACCAAAGGAACTGCATATCGTCAGACATTTGTCACTATCAAACCTTTCTGTGGCTTGCAAAACCTTTTTGAAGGAACAGTCCAAGAGTTGATTAACACTTATTATAATAAGTATGATTTCGGCTCTGCTGGTGCTGAAAGTTGGAACGAGGTCAACTACCATGATTACAATTATCAGCATAAGGACGAACCCCAGGTAGCTAAACATATTCTGATTGAAGTGGTTTAAAGAAAGATACACACATTTCCGGTTCTTACAGTTTCTCCGTCTAAAAGAAACTGACTCGATTAGCAGATTGTTGTAGCTAATCAGTGTAGTACAACAGAGTTCTTTGATGTTCTCGCTCTGAAAGAACATGATAAAATATTAAGCGAGGTATTATCATGGCTATTGCAACCTTCAATGCTGACCGCATCATCGTTCCCGAGGTTCGCACTTCTTTCCTGGAGGGTATTGGTACTCCTATCACCTCTGCTCACTCTCTTGAGACCGCTCTTTCCCTGTCTGGCCTGGATTACACGGTTGCCAAGACTGATGTCAATTACATGACCAAGGAGCCCGGTAAACCTCCTCGTTATCGCAAGGTTAAGGACCAGTTTGTGACCTATCGTGAGGACACCAAGGAGTTCATGGGCATTGTGGGCAAAAACTACAATATCCTTCAGAACATTGATGCCTTTAACTTCCTTGACAGCCTCATCGTGGGCGATACCAAGTTTGAGACTGCTGGTAGTTTCGGTAAGAACAATGCACGTTCTTTCATCTCCATCAGTACCGACACCATCAAGATTCTGGATGATGATATTCAGCCGTATATTGTCATTACCAATTCCTTTGACGGTAGTGGTTGTATTCAGGTTTACTTCTGCCCTGAGCGTGTCTGGTGTAGCAATACTCTGGCCCGTAACAAGCGTAACTCTCAGAACTATGTTCGCATTAAGCATAGTAATTCTATGGATGTTCGTATGGAACAGGCCAGGGAGACTCTGCTTGCTAACACTAACTACCTTGCGGCTCTGAGGATTTCGGCTGAGAAGTTGGCTACTACTCCTTTCTCTACTGAGAATTTTGAGGCTATGGTACGTGAGCTGTTCCCCATTAACCCCGAAGACAAAGAGGTTGTTCAGGTTCGCAACATGGAGATGATTGAATACATGCTTCACTGCTACAAGCAGGATGATTTGCAGAACTTCAACAACACCGCATGGAAAGCTGTCCAGGCAGTAGCTGACTATGATAGTCATATTCCTACTGTTCGGAAGAATCCTAATCCCATGAAGGATTTCAACAACATCATCATCACTGGTATGCCTCTGTTGAACCTTGTGTGGGATAAGATGGAGTCTCTTGTCAAGTAAGGCACCAACCAATCAGATTAACAGAGACTTGCTGGGAGTGAGAGTACCAGCATTTATATAATATTGAGGAGAAGTAATAATGTATAGCTACAATCGGAACAACAACTTAAACTACACTGGCAAACTCTATGGCAATAATGGCAAGTACTTCACTATTACTGTTCAAACCAATGACGGCCTCAAGGAAGCTGGACCTTTTGTCCACGTTGATAGTTTCCCTGAGCATATTACACTTCAGATGTTTAAGTTTTTTCTTGGGGATAAAGCTAATGCCTGGATTGAGCTTTTTGGTGAGGATATTATTAAGAAACACCTGAAAGCTATACGTCCCAGAAATTTCCTTACCACTGATTTCTATGAGGACAAAGGAAATTATGGTGGTTTGGCTGGTGCTCTTACTTGGTCCAAAGGATGGCTTTTGGGTAAATACACCACTTACCCTTGCGTTGAATGGAAGGGTGAGTGGAAAAGAGACTATATGGGAGAAGGATATCAGTATATCCACATTTCTCCGTATGAAACCTGGAAGAAGTCTTTTATGGAAAAATGTCTGAGAAGCAAATTTCCCTATCTCTCTCAGCTTAAATTCGATGCTTATGGATTCTCGTTTGGAAAAGACAATAAGTTTGGAAGTGGCGAGTTCTATATCCATTGTGATGTAGGGGGCAGAAGGTGTATTACATCTCTCTGCGTACCTTTTAAGGCTCTTATTGAGAATGACTTTAAACTTGTTGAGGACAGAATGCGTTCTTACTTCACTTGGTACTACAACAAGCCTCAACAGCAAGAGTGTCTTATTATGGCTATGTCTCTTCTGGAATCTGAGGAGGCTAAGTTGCTTAGAAGATGTTTTGCTAAAGCGAAAAGAGATAATTGAATAAATAAATAATCTATAAATTTTACTCTAAAATCGTTTCTAACAAACAAAACATAACCGAATGAAAGGTAAGTTACAAGCAATTTGAAAGGAGAGAAACATGATTATTTTGTTGATTCTAACGTTGATGCTTTTTAGCATGTTTTTGGGAATATGCCTATATGATGATAAAGAAAGTATAGTTAAGACTATATTTTGGGGTTGTACCTGTTTTGTTTTATATGTCTGCATAGGTTTTACTATCGAAACTCAATATGAGCCCACTTCTAATGAATATTATCTTCCTGCTGAGTTATATACACAGAAAGATGATATCTCCTATATTTTCATTGATGAAGATGGTAATCTTTGGACATGGGAAGATGACATGTATATTTATACTGACAATCATGTTTACCTTCTTCATATGGATAACAACAATACTAAAAAAGATATCCATGATGATATTATACTTACTGTTTGGAGTAGTGGAGGTAAGGAAATTCCAACAGTAGGATAATATACAAGCATTACACTCTGTACTTATAAACCATTAACACAAAATATTTAGGAGGTTATTTAAATGAAGAATCACATTCTGTATCAGTACGATTGGGGCTGGGATGCTTTTGAGAAAGCTGAAATTGCTAAGGAGTATGAAGAAGAGATGGGTGAAGTTCTTACTGATGATGAGTTGAACGAATATATTAATTCCATTCAAAATGATAACTGGAATTTTATGATGGAAGAAATCAAATATTATGAGCAAACTTTTGGAGAAAAAACCTATATTATCAAAGCAAAGATTGGGACTTGGCAAGGCATATTTGATGGCGGCAAAGTTATCACGGGAATGCGTAATGTAATTGCTAAATGTTGTAGCGATTGTGATTTCATTACTCTCTGTTACAAAAATAACCAATTTAAAATTATTGGGCATCATCATGATGGAACCAACACTTTTACCATCAGAGAACTTACAGACGAAGGTTGTGATTATTTTGATAGAAATAATTATAGCCAAACAGACAGAGAAATGCATGACCATCTCTTCAAATCTCATAGATGGAGTAAAATGGTTTCTATCTTTCCAAAGATTTATGGGTGGATTTAATTCCACTCTTTATATATAACCTATCAATCAACTAGTTTAAGGAGGTAAAATATTATGAAATGTACTGCTCAGATTGGTAAACCCGTAACTGGTGTATTTGCTGATTCTACTTTTGGGGGAATCGAAATCATCGGTGACATTGAACATGCTATTGATGATTATGTCTTTTGGCGTTATAACTACGGAGAGCCCAAGCCTATTCACAGAGCAAAAATCTATTACAGTAGTAGGAAAGGGGGTTACTTCAATACTCCCAGAGGAAGAATTTACTTCAATAACATCATGTGTGTTTAATTAGAAAGGAGAATATATTATGAAAATTAAAGTTAGAGATATCTTGGACCTTATCATTTGTTGCCAGTGTGTCCAGATTTGGGTAAGCGGGGATACCTATGAGTTCCCCGTTTGTGAACTTCCCAGAGAAGTAGAAGACATGATTGTAGAAACTATTGATGACCCCAGTTGCTACGCAGAACCGCACCCCCTTTGTTTGAATCTCCTTGTAGATGAAAACTTTGATAACTATGAGGAGTTCAAAGACACTAATAAAGAGTATCTGCTTAATTAAGAAAGGAGAATAAACAACATGAAAGTATACAACATTCAATGGGACGTAGATAACGAATATGAACGTTCCTTCCTTCCTGATGAAATCCAGATTCCCCACAATATCGCCTACAAAGAAGGTGAGATTGATGAGGATGCCATCAGCGACTTTCTCGCTAATGAAACTGGCTATTGTCGCTGTGGTTTTGAATTAATCTAAATAAGAAAGGAGAAAATAATATGTATTATTTGGAAGTTTTCTTTGAAACTGGAGAGTCTATCGCCATAAAGTCCATGGTTGAAAAACCTACCGTAGAAGAACTTACAATGTTTCTTAAAAAAGATATCCCTCGCTGTGGGTATCCTACCAAAAGTCACGTAATCTCCTATTCTGATGTAAAGTCGTTTTTCGATACCAACAATATCGACAAGTGGCCTATTCTCTCTAGGGACGAAAAAGTCTTTATTTGTGAGGCCATGATTACTCAGGATCATTCTGATACTGGAGAGAAAATTCAATAAAATTCAATATGGTATGGATATTAAGATGTATGAAGATAAATATTATGGAGGTGCTTACTTTCTGATACCCTTGGGGAAAGCTAGTATTGGATGTAGTTGGGAGTATAAATCTTTTAGCGAGGCTTATGACGATTTATCCCGCATCATTGCCAAACATATGCTTGAGTATCCTGTTATCGTTTTAGATTAATAAAGAAAGGAAGAGGTATAAAATATGAAAAAATATAAAGTAATCTTTGTTACTTCTAAAGGTAATAAGGTAAGCAGAGAGTTTAATTTTCTTTATCAAGCTCGTAAATATCTCAAAACTATCTTTGAAAGAAAAATTGATTGTAAAAAATGGGAATCCATTATAGGCACTTATGATAAAGATAAGGCTGATATTACCATTTTTGAAAAAGATGGAGAGAAGGACTTCTATTTTTACATCGCAATATAAATTTTCATTGATATTTTGAAGCTTGTTGAGCTTTAAGATATACGTACCTATCAAACCAATTTAGATTAAAAAGGAGAATGTATTATGTCTGAGATTCTTACTTTTACCACTAACTTCCCTGGTATCCAGCTTAATGAGGCAAAGTACAAAAATTTAAAGTTTAATAATTTCAACTCTTTTTGGGATTTTCTTTTCTTGAAGGGAGAAAGAAGAGATTTTTCCAAGTTTGGATTTCGTACTTTCAATGATTGCCATGTACTGAGTGGTCAGAAAGCGATTTATGTTCCTTTCCTTCATCCTGCGAATAATATTGAATTTCAAGTAAACCACTTTGTACTCTGGATGACAATTGGTCATTTCAAGTGGGCTGAAAAACCTTACTATGTTGTATCCCCCAATGGTAAATCCACATTTAAAATGAGTTCAGTCGTAGACTTGAGTTGTTACGCTTGCGAATTCTGTAACGGTTATTGCGAGGAATGCCCTATTCAGTGGATAGAAGGTGAAGACAATGTAGAATTTGCTTGTGAGGAAGAAGGAAGTCTTTATAAAAGGTGGTGTTCTATGCAAGATTTAATTGAACTCTTTGAAGACCCTACTGCCCCGGATGAAGCACAGGGCACAGCATGGGCAATCGCCTCTAAAGAATGGAAGGAGTTTTAAACATGGGAAAGAAAGTAACTCTTGAGAAAGCTATCAACATTGTGTGCCAATATTGTGTTAAGTGTTGCTGTGATGATGATTGTCCCATTCATGAAACTGAAGCTCATTATGAGGGCACAGATTTTTACACCAAAGACTTTAACCCTGACCTTTACTAAGTTAACAATTTATCACACCTAACAACATTTATAAGTCTGACCTATCGGACAAAAACTATTCTAACGAATAGCTATACGGGGAGAAAGGAACTAATATGAACGCTTATGATATGTATTTTCTGGGTGACACTTTCAAGAACGACAATGGTGAAGAGTATATTATCCTCGCTATGAATAAGAAGCGGGATAAAGCTTTGCTTTGCACTAAAGGACAGTGCTGTCTTTGTATTGGTGCTAGTGGATTGCGTGAACATCATTGGTGTTATGGGCACTATTTTATGGAGAACTTTGATGCTGGTTATGAATGGTATATCAAGGATGATAACATTCCTGATGAAAAGGAGAAAGAAAAGTTTTTATACCTTTTCACTTATGAAATTATGCCTCGTGATAAATCCTCTTTTATCCACATGAATTGCCAGAAGTATTTCCTGGCTCATAATTTCATTGAGGCTCGTGAGGCTTTATTCAAACTGTATACTGATTCGGATGATATGATTACCGATTATCAGTACGAAATTGTACCTTTCTATGATATTACAGAAAATGAGGAGGATTAATCATGAAAATCATTGCTTCTGTCGTTAAAAACGGTGTAGTAATCACCAAGACCTATTCTTGTTGGGATTTGTTTTATGAAGACACTTTTAGCCCTGACACAGAGTATCAAATTCTTCAAGTAATTGAAGATTAACAACAGTTAAACAAATAAATTAGCTGTCCTAACTGGCTATACGGGGAGAAAAACAGTATTATCTTATAAAAGAAAGGTGATTATTATGTTATTTGAAATTAATATCCCTGGTTGTATCGGCAATCTTAGTAAATGTAAACTCAATGACTTTAGAGCTTTTGATAAAGAGCTTCTGTGGCTTTCCGATACTGACTATAGTAAATTTTATCAGAATGGAGTAATTGCTGTACCTTTTCAGTTTCCAGCAACAGAGATTGAATATCAAATCAATCATTATGTTATGTGGAAAACCATGGCGGCTATTGAAGCTACTCATAAACCTGAATACTTTCTCTTTTTAGATGAAGATAGTAGCGAAGAATTTCATGATGCTAATGTTAGTACTATTTGTTCTTGTTGGGCTTGTGAATTTTGTAGGCAAGAGTGTAAAAAATGCCCTATTTGGTGTAAGGATTATAGTGATGATAATTGTTGTCCTTGTGAGGACACACAAAATTCGCTTTATCTTGAATGGCTGAATGCAGTAGAAGATTCTGATACAGAATGGATTAGTACTATTAAAGAAAAAATAGCTAAAATATATTGGGAGTCTAATCTCAATACTTAGAAGATAATAATTATTAATATTTTGAAAGGAGAATAAAATTATGGGTTGGACTGGCGTTTCTGTTTGGGAACTTCCCGTAAATAAAAATGGCAAATATGATGTTAAAAGCTATATTGACAACATCATGAGTTATGAAGGGACTGGACGTACTTGGAATGTTGTTAAATCTGTTATGGTGGGTTCTACTTGGTATGGAGCTGTTTCTTGCACAGATAAGGAGAGAAACAGAACAAATGTATTTGCCGAAGTTGTGCTTACGAGTATTAATAAAAATGAATTCTGGTATAAAGAAATGTCTGAGAATATGGGACCTTTCAAGTATGACTGTCCTGCTAGTATTCTTGAGATTCTTTCTTTTACTGACAACAAATATGCTCTTGAATGGAGAGAAAAGTGTAAAGATACAGCAAAATATAAAAAATTCCGATCTAATTGGTGGAAAACTGCTAAAGATAAAACAAAAGTATCTTACATCAAATACACTTTTGAAGGAAAGAATGGTCCTGAAATTGCTTACCTTAATTATATAAGAGGATGGTATAAAGGTAAAAGTTCAAACTTCTGGAGTGACGGTTACTATCATTATAGTAACCGATTACTCAATGAAGACAACTGTGTATTTGTTAGACCTGATGGGACAGAGTTCATTCTTACAGGCCCTAAAAAGCCTTAAAATATTTAAGAGGTTTAATTTATGGAAATAATTAATGGGAAAATGGTAAAATTAGCAAAAAACGAATTTAAGGCAGATTAGACTTGTCCAATATGTGGAGGTGATATTATTACAGATTGCGGTCCTGAAATTTCTATTAGTTTTTGTTCAAAATGTCACTGGGAAGATGAGGATTGTAATTTTTAATTATTTAGGAGGTTTTATTATGAAGAAATACTTTGGTGACAATGAGGTTATTCTGGTTCATGGTACTCCTGACCCCTATGAGATTCTTAGTTGGGGATTTCAGTATACAGGAAAAACTTGCTGGATTTGCTCTGATGACACTAAAATGTACGCTTATGAATGGAACGCATTTGTAAAATGCGAAGGTTTAGAGGAAAGTGATGATGACTACAATTTAGATTTTATTCTTCGTAGAGCCAATAATTCTGGGCAGATTCAGAATGCTTTCAAGAGGAAACCCAATGACTATACTTGGGTTATGGAATTCCATTTTCCTGAAGAGTTCAAAGAATATATTGACCCTGATGAAAGTTGTCCTAACATGAAGGATTACGGAGCAGTTGAAATAGATGTAGATATCATCAATAAATGGATTGAGGAAAATAAATGTAAGATTATTTTCCACAAATTCTTCTTCGCTGTTAAATGTTCTCTGCTTTATCTTTCTGGCGTATGCAATAATAAATATGCTTCTTATGGTGTTGATTGTCTTAAATCTTATGAAAGAAATGCTCTTGAGGCAATCTCTCGTGGAGAATTTAACGATGATTTCTACGAAGATTTCATTAGTTGGCCTGATGAAATAGAAAGCTTTGAAATTGATTTGAATAATTACTATTTGAAATAATTTTAAATAATTATTAATTGGAGGTAAAAATTATGAAACGTACTAATTATCCTGTTATCACTGTTCCTGCTACACATTTTGTTCACCTTCAAAAGATTTGTAAAGCTTCTACTGGACCTAAGCCTTGTATCTATGGTATGCGAAAGTTATACTGGGGAGCCGATGCACCTATTATTAAGTGCTGTAATCATGCTTTCTTAGTTGATAGAAATATCTATGAAAGCTATAAAATTTATTCTCGTTAACTCACAATATTTACCAAGGTGGTGTTTACAATGGAAAAACAGGTAAAGAAAATTCTTATTAGAACTTACGAGACTCAAAACTCTGCATTAGCTAGAAGTCTTTTCCGTAAGTATAATGATGAGAATTTACCTAATTACTTTGCTACTATGGCGAAAAAGAAAGGAAGTAATAATTTTATTTGTTATGTAGTTAACATCTATTCTATTAAAAGAATTTAAAATATTTTGAGGAGGTCATCTATTATGCTTACTTGTAAAGTCAACAACAAAGAGTTTACTCAGTTTACCAATATTTTTCGCACAGACACCAATAAATACACCGTTGAAGACATTATGGAGGAGATTGAAGAATGGACTTACATTCTTACTCAACTTCTTAATGAAACTCAAAGTTATAAGATTGACGAAATACGTTTCAGTAGTAGATTAATTAACTGTCTTGCTAAAACCGGTCGTAAAAATATAACTAGGGGATATGTTACAATTAATGAAAATTATCTGCGCCAGCATAGCAATCCAGATACTTTTCATTCCACTTTAGCTCATGAGACTATCCATACTTTAATTGGATGCTTCAATCATGGATTTAATTTTATCCAAACAGGCAGGAAACTTATGGCTGTCTATGAAGGATTAAGTATAAATAGAACTTCAGCAGATACAGGATATATGGCTTGGGTAATTCAAAATAATGTCAATTCCTCTGTTAAACCTCACACCCCCAAATATAAAATTGTCTGCGAGAAATGTGGTCAGACTTTTTACAGACAAAGACTTTCTGCTATTGTGAAGAATCCTAATAACTTCAGGTGTGGTAAATGTTATGGTAAATTCAAAATCTTTGAAATCATGCCTGATGGCATGGAAATCCAGCGTGTATTTATAAATCTGTAAACCAAAACAATAATTATTGAGGAGGCTATTTATCATGAATAACACAAGTGCAAAAATGGAGAATCTGAAAGAGGTAATTTCTAAATCTATTCGATTCCCGTTTGTATGGGACAAGGATGGATATCATGTAATGGCTGGTAAGTATCACATCTGGGCTTTTGTGAACGATATCACTGGAGACTTTGATGTAACAGTTGATAAAATCACTGAGAAAGAAGAACTCAATGTGGAGTGGGAATCTTTCAATAGTCCTGAGTACGCTTTGAAAAAGTTTTATTCCTTTTTCCATAAGTATATGAATGTGTAAATGAATTAAGGAGGTATTTACCATGAGTCAGACGTATACTTCTAAGCACACTAGCGTAAACACAACCAAAATTCCCGCAATCTATAACCGGATTGATTGGGAGAAAATTAAAAAAACTTTCCCCCAGAAAACCAAATTTGCTATTTTCGATTATGGTTGTGGGCGTGAATGGTGGCATATCTCTCAGTTCATGCGGCACAAGGAGTGGGCCTGGTTTGGGTATGACCCTTACTGGGAAGATATCTCATATAATTTTGGCACTTTCGATACTCTGCTGAAAATGTCTCTTAGAGAACCTGAGCAGTTAAGTGTTATTCTCACGTCTAATGTGCTCAATGTTATTGACGATGAGCTGGAAATCAAACGTATTCAGCAGTATTGTTCTCAGAATCCTAATCTTCTTTACTTTCATAAGATTTATCGTGGAGATAGGTCTGGTGTCCCCAAAGTCACTAAAGTGGATTGTTTCCAGTGGAATAAACCCGCAGAGTTCTATATTAACAGTCAATTCGATATTGTAAAAGGAGGTGAATATATCACTCACAGTTTGTATGCTCAGTTCCTTAAGTCCAAATAAACCATTAATTTAAGGAGATGAAAACTAATGCAAGAAGGTACGACTTGGTTTCTGTCCTGTGATTGTTCCGTTATTGGCCTTGATGATAGGTATAGCGGAAGAATCTATAGTTACTTCGATATCATTGAAGATTTTGGAAGTAGCTATCATATCTGTATCTACAATGTTTGTGGAGACCCAGATGTGGAATGCGTAGTTGCTAAAGCTACACTCGAAAGACTGTATGATGGTGTCGCTTATTAAGAAAGGAGAGTAAAATATGAAAAACAACTACAAGGTAAGAAAAAATCTGTTCGCTACTGGTTTCCCTACTCAGGTCAATGATTGGTTTTTGACTGATGATGACTGCTTTCAGTATTGCAGAAAGCACCCGTTTGACAAAAGGCATGGCACTTATCAGTTTGTGCAATATTTTATTTACGATGGGGATGATTATTTCCTTGTAACTGACACCGTTGATGTCTACGAGTTTGTTGGAGTTGATGATGAACAGGCTTATGAGTATCTTATCGCTCTTCTTGAAAGTTATGGTTATGGAATCAGTACTATCCGTGGTGAAATGAACGATAAAGAATGGGCAAATACTTTGCTCGAAGAGTTCAAAGGTCAGTACGAGGGAGAAAGTTGGAAACAAATTTTAGCTGAATGTATGTTTGAAGACCGTATTTTCTCAGCAGATGAAATTGACAAGCACCTGACTTACGGGCAGATGTGTATAGCTTTGTCTAATTTCTTACAAGGCAATTAACTTAATATATCAACCAAATCTATCTAAATTTAAAAGGAGAATGATATTATGCCTTATACTACCAATTCTACTCTTGTTGCCGCTCAGATGCCCGAAGGTTTTGACATGAATGCTGAGAATAGGACAGTTTATCTCTCTACCAATGTCTCTAAACTTGGTGTGAGTATTCCCAGCATCAATCTTCCCCCTATTGTCACTTGCAGACCTGATGCTCCGTGTGCTAAGTGTTCTGAGGAAGGAGGTGGATGTTATGCCACTAAAGGACACTGGTTGTTTAAAGCCACAAGAGATTGTCTCTGGAATAATTTGGCATTGTTTAAGAAACACCCGGTCCAGTTCTTTGATGATATAGCTTGTAGAACTCGTATTTACAAATATGTTCGTTGGTTTAGCTCTGGCGATATTGTTAATATGGAGTTCTTAAAAGGCATGGTAAAGGTGGCAAAGAAAAACAGGGATACTAAGTATCTCTGTTTTACCAAGAAGTTTGAGCTCGTTAACGAGTACTTGGATAATGGAGGTAAAATTCCTAGTAATTTGAAGATTGTCTTCAGTACTTGGAGGGAATTTATTCCCAATAATCCTTATAATTTACCCATGACTTACGTTATGTTTGGTAAGGGTAAAAATAAAGCAGAAAAGGAGAGAAATGAAAAATGCAATGCTTTGATTCCTGCTGATGCAATTCCTTGTACCGGGGACTGTCAGACCTGTTTGGGTTGTTGGCAGTTAAAGAAGGGCCAGAATGTAGTGTTTAAGAAGCATTAAGGAGGTAATGAATATTGAATGCTGAAAGCTATATAGCTATGCCCCTTGTTTGGCTTTGGGTCATAATCTTTTTAGGCTGGAGAGGAAGGAAATAGCATATGTCTGCTGGAATAATGATTGCATTAGTCTTGTTTGGACTTTGTTATAATTTCAGTGATAGCTTCATACTTGGTTTAACTATCTTCTTGATTATCTGTATAATTGTTACTATTACTGAAGATTTCAAAAATTCTAAGAAATAATAGAGGAGGTGTAATATTATTGGAGTTACTTGATGGAATTGAATATTTTATCTTGTTAAGTCTGTTTAGCTTCTTATTTATCATGATGTGGATATTAAGGAAATAGAAGCTAAATAACAGAAAGTGAGGTGATGCATTTGTTTCTTCAAGACTACCTGTTTCTCGTAGCAATCTATATTTTCGTTATGCTGTTTATTAACAGCCGTAAGAAATAAGGAGGTTATATAGCAAATGCCTTTTTGGTTACTCATTATTTGTGTTATCCTTTCTCAGTCTGGAATCTTTGAGGATATGTCCTTCTGGTTCTGGGCTTTTATCCTGTTTATTCTTATTGGAGTAGCTTGTTGGACTATAGATTGGAGGGATAAGAAGTAATGAATGCTGTAGAGTTCCTGGTTTTGCTTCTCATGGTTCATATACTTCTGCTGTTAATCATCGAAACCTTTGGTGGTGGTAAGAAAGGAGGTGATAAATAAATTCACCTAAATCTTAATTTCCTCTCTTTAAACACTTGACAAACCGTAAATTCTATGATAGTATACTCTTACCTATTAAACTAATTAAAATTTTATTTAAATTTATGGAGGTAAATTATGAACGTTAATGCTACTATTCAGGCTGTTAAACGCATCAATCGTGGTCAGTGGTTTAAGATGGTCTATATCTCTGATGTTCCTCTGTGTGCTCAGGCCAAACGTGAAGGACGTGTTGTTTATAAGAAGACTACCTGTACTGTAAGATGGGGCCTGAATTATTCCAATATCGGTACTGTTAAGGAACGTTTCCAGGATAAGGTTGATAAGGGTGAAACTGTTACTCATGAGCTCCCTTGGGGAAAATGGAGTGATAAGGCTCCCAAGCTCATGATGATTGAGCATAAAGAGAAGATGTATCTCCGTGTTTACACTTCTCCGAATAAGTTTGATAGTGTATACTATGTTGATGGTGTACCTATCACTAAGGAAGGGCTTGCCACTCTTGGTATCGTTCAGCCTAGTTACTTTAAAAAGTCTGATACCAAACCCGAAGCATTGACCATCAAAGTTGAGAACATTGAGAGCATCGGTTGATTAAGAAAGGAGAATGAAATTATGAACAAAAAGTTTGACATTTCTAAAGCTAATCGTGAGTTTCTTGATGCAGTTGATATTGTATGTATGAACTGTGGAGAAGGTACAGATGAAATTTGTGTTAATTGTCCTGTACGTCATACTGTTGATAATATCTATACTGCTAAGGAGGAAGATTAATTATGTCTATTGGTACTATTCGTGACTGGAAGTTTTATTGCACCGAAGCTAATTTCTGTGATGTAAAAATCTATGGGAATGTTCGTGGTGAGTATATTTACACTGGAACTCTGAGCGGTATTCCCACCTGTTATGATAATTATAAAGTAGAGAGTTTTGACCCTGTATTTGATGATTTTCCTTATCTGGTACTTAACATTGACGAGTAATTCATAAGTTAATACAAAGTTCGTAACCCTCCCTTTCTTAATTGAGAGGGAGGGTTAAATAAAATTTATATAAAATATTGAGGAGGATTTTATTATGTCTAAAAAGTCTAATAATTTCGTGGGTTGTGGTCATGTTGTCAGTGTTTTTGCTCCTGAAACCAGAGAACATATCAAGGTAAAAGGGCATATTGGACTTTGGTATGTTATTGAGGAAAAGTATTATGAAACCAAAGGAACCCTCTTTCTCTGTGAGCATGAAACCTATGGAGATGAAGTAGCTTGTGTTATTATCGACAAGGACTACAATCTGATTCTTGATGAAGTATGGAATGGCTTTGATGATTATGAAGAAACTGTTGCTTGGGAAGAATATAAAGCTGATTTGTTCTCTGTACTTAACAAAAAGCGTCTGATGGGAACTCCCATGCTTGGTGATAGGATTCAAACAGTAATCCTTTATCGGGTTAAATTTGAAAAGGAAATTTACGATGTAATCCTCCTTGATACTCCTATTGGAAAGACTGACAGAAATATTACTTTCTTTTATCAGAGTAATAAACCTGCTCGTTGGGGTGTCCTTGAACAGAAGTTGAAAGAATATTACAATTCCAACCACTAAGCTCAATTAAATCTATCGAACCAGTCATTTAAAATTATACAAAATATTTAAGAGGAGAATGAACTATGGCTAAGAGTTATTGTGATTTCACCGAAAAGGAAATGGATGAATTTACCATCAACCTTCATTCCTGTTTTCAATTTACCACTTTTGTTTATAATTGCTATCATTATAAAGGAGACTATTGTGGCTATCCTTTTGAAATTTGGTATAACCCCAAAACTGAGGAACTTACTTGGGTATATGATTATTACAGGAAAGTTATTAAAGATTTATGTCCTAATTTTGAAGATAAACTTGTTGCTATCATTACCCTTTAACCTGATTTAAATCGAATTTAAGTTCAAATTTAAAGTTAAAATATTTATAAAGGAGAATGAATCATGGCTATTACTATTACTACTGTTACTACTCAGACTGAGATTTCCATCATGAATGAGATGATTGATGAATCCATCAACAGTGTTATCCAGGAAGCCGTAAATCACTTCAATCAGGAGAGACGTAGGGTCAAGAACCCTGACGATGATTGCCGTTTTTTCTGGAATGATGATGAACTCAATTTATTCCTGAAGCAGGTTAAGTATCCTGAAAAGGTTTGGGTGTCTACTGTCTATGATGATAATGGCAAGTTCTATGCTTATCGTGTTGGGCGTATCATCATCAACAAGAAGAAAAAGGAGATTAGGTATTAATGCGAAATAGGAATTTCCCTAAAGTAATTCAAAAAGAACCGGATGGCTCTTGCTATAGAGCTTGTCGCAAGGCTATTGCCTGTATCAGAAACACTCAGGGAATTTATAAAACTGATATGTATGTGTACAAGGCAGTTGTAATCCCTAGAAAACATAATACTGTCATGGTTACTCGCTGTTATAGGGACTACTATAAACTTCCTGATTATTATGGTAAGTGGCAAGAAATCGGCATGATGCCTATTGACCCTAAAGGTGATTATGGTTAAACTTTCTCAGCACAGGGCTAGTATTATCTAGCCCTCTTAAAGGAGTCTATTATTAGTCTATATTCTATATGGATTTGTAGTAGATTCCTTTAAGAGGGTTAATTAGTTCCATTAGCTTTTTAACTCTCTTATTACCTCAAAATCTCCCGACAGAGAGATTTTAATCCCACCAGGGGGACTTTTATCTGTCTCGGGGGAGATTTTTTAACCCCACTGCCGCCCTTATTGGGCTACCCACCCCACAATCAAATCTATCTAAAAAATAGTGGAAACGCTTCACTATTTTTTTCTCCTCTTTAAAAGGGATTTTTTCTGAGTCCGCCAGCCTATAATTTAAATAAAAAAGAAGAGGATTTTTCAATCCTCTTCAATTCCATATTGCTTAAACAAATGACGTTGAGGTGCAAACTCACCATAATATTTTTTTTCAGCTTTTAGTCGAGCTATAATACAATCTTCTTTATTTTTAGAACGACAAATTTTATGTGTTTTATTATTAGAACCTATAAAAGCAGTCCATACATTATCTCTTTTATCAAAACTAACACCAATTATTCCACTAGTGTTATGAGAAGGAATAACTATATTTTGATTATTTTGCTGTGATGTTGCTTTTCTTAATTTAGATTTCCTATTATCCTTTTTATTATGCTCTATATGGTCAATTCCTTTGAAACCCATAATAAGATTATGTATCATAAGAGGTTTTAGTTTTTTCCCTCCATTTTCATCTTGTATTATAACATAAGTAATAATATAACCAGACTTTTTATTTTCTGACCAAGTATATAATTTTACTTTATCAAAATCTTCTTTATCTATTAAAAAAGGTTGATTTGTATTTGAAGTATAACCAATCATATAATTTTCTTTCTCTTCATATAAATTCCCTTTTATTTTTCCTTTTCCAGGAGGATAACTATTTATATTATAAAAATTTTCTGTATTTTCCATTGTTTTTTCTCTTTCAAATTTAATTATAAAAAGGTACTAACCTATTACAGTCAGCACCTTAATAAATTCTATCTAAGCTTTACCTTTCTTACCTTACATAATCACACTTGCAATATCCCAATCTCTTACCACAACATCAACAAATTCCCTAATCTCCTGCATCTGAATAGCGTACCAACCTTTTTTCTTATTACCCATTCTGAGTGAATTTAAAGTATTTAGATTATTTAGATTGTTTAAATTGCCTCTTCCTTGGGCTCATAGAAAGCATTGAAGAAAGTAAATACACGCTTAATAGCTTCCTCCAGGGTAGCATCACTAGCCTCAAAGAAAACACCGACTTTATCAAAGTCCTCAATAAAGGCAGTATACTTATGAGTGCCCTGAACATTCTTGAGATGTACTCCAATCTTTCCACTCCAAAGCTGAGTAGGAAGATTCCAATAAAAGTTTTCCAAAATATCAAAATATCCTTCATGGTTAAAATCATGATTCTTTTTGATTTCCTCAAGAGGCTTACGAGTATAAACAATATTAATTTTACCCATGTTCATTACTCCTTCTTAATAGTAATGTAAATTTTAAAATTTTGTAAATCAAATCATTTCATAATTACTCTCTAAATAATCGACACAAGCCTTAAAACAATCCTTGTAACAAATAGTACTAGAAGCAGAAAAAACTACTTCATTATACTTAAGGTCAATAATTTCGCCAAAATATTTAGCGGTATTATTGTAAGGAATACATCTTACTCTAATTTCTGGAATTTCAATAATCTCATTGTCTCCTGAGTCAATTCTTTCAGCTTTCAATGAATAACAATGGTTAGACATTTATATTTCTCCTTTATAATAATATTATAATACTATAGATTGACACATCCATATCCATCTTCAGTAGTGTAATATACTCTTTTGATGCCTCTGTCTTTAATAGCTTCCATACAAGCAACACAGGGCTTAGCTAACTTAGGATTTCCTGCTTTATCAGTTCTCCCTACATAAAGTACTACATCTTTCCAATCAATATCAAGGAAAGAACTTTTATTCAGACAATCTATTTCAGCATGGAGGCTATCATTATGTACATGAGGGGGGAAATCTCTTTTTCTCTCTTTAATTCTATATACATTATATTTCTTTTGAGTAGGAGAGGTTTTAAGCTGATTATAACCTGTAGATATCACTTTGTTGCCTATTGTCATAACTGAGCCTAGATGTTGTCTGGGAAAGTCTGAACAATGACTTACACCTATAGCCCTGTTAAGATTCTGCATTATTGTTCTATGGGACGGCATGATTTAAGGTTTAAGCCTCCTTTAAATCACTACGACAGGATACTCCTCAATATATTCCAGCATCTTCTCATAACAATCGGCGAAAGCGCCAATAGAAGTAGAATATACATGACAATACCAAATTACCTCTTTTTTACCTGTCTTGGGATGGAGATAATATACTTCTCCATAATAAATTCCTTCCTCAATATCATCAGGAGTACCAGATACCATGATATTGTAGTAAACAGAGCTACCATCAGAAAAGTAATTAGTTTTGTTAAGATTATCCATATTGAATTTTCTCCCTTGCTTCTTTCTTAGACTTTCTAGCGGCTTGAGCCTTTTTCATTCTTTCACGGGCCTCTTCTCTTTGTTCATCAGTCATAGTACGCTTAGTAGGCCAACGAAAATAGCACATACATTCATAAGGAACTTGAGCTTCAATAGCCTTTTCTCCCTCAGTGATATGGAAAATCACTTTAACTTCATTGGGATGCTCCTCAACCATTTTAAGTACAAGGTTATACCATTTACGCTCTCCTGCATAAATAGTGCAATAATCTTCACCAACATAATGGTTGATACAAACCTCAGAACCATAACGGTTAAGTTCCTTAGTCTCTTCCACTTCTATATTATTACTGTCAACAACAACCTGATTTTTAGGCTTACGTCCTCTAGGCATATATATTACTCCTTTTTTAAATAGATTTTATTTACCTTATATCTTACACTTTACATATTCTCAAATTCTTTTTCCCACTTGACAATCTTCTTAACCTTCTTCATTATTCGCCAAAGGTCAAACAGTACAACAAACTTAAAATCATTGCAAACAGTATAGAGAATTTCCCATTCACTCTTATTAGCATTAAAGCCACTAATAAATCCTGTATAAACAGTACACAAGCCTAAATGTCCAGGCTCATGTACAAGAGAGGACCTATACTTAGTATACTTATTATAGTTGTCCATACTCAGTCCTCCTCATACCAACCAAGTTCAGTAGTCATGTCATCGAAGCTACCATACACGACCCAGTCAGTAATAATATCAAAAATCTTCTGGTCAAGTTTGATAGTATCAGTAAAAGCGTTCTCATTATCATACTACTTAAAAAGTGTGAGCATGGGGTTTATTTTGAAGAGTTTGATACTTGATAGATAATTTATTATGTTTTCAAGGTTCCTTTAGTAAGGATAGTATACCATAAAGAAAAGAATACGTCAAGAGGTTAAATGCATTTTGGAGAAATTTTTCTTATAAATTTATAGAGTTTTTTTGTAGGGAAAGCTGAATTGTTTTTATTTATTTGTATTATTTATAGATTTATTTCTTTTTGAAATATTCATTATATTTATATATAAAAGTAGGCATGTGTAGAAAGCTTAAGAACTACACATGCCTGTTAAGGAATTTTTGTCAGAAATTCGATAAAGGGAATTTGCTTACGAAAGGAATGTAAGCTATAAGGAGTTGAATATAAGTATAAAATTATTAAAACTACTAAACTTAACTCGGTTCCTTAAGCTTGATGTTAGTATAGCACAAGTTAAGGGTGTTGTCAAGAGGTTTAAAAAATTTTTTTAAGTTAGCCCCTAGAAAAGAAAGTTTCTTAAAATAATATTATTCCAAGGAACTATTACCGCAAGGATGAAACGTATTTGTCAGTACAATAAAATAAAGATAAAATACAATTTAATTTATTTTACCATCCAGATTCTTCAGGTAATCCCATCCAAACTTTAAGTAGATTTCTCATTCTTAAAGAAGGTACATAAATCCAAATCTCTTCTCCATCTCTTATACGACTACGGAATATCCATTGAAGCATTTCAGATAAAGCAAATTGGTCTATATCTATCATAACATTGTTTTTCTGAAGGAATTTAATAATAGGAGTTAAAGGGTATCTATCTACTAAATAAGCTAATATATATTTATCCTTATACTTATTAGTCGCTCTAGCATTTAAAGAAACGAAGCCTTTTGTATATCCATCACCTTTTATTTTGTCTTTAAACATACTGAAAGTAGTCCACATCTTATATTTGTTATCCACTTCATTCCTAGAAGCATATTTAAAATAATTATAAGTTTTCTTTTTAAGACCATCTAATAATGTAGGATTTTTAATATACCAGTTTTTAGATAATGGCCTCTTCTTCTTATTCTTAATAGTAGTTCCAGGTTCGCCTATTACGTTAAATTTATATCCTTCTTCTATATGAATTAGATTTTGATAGAAACTTAAATCAAAAGTTTGTGGTTTATCAAATAGTTCAGGAATGAAATTAAAATCTATATGCTTTTCTCCATTTACTTCTACTTCTTCTCTTTGTACATGAATATATCTATAGGGCATATTATGAAATTTATAATATCCACACTGTATTTGTCCTTCAAACATATAAGTTAATACAAAAATTTTATAAAATTTCTCATATATAGCTATTGGATAATTCCATATTAACATAGCTGGACATTCTCTGGAATCATTATCTATATTATCTTCTTCATCTCCAGTGTATTCCATGGCTTCTAAATCTACGTCATTATCATCTGCTTTTAAACCTTTTTGGGCTCCATAAGCCATTAAACAACCTAAATCAATTATAGATTTGTATTGTTCTGCAAGTTCTCCGGTATAACTTTCATCTATCCATTCTACTATTCCAGTTTCTTTATTGATTTTAACAACAGGTTCATCATTTTGTACTATATCGCCTTTTCTTGTCATTCCTAATAGTAATCGGATATCTTGTTGGTTTATTCCAGAATCTTCAATTACATCAGCTACTTCATCCATAATTAAAATATAATTATTTAACTTAATATAATCTAAATGGTCCTCGTTTAATTGCTTAAATAAAGCATGAGTACATACTATATTTCTACCTTCTTTTATAAACTTAAGAAAACTATCCATTTTTCTTCCATGAGCATTTTTAGTATTGGGTTGTATAAATCTTTTCTCAGGGCAATTTTTTATAATTCTTTCTACTTCATCTAAATAAGGTGTGATATAAATTATTCTAACATTTCTAGGTTGGTCATTAATAAAATTTATTGCCGCAGAAGTTTTACCATATCCCATCACTCCATCTACTATATAAGCCTCTTTCTTTTTATCACCCATTATTGAGAAATCTAATATAGTATTTTTAAACCTTTTATCAAATTGATTTTCTCTCCATTTTGTATTATTCTTTGTTATTTGTTTTTTCATACCTGTTTCTCCTTAATCATATATGATTACAATTTGTATTTTTTAATTACTTTATTACTCTTTGTTATAAAGTAAATTTCGCACTTGAGTACATCCGTTCTCTCTCGTATTTGTTCACTGAGTCTCAAACACTCGTACGCTTACGCTCCCTCCTTATTTTCGTCTCATTTCACTGCATACTCGACTTTAATACTTTACTTAAAATTTTTGTTTTTCTTATATTTTATATAGATTTTTTTCAATTTATCCGATTTTAAATACCCTTTTCTTTAAAAGAACAGGCCCATTTTTTCCTTATAAACAAGGGGGGTTTTTTCCATTTATCCGATTTTGAGTTTCAATATACATTTTCCCCTTGTAAATAAAGGCTAAAAAAAACAACATTAATTTTTTCTATGTAAACAAGGGTGAAAATAGATATTGAAAATTTAAACCTTCTAA
>NFYZ01006826.1_pt1 | contig 22209 bp, 24 predicted proteins | sample 1092561 | NCBI WGS metagenome assembly NFYZ01 (sample SAMN03609887, study PRJNA323583) | gut metagenome | isolation source: feces | host: Rattus norvegicus | place: Malaysia | collected 2013 | reverse complement strand
TACTAAATCCATTTTTCACACTTGACATTGCCTTCTTAGTACTTCTCATAGCTTTCATTCTTTGAAAAGGATTCATTCTATTCATTATAAAAAAGCCTACAGAAGCTCCTAAAAGACTTCCAAACAATGTACCTTTTCTAAAACCATTATTCATTAATATCATCTCCTTATTGTTTCTACACTTAGTTTGCCTCTATACTAATCCTCTAATTCTATTATTTTTTTGTAACATTGCCCGTTTTTACCAATATCTTTAATATCTTCTCTTTCAATCATTATTTTTTTCTCATTTATCTCAATAATTTTTGAGCTTGACAAAAATTTTCTCCCTTTGACTATATCTTCTATTATACCTTCTGAAATTATAAACCCAATTATTTTACCATCTTCTTTTTTAATAACCATGTCTTTAACGTAACCAATGCACTCAAGCTTTTCAGTAATCACTTCCCAGTCTACTAAATTAATTTCTTTTTCTTCATAAGGCTTTTCTTTTTTAAATTCATTCTCATTTACTACAATTATTGAGTCCTTGTCTATGTCTACAATATTTTCAATAGGCAAAAGCATTTTATTTTTATAAAGCTTTTCATTTTTAACAATCAATCCAACTATTCTCTTAAAGTCTTGAGAAAAAGCTACATTAACGATTTCACCTATAAGAGTTTTATTTTCTTTACCTATTAAACTTGAAATCAATAGTTCACTGTATTTCACCAATTAAATTCCTCTTCCCTTTTTTTCTTTTATAAATTTAGTATTCACTTTTCTCAAAAATATAAACTTATTTAAAAACTTTATAAAATGAAAAAGCTACTGTAAACATTTACAGTAGTTTTTTATTAATGGTGTTCTTCTGTTGGCTCAAAGCCTTCTAGCCCTTCTATATGAACATTATTTTTTTGTGAATAATCTAATAGTGCAGCTTTTATAGCTTCTTCTGCTAATACAGAACAGTGCATTTTTATAGGCGGTAATCCATCTAACGATTCAGCAACAGCTTTATTTGTAACTTTCATAGCTTCGTTCACACTTTTCCCTTTAATAAGTTCTGTAGCCATACTAGAAGAAGCAATTGCAGAGCCACAACCAAAAGTTTTAAATTTTACATCAGTAATAATATTATCCTCTATTTTAAAATACATTTTCATTATATCCCCACATTTTGCATTTCCTACTTCTCCCACACCATCGGCATTTTCTATTTCTCCAACATTTCTTGGATTTGTAAAGTGATCCATAACCTTTTCTGAATACATTTATTTTTCCCCCTTCTCTATTTGTTCATATAATGGAGACATCCTTCTTAGTCTTCCAACAATTTCTACTAAACTTTTCACTGCATAATCAATTTCTTCTTCAGTATTATTTTCATTAAAAGATAGCCTTAAGGAGCCATGAGCAATTTCATGTGGCAACCCTATAGCCAATAATACATGAGAAGGATCTAATGAACCAGAAGTACAAGCAGAACCACTGGAACCAGCTATACCTTTCATATCTAAACTTAACAACAAAGACTCACCTTCAATATATTCAAAACATATATTTACGTTTCCTGGCAATCTATTCGTGGGATGGCCATTTAATCTTACATAGTCTATATTATCAAAAATTCCTTTTATCAGTCTATCTCTAAGTTTTATTATCTTTGTATTTTTTTCTTCTAAATTTTCATAAGCTAATTCTATAGCTTTTCCCATACCAACAATACCAGGTACATTTTCAGTACCTGCCCTTCTATTTCTTTCTTGCCCTCCTCCTACAATTAATGAATCTATTTTCACACCTGAGCGGACATATAATGCACCTGTTCCTTTTGGTCCATAAACCTTATGGGCAGCCATAGAAAGCATATCTATATTTAATTCATTAACATCTATTTCAATATTTCCTATAGCCTGAACTGCATCTGTATGAAAATAGATATTTCTTTCTTTTGCTATTTTTCCAATTTCTTTTATAGGTTGGATAGTTCCTATTTCATTATTAGCAAACATAATTGTAATAAGTATAGTTTCATCAGTTATTGCTTCTTTTAATTCTTCAACATTTACTACTCCATACTCATCAACATCTAAGTAAGTTACCTTAAAACCTTTTTTTTCTAAATAATTACAAGTATGAAGTATACCATGATGTTCTATTTTTGAAGTGATTATATGATTTCCTTTATCTTTATTTGCAAAAGCAACACCTTTAATAGCCCAATTATCTGCTTCTGAGCCACCAGCAGTAAAAAAAACCTCTTTAGATTTTGCACCTATTACATTTGCTACTTTCTCCCTTGCAATTTCAACAGCATTTTTTGACTTACTCCCTAAAGAATATACACTTGATGGATTACCATAGTTTTCACTGAAATATGGTAACATCTCATCTAACACTTCTTTTTTAACAGGTGTAGTAGATGCATTATCCATATAAATATATTTTCCCATAAAAGTTCCTCCTAAGCTCATTAATTTTTTTCAGTTATTAATTTATTGTGTTCCTCTATCATGTCTTTTAAGGTAATAGTATCTATAACCTCATCAATACTATCACGAATCTTTAACCAAACTGATTTTGTAACACACTCTTCTTCTCTACTGCACTTATGCAATTCACTATCTAGTATACAATCAGCAGGAGCCATATCTCCTTCTAGTACACGTAGCACATCTCCCACTGTTATCTCATCAGGGGCTTTAGCTAACATATATCCTCCTTGCGCTCCTCTTACACTTTCAAGTAGCTCCTCTTTTCTCAACTTAGCAACTAATTGCTCCAAGTAATTTTCAGATATATTTTGTTCGCTAGCTACATTTTTTAAAGAAATAGGCCCTTCTCCATAATGTAGGGCTAATTGAAACATTGCTTTTAAACCATATCTGCCTCTAGTTGAAAGTTTCATTTCTTCACCTCTTTAATTCCAACTACTTTAGTTGGTATTACATACTAAGTATATTATACCCTACCAATTCTGTCAACATTCATTTTCTTAGTCAATATGAGTCACCGGGGACGGTCTTGAGTGACTCAAAATCTGAGTCAAAAGGGACGGTCCTAGCTGACTCACTTTGCAAGTCAGTTAGGACCGTCCCAGTAATTCAGACACAAAAAAAGAAGAGCATTTAGCTCCTCTCTTTAATCCAAGTCATTATTTATTTGTTCTAACTGAGGTGGATAAAAATCTGTTGGGAAAGGTTGATAATCAAAATTATCACAGATATCATCTGGGCTAAACTCTTCACAAAGTTCTGGGTCATCACAGTAGCCAAGGTTAGGAATTAATAACTGAACTTTTCCAACTACCTTAACAATTACAAATACACCTACTGGAAACGTTAATGTTTCTCCTGAACGAGTTGGCTGATCTAATAACATTGAATTTGTTTCTACTACAATTTTAAATTCAAACTCATCTCTTGCATCTGGAATAAATAATACAATGTCTTTTAATATATCAGGTAAAAAATCTTTTTTAATTATTTTTCCCTTGTTATCTTTTATTTCAAATGGTATTCTTAGAGTAAATCTTACCCTTCTAAAATGAGGCCTATCTTTAATATCTGTAACAATTAGTGTATTAGGTACAATAAACCCTGGTTTAAATTTTATACTTCCAAAAGATTTTTTATCTATATCTGTTTCTACCTGTGGAAAGCACTCCCTTTGTTGACAACTAGCAAATACCTTATCTGCTATAATACAATCTGTGTCCATCCAATCAAAAACTTCTTTTATTCTTTTATCAATATCTAATTCATCCATATATTTCACCCCTTTAATTTAATAATTCCACTTTTACTTTCATATTATGAAGTGAGAACACTTTTGTGCCCATTAGTTATGTAATAGGAGGTAAATAAATGAATAAAATTTTAACTGCTAGTCAATTGACAATAAACTCTGACAATATTTTCATTCTATTTCAGTTAGATGATTTTGGCAAAATTAAGTATAGTTTATATGATAATTTTAATAATTTTATTAAAACTTTCACTATAGATATAGGTAAAGTTTTAAACTACTCCGTGACAATTGATCAAGAAGATACTATTCACTTAATTACATTAACAGAATCTGGTGAGCTAATTCACTCTATTTATAATAATAACACTTGGTCTAATACAATAATTTCAAAACTCAATCTCCAATCAAATATATATAAGGATATTGATTTTAAAATATTTAATAACAATATAAATATACTATATAACTACGCTAATGTAATAAATCCAAATCTTTGGACTATCCAGCACATACTAAATCACAATAATACCTGGATCAGACATAATGTAATCAATCTATATGCAAATATAAATACAACTTACTTTTCATTAGATATTGATTCATTTGGAATTCTTCACCTTTTATATACTACAATAGATAAAAATAATATTGAATTATTTCATAAATCTTATAATCCTTTCTCTCAAAAATGGAGTAGAACACCTCAAAGAGTATCTTTTTCGGAAAATGATAAAAAGTATCCTTATATTTTTATTGATACTAAGAATAACCTACATGGACTATGGTTAGAAACAATAAATAATTCTGACACTTTAAAATACTATAGATTAAGTCCAAAACTACAAGGAAAATATATATGGGAGGAAATTAAAATTCCACATATATCCAATTGTAACAACCCTCCAATTATCTTTGAAGAAAATGGTATCTTAAAAATTGTATATACCCAAAATAATAAAATTGGATTTTTATATTCTACAGATTATGGTAACAATTGGCATAAAGGAGACACTTTAACAATGGGCTCTAAACCTATCCATTTTGTAAAAGTGTCTACACATGCAAAAAAATATAAGAATTTAAAAATAAATCATCTTTACTGCTATATAGATAGTAATCAGCCTATATTTTATTTTATAGAAACATTCGACAATAGAACTAAGGAACAAAAAAATATACCTGCAAATAAAGATAATAAAGATATAGATTCAAATAATAAAGATAAAACAAACCAAAGCATTGAACAAATACTGACAAATCAAAATGAAATTAAAGATATATTATATAAAATTGGAAGTACCCAAACAGAAATAAAAGAAAATACTGAAAAAATACTTACAATATTAAATGACAATAAAGGTTCTTTTCTCCATAAGTTTTTTAAGCCCAATTAAATAATAATCTTTTTTACAACTCTTTTACCATTTTCTCTCTTTAAAAAATAGATCCTTTCTATATAAATTCCAACCTTTTCAGCTTCTTCTATTAAAGCATCTAAATATGCAATATTGCTAAATCTTATAGAATAGCCACATCCAGCTTGTATAAAACAAGGCGTAGATATAAGCTGGAAATTTTTATGCCCTTTTCTGTCTAGAGTATAGTATAAATAAACGGCCTCATTCTTCGTATCAAAAGCACAAATATAATATTCATTATTAATTCTCATAATATTACCTCCCCTATTACAAATATATTTCATTATTATTAAATTAGTTACATATTTAATCCTCAATCATAAGATAGAATAAGAACAGTTTGAAAGGTGGAGTCCTGTGAAAAAAAATTCTGTTAATGAAGGTGTAAGTGTTATATGTTGTACAAATAAACGAAATAGCTATAAAGATATTTTAAATAATTTTCTTTCCCAAACTTATAAAATAAAGGAATTAATTGTAATAATAAACTATGACAACCCTAAACTTTATGATTGGAAAAAAGAAATTTCAAATTATAAAGATATTCATCTCTTTTCATTACATAGTAAATACTCATTAGGTGAATGTTTAAACTTTGGAGTTAAACAAGCTAAATATCCCATAATAGCTAAATTTGATGATGACGATTATTATAGTCCTAAGTATTTATCCGACAGTATTAAAGCTTTTTATTTTACTGATGCATATATAATAGGAAAAACTACCACTTATGTCTATTTTACGAAAGAAAAGATCCTAGCCCTCAGAAATATAAATAGGGAAAATCAATATGTACATAGGGTAGAAGGCCCTACCCTAATATTCAAAAAAGATGTGTTTAAGAAAGTTAAATTTCAAAATAAAAACCTAGGAGAGGACATTAGCTTTTGTGAAGATTGTACAAAGAATAATTATAAAATTTATTCAACAAGCAGAGATAATTTTATATATATTAGAAACAAGGAAAGTACACATACATGGAAAATCAATAACAAATGTTATTTAGAACAATGTGTCCAAATTTGTAAAACCGATAATTTTAAAAAATATATTTGAAAGGGGTAAACCTTATGGGTCAAAATAATAAAAGAATAAAACAACCTAACTCTTACAACCAATTTTTGCAAAAAAAAGCTATTAAGAAAATAAAACAAAATATAAACAAGCCACCTCAAAGAATTTTATTCATGCCTACTAACGGTAGCGGGTTAGGACATCTAACTCGAAGTTTAGCAATAGCTAGAAGATTGAAAGAAATGTACCCTAATGTAGAAATAATATTTTTTACTACTAGTTTCGCTATAAACATAATAAAAGAAGAGGGTTTCCTAGCATACTATTTTCCATCTGTAAATTTGCTTCCTAAAAATATTTCTGATAGGGATATAGATAATATTATGGAAAGAAATTTAATTGAAATAATAAAAAGACACAATATAGATACCTTAGTATTCGATGGCGTATTCCCTTACGCTTATCTAATAAACGTAATAGAAAAACTAGAAAGTTTAAATCCTATCTGGATTCAAAGAGGCATGTATAAATCAGGTAAATCAAAAGTAGTTATTAATCGTGAAAGTTTTTTTAATTTAATTATAGTACCTAGTGAAGCTAATCAATATTATTCTAATCTTAATAAAAATAGTAATTTTCAATACTGTTCACCTATTGTTTATTCAAAGAGAAGCGAACTTTTACCTCGGGAAGTTATTATTAAAATGTGGAATTTAGATCCTAATAAGAAAACAGTCTATATACAGTTAGGAGAGGGTTTATACAATGATGCAAATAGTTTAATTTCTAAAGTTGTAAAGGCATTAAAACGTGAAAAGGATTTACAAATTGTAGTAGCCGAATCAATTATAGCCCATAAACCATATAAGGTTGACCCTGATATATTTGTTATAAGAGACTATCCAAATTCAATTTACTTTAATGCCTTTGATTTTGCTATTATTACAGGTTCATATAATACTTTTCACGAAACAATATATTTCGGTCTTCCATCTATCTTATTTCCAATTAAAGAAACAGGAACTGATGACCATTTTGCTAGAACTGAGATTGCTCAAAAATTAAACACTGGTTTTGTCATTACTGACTTTACTTCATATAAATTTAAAAAGACAGTTAAAAAAATATTAGACCCAACTATCAATAAAGCAATGAGAGAAAACACGGAAAATATATTTGAAAACGGTGCTAAACTAGCCGCCCAATATATAATGCAGGAGTGATAACTATGAAAATTTTAGTAGTTGGAGCACATCCAGATGATATTGAACCTCAAATGGGTGGATCTATAGCTAAATTTACTAATAAAGGGTATGAAGTTTTAATCCTACAATTTACTGACACAGGCGGAAAACACAAAGCCATAAGAAATCGAGAATCTTTAGAGGCTACTAGAATACTTGGTGCTAAAATAAAATATCTGCACTATGAACAAGACAATTTTATTTTTAAACGAGAACTTGTAGAGAAATTAGATGACATAATTAAAGAGTACCAACCTGATGAAATTTATACCTGCTGGGAATACGACTCACATCAAGACCATCAGATAGTATCAAAGACAGTTTTAGCTGCCTCTAGAAAAAATAATGCTAATATCTATTTTTTTGAACCAATTATACCTGGTGGAATTACTCCATATGGTTTTGAAACTAATTATTTTATCGATATATCAGACACCATAGAAACAAAAATTAAAAGTATAAAATCATATAATTCTCAGCTAAAAAAATTTGGTCCTAATTGGATTAATGCAATTTATGGGAGAGCTAGATTAAGAGGATTCCAGATAAATGTTAACTATGCTGAAGCATTTCATATTGTAAAAAAAATTAATAAGACATAAAGATTGGAGGGGATTTTGTTTTGATAATTACTGCTCATCAACCAAATTATATACCATGGCTTGGCTTTTTTCAGAGAATGGACATGGTAGATAAATTTATAATACTAGATAATATCCAGTTTACAAAAAAAGCTTTCATACACAGAAATAAAATTAAAACAGCAAATGGAGAGTTACTATTGACAGTACCTGTTAAAGTTAAATTGGATACATTAATAAAAGATGTTGTAATTGACAATACCGAAGATTGGCAAAGGCGACATTGGTTATCAATAAAACAAAATTATAAGAAAGCACCTTACTGGGATTATCTAGCTGAAGAATTAGAAATTATTTATAGCAAAGAGTGGATTAAACTATATGATCTTAACTTGGAAATCATTGAACTTATAAGAAATAAACTTGGAATTCATACAGAATTAATTATACTTTCCGAATTAAACCATGACTTTGGGAAAAAAACTGATTTACTTGTTAATTTATCTAAGCATTTAAACGCAAATACTTTCTTACCCGGTACTGGCTCTAAATCCTATATTATTCAAGAAAAATTTGAAAAAAATAAAATAAACTTAGTTTTTCACAACTTTAATCATCCAACTTATTCACAAATATATGGTCCATTTATTCCTAACTTATCTATCTTAGACTTATTATTTAACTGTGGTCCAGATTCTTTAAAAATTCTTCGAGAAAGAATCTAATAAGATAACCTTTTAAATAAAAAATTGAAGATATTGTTTATTGATATCATAATCACTCATCATAGAATACATTGTATTACTTACAGAAGTTTATATGATTTTAGTGATTGGGGTGAATAAAAATGATATCTTATAAGCAAATAGTTAATCAAGAAGAAAAAATAGCCGTTATAGGCCTTGGGTATGTAGGAATTCCATTAGCCCTTAGCTTTGCCAAAAAGGCAAAAGTTATAGGCTTTGATATAGATAATACTAAGATTAATAATTATAAAAATGGTGTAGATCCAACAAAAGAGGTAGGAAATAATGCCATAAAAGAAACTACAGTATTTTTTACTTCAAAAGAAAAAAATTTAAAAGATGCTAAATTTCATATAATAGCTGTACCAACACCAACATATTCAAACAAATTGCCTAATTTAGAATATATTAAAGAAGCAAGTAAAATACTAGGAAGAAATTTAATTAAGGGATCTATTATTGTATATGAATCTACAGTATATCCAGGAGTTACTGAGGAAATATGTATACCAATATTAGAAAGGGAATCAAAACTAAAATGTGGTCCTGATTTTAAAGTTGGTTATTCACCAGAAAGAATAAACCCTAGTGACTCTATTAATAAATTAGAAACTATAGTAAAAGTTGTCTCAGGTATAGATGACCAAACCACAAATACTATAGCAGAGGTTTATAAACTCATAATAAAAGCGGATATATATAAAGCAGAAAATATTAAAGTTGCAGAGGCAGCAAAAATTATTGAAAACATACAACGAGATGTTAATATTGCACTTATAAATGAATTATCTATAATACTTCATAAACTTAATATTGACACAAAAGCTGTCATTGAGGCAGCTTCTACAAAGTGGAATTTTATGGACTTTAAACCAGGCTTAGTTGGTGGTCATTGTATTGGGGTTGATTCTTACTTCTTACTATACAAAATACAACAACTAGGGTTTAACCCAGAAATAATATCTGCAAGTAGAAAAACAAATGATTCCATGCCCCAATATATAGCAGACAAAGCTGTTGAAAAACTTATAAATTCTGACAAAGAAATAAAAGGTTCAAATATAGCAGTCTTTGGTTTCTCTTTCAAAGAAAATTGTACAGATACTAGAAATACTAAAGTAATAGATATCATTAACAAATTAAGAGAATATAAAATAAATGTAAAAGTAGTAGATCCAATTGTAGACTCAAAGGAAGTTATAGAGAAATATGGTATCAATATTTATCATAGTAAAGATATACAGAATATGGACGCTATCATATTTGCAGTGGCCCATGAAGAATTTAATAAGTTATCATTAGTAGATATTAAGTCTATGTATTCTGATAATAAGAATCCTATTCTTATTGATGTAAAAAGTATTTTTAATAAAAAAGAAGCAAAAGCTCTAGGCTTTAATTATTGGAGACTATAAAATATATTTTTATAGTCTTTCTATTTTTACTAAATATCTACAAACTTCCTAAAATCATCAATATCTCCTTGAACTATTGTACAAATCTTTAAAAGATCTTCGTCATTAATCTTCCAAGTATGTTCTTTTGAGGTTTTATGTCTAATATATACATAATGGTATTTATTAGTTGAGTATATTTTAAATCCATTTTTAATACAATCTTTGCAAAACTGAGTATCTATACCTTTAGGTATATTAGCAAATTTAACTTTTTTAAAAACCCTTTTTTTAATGAGAAATGTGGATCCTCCCATACGCCTAACATGCCTATTTCCCCTATTTGGAAACATAATCGCTAATAATTTCTGTTTTTTAAAGTAAACAAACAATGTGGCCTTTCCTATTATATCTGCATTAGTTAATTCAAAAGATTTAATTGAATCTGATAAATATTTTGGTCCATAATAATCATCATCATCAAATTTAGCAATAATATTATACTTAGCATAAGATATGCCAAAATTTAAACAGGTTCCTAATGGAATATTTTCATCTAACCTAAATATCCTTATGTTTTTATATTTCTTTGATTCTTCTAACCAATTATCTATATTCATTTTATTGTTGTTTAGAATTATTATCATTTCTTTTCTCTTAAAATCTTGTCTTTCATAGTTATCAAAAACATTTTTCATACAATTTTCACGCATTGTAGAAATTATTATGGATATACCATTTACATAATTAGTCAAGGCCCTCCCCCTTATATAGAATTAATTGTTACTTTTAATGATTATTTATAAATATATTTTATTATTTCTTCCTATTACAAAACTATTAACTTTCTTTAAACCTCTATAATTAGTAATAATAGAACCTTCCCCAATAATAGATTCATCTATCATAGTCCCTATTCCATTTATAACACAGTCATTTAATAAAATTGAACCTTCTATATTGGATTTGTTTATTTTCACTCTTTCTCCTATAGACGTATAAGGTCCTATATAAGAATACTTTATAATGGAATCCTTTCCCACTACTGTAGGGCCTCTAACTACACTATTATATATAACACTACCTTTCTGCAAAACTACTTCTCCAGTAACATTAGAATCTATTATCTCCCCCTTTATATTTTTCTCTAAATTACTTAATTTAAAGATATTTTCCTCCAATACATCTATCACTTCTCCAACGTCTTTCCATTCTCCGTCTAATATTTCATATCCTACACCATATTTTCTACCTAATAACCACTTTATTGCATCTGTTATTTCATATTCACCTCTTGAAGAAAGTTCTACCTCCTTACATGCGTTAAAAATATTACTATCAAAAGCATATAAGCCAGTTATTGCCAAATCACTAAAGGCTACCTTTGGCTTTTCCTCTAAGTTAATTATTTTATTGTTTCCTATGTAAGCAACACCAAAGCTCTCCGGATTTTTAACCTTTTTTAATAATATTCTACAATTATCCTCGCTATCTAAAAAATTATCTATAAATTTTTTGAAATTAAACTGAAAAGAATTATCCCCTAATACCATAATAAATTTTTCTTTTTCAATAAATTCTTCCGCATTTAAAACTCCATCGGCAATACCTTTAGGACTTCCTTGTACTATATATTGGAATTTTTCATTAAAATGTTGACTTAATACCTGTTGAAAAATTAGTTTATTATCTCTATTCACTACAATTCCAATTTCTTTTATACCTGCATTTAATAGGGCATCAATTGTATACACCAACAAAGGTTTATTAGCTATAGGAATTAGTTGTTTAGGCAATGAATAAGTTATAGGCCGAAGTCTTTTTCCTTTCCCACCGCAAAGAATTAATGCTTTCATAAATAACCTCCTAACATTTTCTACTTTAATATATTATATTTATGACTCGTGGGTTTAATATCTAAAAAAATAAAAGGCCAAGATTTCTCCTAGCCTTCTACTAATTAATTATCTATTTATTTAATTTTATTTTCAGCTTTTCTAACATATCTACAGTCATTTTTTCTAGATCATATTTTGGATCCCAGCCCCATTCTTTTCTTGCATCTGAATCATCTAATGAATTTGGCCAAGAATCTGCTATTCCTTGCCTTACTGGGTCTACATCATAATCCATTTCAAAATCTGGAATATGCTTTTTGATTTCCTCAGCAATTTCTTCTGGAGCAAAACTCATAGCCGTAATATTAAAAGCATTTCTATGAATAAGCTTTGATGAATCTGCTTCCATTAGTTGTATTATGGCATCAAGAGCATCTGGCATATACATCATATCCATTTTTGTACCTTCAGCTATAAATGATGTATATTTACCTTGTTTTAGAGCATCATAATAAATGTGTACAGCATAATCAGTAGTTCCACCACCTGGCAATGTTTCATTAGAAATTAAACCTGGAAAACGTACACCTCTCGTATCCAATCCAAACTTATGGTAGTAATAGTCACATAGTAGTTCTCCTGCCACTTTTGTTACACCATACATTGTATTTGGTCTTTGAATTGTATCTTGTGGTGTTTCATCTTGTGGTGTAGAGGGTCCAAATGCGGCTATAGAACTTGGAGTAAATACGGAACATTTTTCATTTCTTCCTACTTCTAAGATATTGTAAAGTCCATTCATATTAATATTCCAAGCTGCTGCAGGTTTGTCTTCAGCCACTGCTGATAACAATGCTGCTAAATGAATAATAGTATTAACATTATGTTTTTTCACTATTTCAGATATTCTTTCACCATCTGTTACATCTAATGTTTCAAAAACTCCAGATTCCATAAGTTTTTCATGGCCTTCTTTTTTACGCCTACTACTTGCTATAACATTGTCATCTCCATAAATTTTTCTAAGCTTCATTGTTAATTCTGATCCAATTTGACCAAGAGCACCTGTTACTAAAATTTTTCTTTTCATCATTCTGGGCACCTCCAAAATTATTACATATCTTATTACAATTTCATTATAACATAATTATTAGATATTAAAAACCAAAGTTTGTTAATAAAAACATATTCCAATACCCTTTGGCCCCAAATGAGCTCCAACAATTGGTCCTAGCTCATCTATAGATATTTCTACTTTAGGAAATCTTTCCTTTAGAATTTTTTCTACATTTAAAGCTTCTGATTTATTTAATACATGACATATACTTATTCTTTTTACAGTCTTAGGAACTTTTTCTATCATCTTTTTAATAGCTCTATTCTTTCCTCTAACTCTTTCTAATAAAGTAAGTTCACCATTCTTTAATTGAATTATTGGTTTAATACTTAATACAGACCCAAGTACAGTCTGAATTCCACTTAGTCTACCACCTCGTCTAAGGTATTCTAGGGTATCTACAGTTAAATATACATTCATATTTTCTCTTTTCTCTTCTATATGTTTAACAATTTCTTTTCTCTTTATTCCATTATTAATCATTTTTAAACTATCTTCAACTAAAAATCTTAAATTAGAAGCTGATTGTAAAGAATCTACTACAGATATTTTTTCTTCTTCCAACATATTTTTAGCAAGTACAGCACTATTATAAGTGCCACTTATTTTTGATGATAAGGTTATAACTAATATTTCGTCATAATTTTCCAAAGCTTTCTTATATTCATTCAGAAAATCACCAACTGCTGGTTGTGAAGTTGTCGGAAAAGATTTAGAAGTACTAAGTTTGTTAAAGAAACTATCAAATTCACCAGGGAATCCTTCTTTAAACTCTTCCTCTTCAAAAGTATATGATAATGGTACTACTGATATATCGTGTTCTTTTATAAAATCCATTGGTATATAACTAGTACTATCTGTTATTATCTTTATTTTCTGCATTTAGTTTTTTTACCTCCCTTTCCTCATATAATAACAAAGCGGAGAATTACTCTCCGCTTCTAACTATTTTACCACTATATTATATATTTTACCAGATATAAATATTTCTTTTACAATTGTCTTATTTTCAAGGTGTTTCTTTATGCCTTCATCTTCTAGAGCCTTTTCCTTAACAACTTCTTGTGAATCATCTAACCCTATAACTATTTTCCCTCTTACCTTCCCATTTACTTGTACTGGCATTTCTATTGTTTCTTCTATCAGTTTATCTTCATCATACTTTGGCCAGCTTTGCTCATGAAGCATTCCACCAAGTTCCATATTTGTCCAGATGCCTTCTGTTATATGGGGGGCTACTGGATTTAATAGAATTAAATATGTTCTAAGTTCAGCTTTATTTATTTTGCCCTTATCATTGAAATCATTTAGTAAAGTCATTAATGCAGCTATTGCTGTATTATATTTTAATGTTTCATAATCCTCTGTAACTTTTTTTATAGTTTTATTAATAGATACTTCCATATCTTCTGAGTAGGAATCTCCTTCTACAACAATATCTTGGATGTTCCATACTCTTTCTAAATATCTTCTACAGCCTTTAACTCCACTTTCCAACCAAGGAACACTTTTTTCAAAATCTCCTATGAATAATTCATAGGTTCTTAAGGTGTCTGCCCCATATTCATTAACAATATCATCAGGATTAATTACATTTCCTCTAGATTTAGACATTTTTTCATTGTTTCCACCTAATATCATACCATGAGCAGTTCTTTTACTATAAGGTTCAGGAGTATTAGCTACACCAATATCATATAAGAATTTGTGCCAGAATCTTGAATATAGTAAGTGCAACGTAGTATGCTCCATCCCACCATTATACCAGTCAACTGGCATCCAATAATCAATAGCTTCTTTACTAGCTAGTTCCTCAGTATTATGTGGATCAGTATATCTTAAGAAGTACCAAGAGGATCCTGCCCATTGTGGCATTGTATCAGTTTCTCGTTTTGCAGGTTTCCCACATTTTGGACAAGTGGTATTAACCCATTCTTCCATATTTGCTAAAGGTGATTCACCAGTATGACTAGGTTCATAATTTTCTACTTCAGGAAGCATTAATGGTAATTCATCTTCAGGTACAGGCACCCATCCACAATCATTACAATGAACTAATGGTATTGGTTCTCCCCAATATCTTTGACGAGAAAATACCCAGTCTCGTAATTTATAATTAGTCTTCTTTACACCTAGTTCTTTATCTTCTAGCCAATTACTGATTTTTTCAATAGCCTTTTCTACTTCTAATTCATTTAAGAAATCAGAATTAACTAAAGTACCAGTTTCCGTATCAGTATATGCTTCTTTTTCAATATCTCCACCCTTAACTACCTCTACAATTGGTAAATCAAATTTTCTTGCAAATTCCCAGTCTCTATCATCATGGGCAGGTACTGCCATAATAGCTCCTGTACCATAGCTCATTAATACATAGTCAGAAATCCATATAGGCATTTCTTTACTATTTACTGGATTAATTGCTTTTAATCCTCGAATTTCTACACCTGTTTTATCCTTATTTAATTCAGTTCTTTCAAAATCAGATTTTTTAAGAGCCATTTCTTTATATTCATTTAACTCTTCCATATTTTCTATTTTGTCTTTATATTTTTCAATTAGCGGATGCTCTACAGAAATAACCATATAGGTTGCTCCAAATAAAGTATCTGGACGAGTTGTAAATACTTTTAGTGAATCCTCTTCACCTTCAATTTTAAAATCTACTTCCATACCTTGAGATTTACCTATCCAGTTTATTTGTTGAGATTTAATTCTATCAATATAGTCTACAGTTTCTAAGTCATTTATTAATCTATCTGCATATTCAGTAATTTTTAACATCCATTGATTTTTAACTTTTCTTACTACTTCTCCACCACAACGTTCACATGCTCCACTAACTACTTCTTCATTTGCAAGGCCTACCTTACAAGATGTACACCAGTTTATAGGCATTTCTTGTTTGTAAGCAAGACCCTTTTCAAACAGTTTTAAAAATATCCATTGAGTCCATTTATAATATTCGGGATCCGTAGTATTTATTTCCCTATCCCAATTAAAAGAAAAACCTATAGATTTTAATTGTTCCCTAAATCTATTTATATTTCTTTCAGTTACATACTTAGGATGAACCTTATTTTGTATGGCATAATTTTCTGCCGGTAAACCGAAAGCATCCCATCCCATAGGGAAAAGAACATTATAACCTTCCATTCTTCTCTTTCTCGCTACAACATCTAAAGCCGTATATGGCCTAGGGTGACCTACATGAAGTCCCTCTCCAGATGGATATGGAAATTCAATTAAAGCAAAAAATTTAGGTTTAGATTTATCATCACTAGTTTCAAAAACTTTACTTTCTTCCCAAACTTTTTGCCATTTTTTCTCTAAAACTTTTGGATTATACTTAGTCATTTTTATATAAAACCTCCTTCATTTAATCAAAATTATTTTAACAGAACAAATTATCAAAAAAATAAAACCTTTCATCCCAATATAGAGACGAAAGGTTTTTCGCGGTACCACACTATTTGATAGATAAAAATCTATCCACTTCTAGAAATAACGGTTCTTTTGCCGGTTAAAGCTAATAAATGGTTCACTCTAACAACTCAAGGACGAGTTCAGTCTTGCTTCTACTGTCTTTCACCACCCGACAGCTCTCTAATAAGAAGGTTAAACTTACTACTTCCTATCTAAGTTTAATATTTACTTTAAGCCAAAAATGTCACAAAACTAATTAAACTGTATTATATCAGATATAAAAAATAAATCAAGAATTTTTTATATTTTTATGGGTATAAGATTTATAAATTTCATCTCTTGGAATAGCTTCTTCAAGATTTAAGGCTAACTATAGACAGTTTAAATCAAAATAAACTAGTCTATCTCCTTTAACAAGTAATTTCGCATTAAAAACTTTTTCATAAAACTCTATAGATTTTTCTAAATTAGATACTGAAAAAGTTATATGATTTATTGGTACCATAACATCTACCTCCAGAATTAATATATTAGAATTTATATTATATTACATCCTAAAGTATTTTTAGCTTCTTTTAATGCAAAATTATGAGCTTCTTCATCAAAAGAGGCTACTCCATCTTCATATATATTTACTTTATAATTTATATTTCTTCCATCAGCAGCTGTATATAGTACACAAATATTAGTATTTACTCCTACTAAATATATTTCATCTACTCCTTTTTCTCTTAAATAAAGATCTAAATCTGTACCAAAGAATGCACTATAACGTCTTTTCTTAATAACTTTATCCTCTTCTTTAACCTTTAATTCATCAATTACTTCACTACCCTTCATTCCTGCTATACAGTGAGGTGGAAACATATCAAATTCTTTATCATCTTTTTCATGGTTATCGCATACATAGATTATTGGATAATTTTTTTCTCTAAACTCTTTAGTCTTTTGATTTATGAAACTGACTATTTCCTTTCCTGCCTGGCCAGTAGTTAATGCTCCATCCTCATCAATAAAATCTTTCAACATATCAATTATTAACAAAGCCTTCATTTTGAAACCCTCCAGTATTAAAATTATTATTAAATCATTTTATAATATAAAATCCCATTTTCTTCAAACCTACCAATTTCACTTTCATAATATAAATGTTCTAAATGAGACATGGCTTCTCCAGAAGCAAACCATTTTTGCGGATTAGGAAAATCCTCCCATTTATCATAACTTAAATCCCAATGCATATTTGCTGCTACATCCCTTACAGTCATTTTTTTATTCTTAAGTATTTCTTTTATCTCCTGCAACCGTTCTTCATGATGGGCCAACATTTCAGAAATCCTTCTTTTATGATCTCTTAAAATATTTCTATGAGATGAGAGAAGGTAGTCTATATTATAGTTATATATCTTTTTTAAACTATCAAAATATACTGATAATATATCCTCTTCGAAATCCCAAAAAGAAATATTAGGGGTTATACTCTCTAGCACATGATCACCACCGAAAAATAATTTATGTTTTTTCTCATAAAATCCAATATGTCCTGGTGTATGCCCTGGGATATCTATTACCTCAAAAGAATATTCACCTATACTTAATACATCACCTTCAACTAAAGGTATAAAATCTATAGGCTCCTTTAAACAATATTTATATCCTGGGTGATCGTCAAAAGAAATATTATCTTTTTCTAAATCAAATAGTATTTTATATTCTTCAAACCCTTGCCAATATTCATCACTACTCATTTCATTTATTAATTTACCATCTATTTTACCTGCATATACTTTTACTCCTGCTTTATTTAATTCTCCTGCTAATCCTGAATGATCTGCGTGAAGGTGAGTCACTAATAAATAAGTATTATTTAAGTCTAAACCTAACTCTTTAATTCCCTTCATTAATGCATCTTTACATTCTTTTCTATTAAATCCTGTATCAATAATTAAATTTTTGTCCTCTGATATTATTATGTAACTATTTAAAGCACGTAGAGGATTATTAGGTAAAGGAATTTCATTTAAATAAATATTTGTATATACTTTAGTTAACATTAATATCCCAATTCCTTTCCTACTATTATTACCTTTATTCTATTACTAAATTGGCTATTTATCACAGTGAAATAGTTACAAATTCTATCACTACTTTTACAGTCCATACAATATCCAACTTTCGTACAGGGTGTATTCTTTCCTAACCTTTTTGCATCTAGTGGTGCTGCATAATTTCTTACTCTTTTCTCCGCTTCTTCTAAATCTCTAACAATTTTATTTATACCAGCTACTATAATTACTTGTTTAGGTCCATATATCATTGGCGCTACTCTACTTCCATTTCCATCAATATTATACAGCTGTCCATCCTCAGTTAAAGCATTGGTACTAGACAGATAAGTATCAGCACTAAAACTATCTATATATATTTGTTTTTTCTCCTGACTTGTTATACCCTCCTTATGCTTGTCTAAGAAAATATAATTACCTTCTCTCATCATATTTATTATGCCCGTTTGAAAAAGAGTCATTGAATCACCAGCAGTTACAACTGATTTTTCTGGTATTAATTCTTTAATTTTTTCTTTTAAACTAGCTTCATTTTCAACATAAAATGCTTGAATATTATGCTTTTTAAAATTATTTATCGTTCTCTCAATTCTTTTATTAATATACCAATGAATATTTTCAGTCAATTATTTGACCTCCTATCTATATTACATTTTCAAAAATGATAACATGAAATTCCAATTATCTCAAGGATTATACAGAGTAAAATTATGCTTTTAGGGGATTATAAATTTTGGAGGTGAATAATATTGATAGAATTTATGCCTAAACAAGTATTTTATGAGCCTGACGCTTTAAATTATCCCCTTGGGAAAAAACTTATAAATTACTTTGAAAAAACAAATATACCAATGAAACCTACAACTTCCCATAATAGGGTTATTGGTATTGTTGGTGATACTCCAGGAGAAGCCTATAGAGAAGCAAAACATACTTTAGTTATTGGAATTAGAAGGAGTAAAACTTTTCAAACCTGTAAACCTTCTGCCCATTATCAACTTCCTCTAGCTACTTCCTGTCCTGGTATGTGTGAATATTGCTATTTAGCTACAACTTTAGGACCAAAACCTTACTTAAGAATATATGTTAATATTGACGAGATTTTAGACATAACTAGAAACCTTATTGAAAATAGAGCACCAGAAATAACTATATTTGAAGGCGCTGCTACATCAGACCCTATACCAGTAGAAAAATATACTGGAAATCTTAAAAAAACTATAGAGTTTTTTGGTCAAGAACCTTTAGGACGATTTCGATTCGTAACGAAATTTACTGATATAGAAAGTCTTTTAAATGCAGAACATAATAACCATACACGGTTTAGATTTAGTTTAAACTGTCAACAGGCAATTAAACAATTTGAACATGGAACACCACAGCTTTTGGATAGAGTAATAGCAGCATCAAAAATGCTAAAAGCAGGCTATCCTATAGGATTTATTATTGCACCAATATTTAAATTTGAAAATTGGCAAGATGAATATACAGAACTTTTTACTTTATTAGAAAAATACTTATATGAAAATATGCCAAGCAATTGGTCACCTAAAGATTTAACTTTTGAGTTTATATCTCACCGGTATACTCTTAGAGCTAAATCTAATATTCTCAATGTCTTCCCTAAGAGTAAACTTCCTATGAAAGAAGAAGAACGAAAGTTTAAATATGGACAATTTGGATACGGTAAATATGTTTATGACCCAGATGATATAAATGAATTAAAAGAATTTTTTCTAAATAAAACAGAAAAATATTTTCCAGGAGCAAAAATAGAATATTTTATATAGATTATTTTTTGCTCCTAGGATAATCATTCTTAATGAACACTAGAAAGTTTTTTTATATAATTAATAAAACTTTCTATATCCTCCACAGTAGTATCAAAGGAAGTTACTAATCTAATGATATTTTCTTTTTCATTAATTAGATACACAGGGAATTCTTCTTGCAATGGTCTATTCCATCCTTTGGGTATTTTAACAAAAAGTATATTCCCTAAAGACTTATTCATAATTTCTACACCTGGAAGTATTTCTAATTCTTCTTTTAAATACTTAGACATATTATTAGAGTTTATAGCATTTTCCTTCCAAATATCTTCTTCTAAATAAGGTATGAACTGAGCAGATATAAAACGCATTTTAGAAAGTAATTGCATACCTTGCTTCCTTATATATTTGAAATTTTTACTAAGTTCTTTATTAAAAGAAACAATTGCTTCCCCAATCATCATACCGTTCTTAGTGCCACCAAAAGATAATAAATCTACTCCAGTATCAGTTATCATCTCTTTAAAACTAGAATTAAGAGCTACTACTGCATTAGATATCCTTGCACCATCGACGTGTAGAAACATATTATTAGTATGGGCAAAATCTGCTAATTCTTTTATTTCTTCAATAGTGTAAATTGTTCCTAATTCAGTAATTTGAGAGATAGATATTACCCTTGGTTGAACTTGATGCTCATCTCCTATAGAATTAAGAAATCCTTTTATATCATCAATAACTAACTTACCATCTCTATTAGGTACGTAGAGTATTTTATTACCTCCAAATCTTTCTAAGGCACCACATTCATCTACATTAATATGGGCTGTATCAGTACATATTACAGCTTCAAAAGGCTTTAATAGTCCACTTAACCCAACTATATTTGCTGCAGTACCATTAGTTACAAAATATACAGCCACATCTGCTTGAAAAACTTCTTTGAATAGCTCATTAGCTTTCTCTGTATACTTGTCCTCTCCATAAGAAGGCTCATGTCCAATATTACTATTACTTATAGATTCAAGAATTCGAGGATGTACTCCTGAATTGTTATCACTTAAAAACATTTTCATTTAAATCCCTCCACAAATACATCTATTAAAGCTATTTTACCATATTTAAGAATATTTGTACTAAAAAACGTACTGTAGATATGGACAGTACGTTTTTTAAATTAAATATTTAATATAAATTTATTTCGTTGTAATTATAGACATTTAATCATCATATGGCTGTGCAATAATATACTTTATAAAATTTGAGTTAATTCTATTATTTTTTCTATATCATCAGGCTGTTTTGTATATTCAGCGATTTTATTTACTTTTATCTGTCCACAACTTAAGCATTTATGCATTATCTGAAATCCTTTTTTAGAGTGCATCTTAATTCCTATAGGCTCCATAAGTCCTTTACAAGAACTTAATCTATCTCCAGGAATTACATCTACATGCTTTGAGTATAGGCAAAAGGGACAGTGATTTCTAAAACTACCATTACTTAATGGTAAAACTTTTTTACCACAGTATTCACAATTAAATGATGTATTTTCTTTATTTCTACTCATATTCTACTCCTTTAATAGATATTTTTTAATCTATATAAAGGAGTAGGGTTCCGTTAATTCTTCTTAATATTAAGTTATAGGCTTGAGTAAAGTATTGACAAATTCACCGCTGTTCCTTTAGGGTTTGCGATTAATTCCAGTTCCTACTTCATTAAGACCTATTTCATCCTTAAATCCGAACCATGACTAATTTTGTGATTTTATATTAACCACTGTAAGACGGATACTATCCACCTTCCACTGGTAAGTGTACTTTACTTTCACTATCAAAGGCATCGTCCCCTA
>NFYZ01012289.1_pt1 | contig 22258 bp, 31 predicted proteins | sample 1092561 | NCBI WGS metagenome assembly NFYZ01 (sample SAMN03609887, study PRJNA323583) | gut metagenome | isolation source: feces | host: Rattus norvegicus | place: Malaysia | collected 2013 | reverse complement strand
ATGCAATTTACAAGACAAACTTTAAATGAGAATTTTGTGTAATTTAAAAATATAAACATATATTGGTTTATATTAAACTAATTTTAGGAGTGTATCAAATATTCGGTTTATTTGATACACTCCTTTTTATTTAATAAATATTTAAAATTTATTTAACTGAATTAATAATATATGGCAACATGGAATCAAGCTGTTCAATCTATGGGTAAATTTTATTAGCAAAATATTCATACATATCAAGGTGGTAAATCTGGACATGCAACAGGTGCAAGACGTTCATATTCATGTCCGTTATTAGGACATTGTGTTGGTGATGATTGTTCAGGTTTTACATCTGCATGTTTATAGTTATTTGGAGCATTTCCTTCATCATATATTGTAGCTTCCAGTGGGTTTATATCAACTGGTGGTGTAACAGCTGCATATTTAAGAAAAGCAGGTTTCACACCATTAAGATATATTAGTTATACGTCCTTATAGCCATATGATATTGTTGCTAGAAATGGACACGTTGAAGTCTTTTGTGGTATGAATGGAAAATCACCTATGTCATATGCATGGGGTAATATACATGATGGTATTAATGGACATGTTGGTATGCCTTGCTGGTTTTCTAAATAGAATTATTCTATTGTTTGGAGAAATTCTGGTGTAAACATTGATACACCATTAGATTTTTCTTCTGTTAATGGAAATACAATGCAACAACAAATGAATACAGGATATGGTACTGGTGGTACATTTAATGGTCGTGTGGGTTCACAATTTAATTATACATCGAATACATATCCTGTACATGATGAATATGAAACTATTGCATCAGGTAATGGATCGAAATCTGTATTTGAAATAGTTGGTGAAAATAAATTAAGATTAACATATACAGATTCTACTGCATATAAATAGATGAATGATTCTTCAGTAATGAATTTAAAAACAACTCGTATATATTCAACAAATGATTCTTCTATCGTATTAGATGAATTATCAATTCCAATAAATCCTTGGGATTCTAGTGTTTCATCAAATACGACAACATTAAATATAGTAAATAGTTCAGTTAAAACTAATGGTTAATGATTTATGGCAGGTAAAAAATTATTAAATGGTGTTTATATAACAAAGAAAATAATGGATACATGGCATCTTAAAGATTTTTAGGCTGCTGGATTTGCAGGATGTTTTATGGAAGAATCTGGTTGTGATCCTGGAGCATATAACGCTGCTGAAAAATCTGGAAGATTTAAAGGTTCATCCGCAAATGGGTCCGGATATGGTGCTGGTCTTGCACAATGGTCTAATGCTTGGAAACGTCAAATATAGAGACAATTTCATAATTCTAGACCTATAGAAAATTGGTCATTAGATTAGCAAATAGCTATTGTAACAAAAGGGTGCTCTGAATCATTTATTAATTTGTTAAGAAAAGCTACATCAGTTGGTCAATCAACAGATATTGTTCTACGCGGTTATGAAAATGGTTCTGCAGGTAAAGGAACAAAATTACGTTCATAGCAATCTATGAAAGCATATACATGGTGTAAAACATCATATATGGCAGATGGCAGCAGACGTACATTTAAGGATGGATATATTGGTGCACTAACATGCAGAACATCATGGGCAAATGCAGTATTAAGTAAAATGGGTTCTGTAAACCTAGCTGACTTATCAGGATTAGGTACTGAAGTTTCTGGAGGTTTAGATGGTGGTGGTTTTGGTGATATTGGCGCTGCAGGTATGGGAAATTCTAATGCATATCCTGTACATGATGAATATCAAACATTTACCGGTCAAGGTGGTAATATATTTGAAAATTCAAAAGATAATGCATTTCAAACTGCATCAGCAACATCTAAACAAACAATGTTTACATCAAAAGATCAATTTGCAAGTAGTCATACACGTATATATTCTACAAATGATTCTTGTATTGTGTTAGATGAATTAAAAATACCATATGAACCTAATGATCCGGCTATAGAATATGCAAATCAAGATGTTACCGCAAAGGATATTGAAAAAGATGTATCCACAGGTAAAAAAGATACATCTACAGGTAAACCAGATAAGAAAACTAATAGTACAGATAAATCTAATACAAATAAAAATACAAAGAAATCTAAATAATTATGTTAACGATAAATGGTATTAAATATTTAAAAAAAGGTGAAGTATCATCAGATAAAACTATAACACATTATTATTATACTGACACAATAAATAATACTTATAATATCATATATAAAGGTAAGACTGCAAAATTATATACAGAAACAAAAGTATATAAAGATGTAACTACAAATTAGATAATTAAGAAATATTTTTTTAATTATACTATTGATTATGGTACAGGAAAATATGGTGGTGTTTGTTATTCAAAATCAGATGAAGATAAAATATTAGATATGGTTGATACATCTAATAAAGATACATCTAATTCTGATGGAAGTAATGATGATAATAATTCTAATACAAATGATGATAAGTCAGATGGCTCTTCAGGAACTACAAATAAGGATACATCAAATAATGGAGATAATGCAAATGATTCAGATGGTAATGGAAATAGCTCTAAAGATTCTTCAAATAAAGGTATATTTGAGGATTCAATGGGAAATAAAGATAAAGATAATCCTCGTAGTTCATTACCATTAGGTGCTGATATTAATAATCCTGATGTAATTGGTATTTCAGTACCAGATGTAACAAGTCCTAATATTAAAGAGAATCAATGGTATAATAAAGGTGCAGTATATCCTATAATTCGTATAAATGACCATTATTTTGAATCTACAGAAATATAGCATTTTTCTATGGAAACCGGTTATTATAAGAATTATTATGATTATGAAGTTTATCAAATGCCTTTAACGGGTATTCTACCAACAATGAGACTTATTGTAACTACATCAGATCCAGGTTTATTAAAAAAAGATTTTGTAAAACAAGGTGATAGATGCAGTGTATTTTTTTAGAGTGGACATGCAATGATTAAATCCATGAGATGTGATTTCAGAATTACAAATGTAGTTTCAGATTAGATGGATTAGACACAATATCAGAAATATTAGACATCGATTATAACTGGAGAATTATATGTACCAGATTTAAGAAATGAAGAATCCAGATATAATTTTAATGGTTCATCAAGAGATGCTATGATGGATCTTGCAAAACGTTTAAGATTAAGTTTCTTCTTTTGCGATCCTGATGATACAAACGATGTAATGGTTTGGTGTAATTGTAAATCACCAGAAATGTTTATACATGATTTGACAACACATGCATGGAAAGATTCTAATTCATTTTTTGAATCATGGATAGACCCTAGATATGGTTTATCTTTCATGAATATTAATAGATTATTAGGTGAAAGCGGTTATGATGAATCTATAGATATGACATTTTGGACAAATACATTTATTAATAATAGAGCTATTGATGGTAAAGCTGCTGTTAAAACGGAAGAAGAATAGAAAACAAAACCACATATATAGACAAAAATATTTACTAATATTATAGATGATAATGAAGCAGCAACAGTATATCATGTTAATAATTGGAGATTACTTAATAATGCATAGGAAATATAGGATTTTGTTGGATTAAATTGTAAAATGCAATATTCATCAGTTAATACAGGTTTAATAGATCCAAATAATCCTAATTATAGTGTTGAATTCTCATTATGTTTAAATAGAACAAAATTTGATCCAACACGAGCAGATAATGATTTCTTCGTATTATTAGGACCTGGACGAAATATGACATATGCAAGTGGTGATTCTGCAATGGCAACTTCAGAAACTCAATCATCAAATAAAAATGAACCAGAGAAAATTACAAATCAACAATCTGACGGGGATGCAGCAAATCTTGAAGGAACCGGAAATAATATGATGTCATCTGGAAATACCCATAGATTTTATGAAGTTGCATATGAACATAATATGAGAAATTTATTATAGTTACAAAAACAGTATTTACTTGTTGAATTAAATGGTGCAAACTTAAGTATTGTTCGTGGCGAAAAAATGCCTATTGTTTTAATGGATTTAAATAGAGCAGAACAAGCTATCAGAACTGGTCAAGCACGTACAAAAATAGAAGAATGTATGTATGAAGCAGAATCTGGTTGGTATATTATAGATGGTATTGAATGGGTATTCGATATTGACAATGATTAGGGATAGGGTACAAATTGGAGAACAAATGTTAAATTAGTTAGACGAGAATGGCCAGTACCATCTAAAATTAAAGATAAATCAGGTAAAACAATAGATAAAAAAACAGCAAATACTATTGTATTAGTAGATATTGGAAATAATAAACTTGTTAGAATGGCATATTATGATGCATTAAAACGATATGGAGAAGAACATATTATGGGTGCAACAACATCTGAAGATGCTGTTGTATCAGCATAGAAAAAATAGAATATAAGTTCTACGACTGATGAACAATAGCAAGAGCAAGAAGAAGCAGGTACTATATATAATGCACACGGAAAAGAAACAGTAGAGGCAGTTAATTTTAATATGGATATGATAGATCAATATGTAAAGAAATCTGATTATGTAGCTGGTTCTACTATACCGTTAACTGGTTTAAAATCTTTTATGAAAGATATTTATAAAACAATTTTATCTGAATCTGATAATAAATGTAAATTAGTATCTGGAAGAAGATGGGCAGTAGATGAATACGGTAATAAAGTTGATGGTAACGCATTTATAAAAAAATATGATTATTATAAATGTATGAATGCTATAGGAGAAGTAATGTATTTTAAAAAGAATAATTCACGACATTTATATGGCGAAGCTATAGATATTATTAATAACGGTATGGATTTTACTGAACTTATGACAAATATTATAATGAAAAGTCCTACTATATTAAAATTATTCTATGATTATGGTGTATCTGCTTATATAGAATAGGCACGAGATGATACAGGTGCAACAACAAAACATTATCATATAGGAACAGATACAATAAAACAAAGAGAATTCTGGGAATCTGTAAAAGCGATATTAGGTTCAGATAGAATACCAGGCACATTAATAACATTTACAAATTACATGACTAAAAATACAAATTAGCAAATAGAATTTTCGAATAATAATGATATAGATGAAAATACATTAGATAAAAATAGCAATAATGACAAATAAAAAATAGGAGAATAGTATGCGAAAAACTATTCTCCTATTTAATTTAAATATGTTTAGCTTTTAATATTTTAATAAATTCATCTTCTGTTATTTGTGCGCCTGCAGCACCTTCATGTCCACCACCATGATAATATTCCTGTAAAAATTTACCACAATGAAATTCATGCGTATCAATAGGATTATATAATGATATTGCCCACATACCATCAATTAGACGCTTAAATACAATACCATTCTGAACTCTCTCTTTACATGAAGAAAATATTTGTGAATTTGTAGGTTTCTGAATAAACAATGCACATGCACTTCTATTATCAGGTCCAACTGTCCATGTAAAATCACCATATGTTTTAATAAGATTCTTATTATTTCTATCTATAATATTACATTCAAGTTTACCTAAATCCTTAAGTTCATTAATTTGAGCTGATAATTCAATAGGTTCATATGTATATATAATATCATATACATAATTAATAATTTTATTAATATTCAAATCATATTTATTATTTACACCAATATTTACATATCTACAAAAATCAAAATTAATATTTTCTGCTTCATAACTCCAACTATCCCATGCAGATAATACCTTAAATAAATCAGGAATTCGACCAACAAAATTATATAGATATGTAAATGCATTATACAATGCTGAATGTTTTGTTGTTCTTGTACCAGGAATATCATCAAAATGTAACTCTTCTGATTTATTAATCATAGGTGCATGATGATCAAACCATGTAAGCTTATTGCCATATGTTTTCTTAAGTTCTCTCATTGTTTCTGCAGTATCAAATGAAATATCAGTAATATATACATAATCATATTGATCTATAATATCTGTATGAATATTTATATTCTCCATCATATTATAATCTGCACCAAATAATGAAATCATATTTCTGTTTATATGTTTCTCTTCTGTTAAATAATTATAAATGATAGCCATTGAAAATAAGCCATCATTATCTTCTTTATGATATATAATTAAATATTTGTCATCCATATATTTTAATAATTAATCTTTTGTCTTTCTAAACTTTCTATTGCACCTGCTTGTCTATCTACTGTTTCTTGCAATTGATGTACCTTCATTTCATAGTATGTTTTTTCACTTACAAAATATATGCAAGCACCTATAAGTACAATAATAATAACGTAAAATAACTTATTTCTTTTATTTTCCATTCTTAACTAATTAATTTTGCAATATTCCACTATTAATAAAATTACAATATGATATATTAACAGTATCATTGTAAATGATAGTATCTATTAATTCATCATATCTTAATAATGCTGATATATGGCAGTTATTTCTTTTTAATGGTTTTATAGTAGTATCAGGATGTTCTATACGTGTTTCATAATTCATCCATATTGTAGCATAATTAAATTTGTTCTTCACAATATCTATATACTTATGATAATCATCAAATGTGGAAAATGTCCCTCTAAATAATATATCTGTTATATTCATATTATTAAAGTTAATAAGAGATAGCAATTCTAAATCATCTTTATTAACAATATCCTCTTCTAATTTTGAATCATTATATTTTCTTGGTGAATATAAGATTAATCGTATATTGCTTTCTGTATTATTTTCTATATTAATATTATTGATCGTTAGAGGACATGATATAATATAATTAATAGGACATAATATAACATTTTTCTCAACATTAGAATCAAAAATCAAAGTAACTGAATTTCCTTCTAATATTATATCATCTATATTATGAACTATATTTCTACGGTTATATATATCATCTTTTCTCTTTTTTAAACTTAATACTTCTTGTTTCCATTTTTTAAATTCATTAACTCTCATCTTTTCAAGAACAGATGAAGATGTAGTTTCTGAATCAATTATATCGTCAAATTCGTTATCAAATAAATTCATACTATTTAATCTTTTTCTTAAAAATTATATAGAAAAACATATAAAAAGTTGATTAAAACATCTATTTTTATTAGAAAAAAAATCAATAAAAAATGATTCCAGTAATAGTATACTGGAATCATTAAAATTTAAAAATAAAATAGGTTATAAAAACTTAAATATTTTCACTATGTAAATAAACACGTGTCTTTTGTTCTTGTTGACGTCCATCTGACCAGTTCGAAATTTTAGTTAAATCACTCTATACCTGAATTTTCATTCTATTTGCAAAATATTTTATCAAAAAATATTTTAGGTTTAGACTATACCACTAACTTCTTGAGTTACATCTTGGTAGTCGTTGAGGGCTTTTATTTGTTTCGTATCAAATAACTATCCCTGCTGATTATCCATTGTTACATCTTTAGAATTTTTACACTTTGGTATCTAAAGCTTTAGGAACTTCCAGCATATTCGATGTTTGCTATATATGTCGCCACATATAGGGGCATTTAATTATAATTTACCCGATTATTCTGTCATATAAACTTATATGAACTGATCCACATTTTGGACACTTATCAAATGGTGTTTTAGATATGTAACCACAATCTTCACACTTGCAGTTAGGCACATTAAATGTCCAATACTGACATCCTACCTGTGCTGCAAATTGCATGATATGTTTTATTTGTTTCTTAGACAAGTGTTCTGATAAATTGAGATGCGCGGCAGAACCCGTTGCCGCATATCCTATATTTCTATAGGCACTGACTATATCTTAATTAAGTATATAAAATAACTTAACAAAATCCATTTCAAAATACGTATCAATAGTATTCTTACTCTCCCGATCCGGAGATAGTCGATACAGGTTTATAATTTATTCAATTATTTTCCCACGGTATTATCATGCATTTAGTTTCACAACTTATGTTTAGACTTCACCGTTAGCATAATATTCTCTAATATTATACCCCGTTGATAAGACGGAAAAGATTTAACAGGCAGTTCTTTTTGTTCTACCATCCAAGAAATCTCCGATATAATCACGACCATGTAATGTAATTTTATCGAAAATTGATAAACTCTTGTCATTTGGTTTAAAGATATAAGATGCATAAAGATTTGTATCATCACTTACCCAATATCCATCTTCTTTATCCCAATTATAATTTTTTATTGCAAGACTTTCCGCTGGTACGCACTCGGTATTAAACGTGAGCTTATGTCCGTTAAACATACCTGCAGCTTCTTGATTCTTCTGCTTAATATATCCAAATATTGTTTGACATAATTTTTCATAATGAGGATTTATATTGCATGTAATTCCTAAAAATTCTGCCATTTGATTAAGACCATTTAATCCAATTGTTAAATATTGCTTATTCAAACTAATAAATCCAGCTTTATATACTGGAAGCAAACCAGCATCATACATATCCCATAGAAGTTCATTATATGCAGTATGATATTTGTATACTCTATCAAGAATGTCACCAAAATAATGACACAATTCATCATAATGTTCTTCTACATTTTCTTTTGTTACACCTGTTTTCTTAACACTATTAAACCAATCTTGTGTTATACGACTAAGATTTAATGTTATTACAGATTTTGACCCGGTTTGAATTCCGAGATTTCCATTTGTAAAATTAAATTCCTTTGTTTGAATCTTATTCTTAAGGCGACAGTTATGTGTAATATTTCCATTAGGTAACAAAAAGTATGGTTCAATATTTTTATCACATAACTCTACACAATAATAATCCTTTGGTTCATCAAGATTTACAATTTCAACTTTTGAAATAGCACGTTTTACTAAATCTTGATCTCTATCAGGGAATTCATCTCTAAATAATCCCATATATTGTGCATATTCAAAAATAAGTTGATCTCCGGTCTGTAACAAATATGCATTTTTATCTGTAATAAATCCATTATCATCAATAACAGGGAATATATGATCCGGCGTAACTCTCATTACATTCCTTGACTCATCTGGATTGAAATCATCTGGTTTAAAATAAATTCGTACTTCCTGAATAGCTTGTGCTTTTACAAATTTCGCATTTACCCATTCACCTGTACATTTACCAGTAGTACCATTAAAATTCATATGATATACATTAATTATATCATCTTTATATTTTTCATATGCATCTTTAATAGTTAAAACCATATATGCATTATTACCACCATGCTCTTCCATATTAAGAGGTTCTACAAACATAAATGGTGTATCACCATCGAAACAGCAGCTTGATAATGAATCAACAGTATCTGACATATAAGTAAAGAATGAATGACCACGAGAATATTCTTCTGCAACAAAATCTGCAGAATCTTCATCTACAAACTTTCCATCCTTATATACCAATGCAAAACTTTCAACAGGGAAAGTGATTATAGTACGAAGACGCTCTTTGTTAAACCAAATCATGAAATCTTTCTGCAACCATGAAACACTTTCCCAACAAGGTCTTGTAGCTTCTTCATCTGGAAATACAAATTCCCCAAACATACCTTCAAAGAAAGGCTTATCAAAATAAGAGAAATTTACAACATTTTTACTTCTACATAAATCGTTACTTTATGTACGTTACTATTTGTAACTGCTCTATGATTTCCATAGACGATTAACGAATTTCACGTTAAAAGGGTTTGTTAAACCGTTTAGACTATATCACCAAATTTAATTTTCTTAAATTTGCACCTACACTTCCATAACACTTGTTATGTACTCTACTAACTTTTTAAAGTGTTCGATAGTCGTTGAACTTTTATCCTTTAGGATAATTAGCTGCGTATGATTACCCAATCTTTATCGTTTTTACAATCTAATAGTCGTTATACTATCTGCTACTATCTATGTTACCATGATATGCTGTAGATAAAGCTCTAAGGGACTTCCCGCAATTCAAGGTGTTTATTAACGTCAGCACATGTAATTTCTCTTATAATTTAGTTATTACCAAAATTATGTATTTTATACATGTGACAATTTTTACAATATGTTATAAGATTATCTATGTTATTAAGTTCTTTATTTTTTATTGCTAAATTAAATAATTCATCAAAATTATCAGTAGGATTTAATTCTGGATGTTCTGATAATAAATTATGAAATAATATTTTAAATGGAACTATATGATGAACTTGAAGATTTTCATGACATCCACATAACTAACAAGTATTATGATCTCTTTCTATAACTTTAGGAACTAATCGATTAAAATATGTTCTTATTTTATTACCTAATCTTCTAGTATCTGTTGTATATGGAATATTAGTAATATTTAAATTATTTAATACTCTATTAATTACAGCTATTGTACAATTATATCTCCGTGCTAATTCAGCTTTTGATATTGACTATTCAATATATAAATTATATAATTTTTTATAATCATTAAAATCTTCTGGTATTTCTTTTTTATGATAATTCCACATAGATTCGACAAAAGTACGTCTTTTAATTCCATTATGTTTTAAATGACTTCTTATTGAAGTTGCTGAACAGTTAAATATTTTACTTATTTCTACTGTAGATTTACCATCATTATATAATTTTATTATTTCCTAATCATTTGTATCATCATATTGTTCATAAACTTCATAATTAGTATTTTTTATATTATATTTTTTAAAATATCTATTAATAGTACCTTTATGACATTTATATATTTCTGAAATTTCTTTCGTTGTTAATCCATTATTAACATAATTTATTAAATCCTCTTTTTTAATTATTAATTTAGATTTTTCAATATTCCATTTTCTTAAATATTCTTTAATATTTGCTAATGTTGTATTTCCTTCTTTAGCACACTATTCTCGTGTTAATCCTTTAATAACATAATTTTCATATAACCAATCTCTATCTTTTGTAAAATATCTATAATTAGACATAATTTCAGATATGTAAAATTACATATAGGATTATGTAATTTTTAATTTATTTTAGTTTATGCTGACTATAATCCTCTGGATGCCGCTGGTTGATTAATTGAATCAAATATATTAAATATAAATCGTTAGTTTATATTCAGTTTTGTAACTGCTCTATATTTCTATAGACAACTATTACATTTCAGTAATAGAGGGAATTAAACATTCGTTTAGACTATTTCTTCAACTTAATTGATTAGATTAAGTTGCCATGCACTTCCATAACACTTGTTATGTACTCTACTCACTTCTTCAAATAAACTCTTATTTGTTTATTCTATGTTTTCGATAGTCGTTGAACCTTCCTAATTATTAGACTTGGCTGCACGATTCTCATGATAATGAAGGTATGGATGAAATATCGTATAATGACATTTTTCACATACAACTTTAATATTATTTTTATCTAAAAATCTAGAATCATGAGTAATTACATTATATAATTCAGTATCTGATAAATTGTTATTTTCTTTTATAATCTCATTAACAATTAATGAATATGGTTTAATATGATGACAATGTAAATTTTCAGTTGAACCACAACATTCACACATATTTCGTTCTTTCTTTATTTGTGTTGATATGCGACTTTTAAAGTAACTATAACATCTTCTTTTTAATAAAGATTGTTTATTTAACAATTTCATATCATAATCAAAATATGCTTTACTTTTTGTCATCTAACTTAAACGATGATCTCGTAATACAATATTATGTGATAATAAAATCTACCGTATTTTGGATTTAGGAAAATTTGTAATATTATTTATATCTGCTAGACTTTTATATTCATCTTCATACATTTTACAAATATCGTCATCTGTATAATTTAAATACTTATCAGTTAATTTATAAAATTTTAAGTTTTTATTTAAAGTTTGCCGACATATATTTAATTTTTCCTAAATTTCATTTTTATCTAGTTTTTTAATTATATATAAATCATATAGTGTTTCATATGGTATTGTTAAACGTCGTTCATCTCCTGTTTCTTTTCTTGTTAATTTATTATCAAATATATAATTTCTTATTATTGATTCTTTTATATTTAACATTTTTGAAATTTTAGATACAGGATATTTTTTATCACCTAGATATAAATCTTTAATTTTATTAAACTATTCTTGATTTAATTTACTTTGCGCAAATCTTCGTTTTATCTATTTAGCCTATAAAAAATTTTTAACCTATGATATTGTTGCATTATAATAATCAGCAATTTCTTGATATGAACGATGTTCATCAATATACATATGTTTTATTTCATCTATATTATTATCTGTAATTTTCATGTAATATATACTATTATTTTAATATTTATAATAAGTTGTATATATTTTTAATCAAAATATTAAATTATTTTCTTCATTATTTTAGAGTCCCTGCAATTCACATGGAGTTTACCTAATCGTCACCGATTAGGGGTGCGTTCAATTCACACTACTTGTTGGAAGAATTGTTGTATACATGAACCAATAGTTCTTGTACCATCACCAATCTTAATAGGATTTGTAAAATCTTTTATTGAACCTTCTACATCATATTTAGAAAGTTCTGTTTCATATTCTTTAAGTTCTTCATCAGATAATGGTCGTTCCGAATTATAAACAAGTTCATCTCTCAATTTATTTAATTCATCTGTACCAAAATCATGTTTTCTAAGTGTATCTACATCTTTACACCAGTAATTAGATTCATTAAGTAACTTACGATATTTTGGACCAATCTTATAGAATTCTTTACTATGCAAATAGTAATCATCTCCAAATTCCTTTCTTGCAAAATAATCAAAATATACCAAGAATTCTGATGTTGCAACTGCTCCTGCAAATTGTGCTGCAACTGCAAATACAAGATTTACATACATACCACAATAGGAATCAAGATTTTGTGGATGACATGACAATCCTCCAATCTTTTCCAATCCATGATTAAGGAATGGATACATAGATACACTAACACAATAAGGACTTATAGCACCAGCAAAACTTGATTCATCATTCTTATAGATAATATGATTTTTTAAATCTTTTTGATATTGTTTTGCTTTAAAATCAGGGAATAAATCTTTTAATTTTCTTGTAATCATTCCTCTACTTACAAGAATATTATCACCTTTATGAATTTCTGCATTTAATACACCGATGTTCTTAGATGATACGTTAGAATTATCATCAATTGTACTATTTGCAGTATTTGATGCATTTTTATATCTTTCAATAAATGCTTCTTTATTAGCAACCCATTCTCTGATTTCCTTTTTCTTATTGCGATAAAGAATGAATTCTTTTGCAACTTTAGGCTGATCATGAGAATACAAACTTGTTTCTATCTGATCCTGTATTTCTTCTACAGGAATGCCATCATATGGCGTAATAGAACTTACAATATTCGAAATTGTGTCTTTTGAGTATTTAGTCTTTGTTGACTTAAACGCTTCTCTAACAGCACGTTTAACTGTCTAAACACTATAATTCTCAAAACTACCATCACGTTTTGTTACCTTCATATTTAGTTTTCTTTCTATTTTATTTTAGGTATTTTATTTATTCTTTGATACTATGAAATATCAAAATATTAATTAATTATTATACAAAAAAATGCTAATAAAGTTTATTGTAAAACTTTATTAGCACTTAAATATTTTAAATATTTTTAATTTTATTTTTCCAATAATTAAAATCAATATCTCTAAGTTGATATTGAATTAAATTTCCTGTTAATATATCAGTTAACTTTACTGGTTTATAATCATTTCCATCTACACCAACATCATATGTCATTGCTTTTTCTTTTAACTTTTTAGCAATATTCGCATCTGTACCTGTATATTCTTTTACATTTTTTGGTGTATGTAAATGACCATGAATATTAAATTTACCTAAGAATTGTCCATCACAATGTGGATAATGTGATACTGTAAATTGCAGAAGTATTTTATCTTTATAATCATCATATATTTGTACAATAAGTTCTGTACTCCAATATACTTTACTTTCTTCATTATAAGGTACTATATTTCTTCTCTGTAACACGTTTTTTACATCATGATTACCAATTATATTATAAACTTTTTCAGCTTTAATATTATTAACCATTTCATCATATGTACTTACATTACTAAAGATAAAATCACCACAATTTATAAGTATAGCATTATCTATACTTGATAATGAATCATTTAAATTCTTAAATAAAACCTGATTCATCTCATTAACATCTGTAAATGGTCTATTACAGTATTTTATAATATTCGCATGATTTGCATGTATATCACTAGTAAAAAATATTCTATTAATATCTGATATATTAAACTTTAATATATGTGGACCTGCTACTACTGTTTTTCTTTCTTGTTTCATAAATTAATTACCAAAAGCCTCGTTCATAATCTTCATATGATACTTCAGTTCTTTCTACATTTTTAAATAAAATTTTAAAATAACATGGAAGTTCATCATACATTAATGCTAAACATTGTGTACCACCTAGTGAATCTGCTATGTATCCATGTTTAGTTGATATATCCCATAATTTTCCAATAAGGTCTGAATCTTCTTTTGTAAAGTCAGACATAAATGGTGGTATGTATATACCTTTATCATTTTTAACTGTTACTATTCTCATAATAAAATATTACATATTTCTAAATGATGTTTTCAAATCAAACCCTGCATTTATAATTTTTGTTTTATTATCAGGAATTGATTCAGGTTCCTTTTTCATTTCCCACAAAAAATTTTCTATATCTATATAAACATTCTGTTCATTAATTATTCTGGTTCTATTAGCACCTAATACATCAAAATTTTGTTTAACAAATATAGGATTAAGTGTTAATCCATAATCTTTAACATATCTTGCAATATCATCATTTTTACATACATACATAAAAGTTGGTACATTTAATTCTCTGAATATATCCAGTTCCTCTATCTTCCAACTTTGTGTTTCAAATTTAAATTTTGCATTAGACCATGAATAATTGGTTTCCTTAATTTTTTGTATATGTAATTTTCCTTTTATATTATTTTTATCACAATACTCATCAAATTTCGTTTGTACCTTATTATAAATATGTTCTCTTTTACTTTTATCATGTACAAATTCTTCTGATATTGGTATAGGCTTTAAATCAATAGGTATAAATGTTCTACCTTTATTTAATTGCTGCATAATCACATAAAAAGGACATACGTATATATAAGGATATATACCACATACAACACTTTCTACCCATGCAACATAATCTTCTTTAAATCCATAAACATGAAAATACAAATGTCCATAATCATAAATTTTCTTGATGATTGACTTATATTGCTTATTATCATCATCTATAACTTCTGTTGTACGGACATAAGTTATACTCTCATCTGGTTTACCAAGAATAAATCCATATGAGTCATAAAAATCCTTATATTTTGATATGATTTTCATACTTTCATTTCTTTACTAGATTCGCTAATATAAAGTTTCATATGAGTAAATATCATATATGCTTTATATATAGGATCTAAATTTTCGTTTTCATAAAAATGCTTTACTGCATTTTTTCGTTGAGTTTCACGAACTTCATCAATACCTCTCCATTGTACATCTGGTCTATATGTATATTCATTAAATTTAAAACCACATGAATATTCTTCATATAATTTATTATTTAATGTTCTTACATGTTCATATATAGCATTCCAAAATCTTTTATCAATCCGTTTATTTGCATTCATAAACAAATATATCATATCATAATTATCATTAAGATAATTAGCAACTGTTTCTTTAATATATGGTTGGAATTCTTCATAAGGATGTACTTTACGTGGTCGTCCTCTCTTCTTCTTTACTGGTTGTTCAACAATTTCAATATCTTTATTATCTTCCATTATTTTGATAATTTCAATTTTACAATAAGTTCATCAACAATATTATTAGGAATATCATTAACCTTAATATATTGATTATCATGTTCTGACCATACACATGTACAATCTACATGCTGTAAAAGCTCTATCAACTTCTTAATAGTATCCTTAGAAACTGATACTTCATTATTATTTCCTTTAATTGTAAAATCCATAATTAATTATATTTTAAAGTTATTTAATCTATATATAATGTATATATAAAATTTTATTATTTGTTTACTATATAAAAACAAATAATCTCTAATAATACAGAGATTATTAGAGATTATTTAACATATTAATATTTTACTTTCCCAAAATCATACCAGGAATATGTCCGCCTGCATATGTGTCAGGAAGTTTACCATCCCATTTATTAATCCATTGCTGTTGAATTAATAGAGGCGTAAGTGATTGTTCCTTCAACTTGTTTGCATGTGCTTCTGCTTCTGCAATAACAATCTTTTTCTTTGCTTCTGCTTCAGCTACGCGCACCTCATTGTTGACTCGCATTTCGTCTTGTATAGCTTTGTTCTTTTGGTTAATTGCATCTTCATATGATTTAGGGTAACCAATTCCAGGTGTTAACTGTTGAAGTATAAAGTGTTCACTTGCAAATGATTTTCTTACACGTTCCTCAAATGATTTATCTACTGCTTCTCGATTTGATACAATCTGATCTGCTGTATACTTATTAAATTCAATACGAGCTGCATCCCTAATATAAACATACAAAGTATTCTTTACAATTTCTTCAAGTTGCTTTCGATATTTTTTAAAAATAAGAGGTGATTTACCATCTTCTATCTTTACGAGAACCGCAGGATCAACAGTAAATTTTGTACCGTCTTTACTATTAACTTCAAATGATGGATAATCTACAGTCTGAATATATGTAGGATATTCATATACATCATGTGTCAATGGACAAAACCACACAGCGCCTGTACATAGACTTACATCTCCTACACCTTTATCATCACCATAAAGATTTACATAAATACCTTCACATCCAGCATCAACACGTTCATACCAACAAGATGTTAAACTCATACATGTCATTAACATGACAATCAAATTCAATACAATTTTCTTCATATAATTCATTTAATAATTAAAAAATGATAAATTAATCTTTAATTTTCCTTTCTCTTTCTTCTTTATATTTCTGATAATTTCGTATATAATAATCATTATAATATCTCATTACAATAATACATATGTAAATTGTAAATAAGATAAAAATAATTGCAATAAAATTCATCATAGTAGATGCAGCATTTATCAATGTTGGAATTGCAAATGTAAACATTACAATTAGAAATAATATAAATACACTTGTTATCAAAAATGGATTAAAATTCTTTAGAGGATTATGATACCGATACATTGTTAATTTAATTTTAATTTGTTATATATTTTTATATATAATTATTTATTAATTGTCTATCTTTATAAAAAGTAATAAGAGAGTATTATTTGACAAATACTCTCTTATATATTAGATTACTTTTCAATCATCTTTATAGATCTCTTAACAAATGCTGCCAAATCTTCACCTGATAATAAACCATACTGTAACAAACCAATATCGATTAATTCATGGATATGACTATCAGCATGTGCATGCTTATTAATAATTTCTCTCTTCTCTGCAATAACATTATTAAGTTCTTCTTGAATTGGTTTCTTTGCATCATCTGTATCTGCAGCTTCTAATCGTGTATTAATATCTTTAACCTTTTCATTAATATCATTAATCTGCTGTCCAATTTCTTTTTCTGCAATCTTAATAATTTTCTTTACAACTTTAGAATCTGCATTAATAATAATCTTAATAGATGCATTATTTTCCAAATACATACCAGCATTATTAAGCATTGACATTTCCTTCATACGACGGAAGAACTCATCTGCAACAATAGTAATAGGCAACGCATCTTTACCATCTTGCTGAACAATATACTGATGTGTAATTTTAGGAAGATTTAGCTCAATACAATTAAACATTGATACCAACATGCTCTTGATATTTTCAGATACATGTTTTTCTTTCTTCTCTGTATCATCTTCTTTCTTAATAAGGTTTTCTGGTACATCTGCATCAATACGTTTAAATGTTACATTCTTCTCCTGTAGTTTCATTTCGAATGTATGTACTTCAAATGCTCCATATTGACTATTAAACAACAGAATATTATAACCGTATTTCTTTAAAGCATCGATATAAGTATATTGTGTAGCTGTATCATATGTATAAAGATATACAACTTTTCCGTCTTTATCTTTCTGTGTTTCTGATACCTTATCGAAATATTCATCAAAAGTATACATCTTATTATCAGTATCAACAAGAAGAATAATATCCTTTGCTTTGTCAAAGATATTAGGTTCTGTTACAACACCAAGATTAATGAATGTCTTAATTGTCTCCCATTTCTTCTCATATGTTTCTCTATCTTTCTTCATAAGTGTACGAAGTGAACTCATAACCTTATTTGTAATATGTGAACTAATCTTCTTAACATTAGCATCATTTTGAAGAACTGAACGAGAAACATTCAATGGAATATCAGGAGAATCAATTACACCATGAAGGAGACTCAAATAATCTGGCAATACTCCATCTACATCATCTGTCACAAATACACGATTACAATATAAATTAAGATGCTTACGCTCAAAAATAGGATGTTTCTGATCAAATGCAGGGAAATAAAGAATTCCCTTAAATGTAAATGGTGTATCAATATTAATATGAATCCAGAAAAGTGGTTCAGGTCTATTAGGGAATGTTTCCTTATAGAACTTAATATAATCTTCATCTTTAAGTTCTGATGCAGATTTTAACCACAATGGTTCATCTCGTGTAATTTTTGTTTCATGTGATTCTGGATATGTAACTTCACCGGTAGATGAATCAGTAGTTGGTGCAGGAATATCTTTAAGATAAATTTGAATAGGTAAATATTCTGCATACTTCTTTAAAAGTTCAGTAAGTTTACTTTCATTTACATACTCCTTATATTCATCAGAAATATGCATAATTACATCGGTACCTACAGATTCTTTATCATCATCCTTAAGTGTAAACTCTGTAGTTCCTTCACATGTCCATCTACATGCTTTTGAATTCTCTTTATATGACTTTGATACAATTTCAACTTTTGAACTTACCATAAAGCTTGAATAAAATCCAAGTCCAAAATGACCAATAATCTGTGTATCCTTATATTTCTCTAAGAATTCATTTGCTCCTGAAAATGCAATCTGATTAATGTACTTTTCTATTTCATCAGCAGTCATACCAATACCCATATCAGAAACAGTAATCGTATTATCTTCATGATTAATAATAACTGTAACTTTTAAATCATCTGGATTTGCTGTATACTCATTTGCACTAATAACTTTAATTAACTTCTCTGATGCATCAACTGCATTACTTACGATCTCACGGATAAAAATATCCTGATCATTATACATAAATTTCTTGATTAATGGAAAAATATCCTAACTAGTAACTCCAATATTACCTTTTTGCATATTTAAAAAAAATCAATTTTTGTTTAATTATTATACTCAAATATATGTTAATTGTTTAACTTATTTTTAAATAAAAAAGGATATAACCTTTAGGGTTATATCCTTTAAAAATTAATAGTATGTTTTTAATAATTATTCAAAATTTAAAATTCCAATAAAATCTCCACTTTAAAATAACCTCCCACAATATAGGGACATTCTGTACTCATTAATCATCCAACTGATCCATAATATATTTTCGTATCATTTTCAAATTATAATATCGATATTAAATATTACAATGTAATATTCTTTATAAATAATATTCTTATCATTTTCAATTCCAATATATTATTTCACAATCTTCAAATTAACTTTCGAGGGTATAATATCATCGTACTATTAAATTAAAGTTTCAATAATACCTTCATAATAAACTGAAGTAACTAATAAATAGTATCTAATTCATGTTTTTATTAGATTCATAAAAATTATTAGAAATATATATGTTACTTTATTTATAATTTCTATTTATATTCTATCTAAATTATTCTATTTATAATTGTAAACATATATACATTCATAGCTATATTCTCATTATTAATATATTTGCTACTTATCTAATAAAGGGAATGTTTATAAAAACATATTGGTTTAGCCTATAGATTCAGTTATACTACTATTTTTTATAAACGTATATCTTTAACTATAATTATTTAGTTTCATTATTATCTGATGTAACTACATCATTATTAGTAATCTCCATCATCTTATAAATACGTTCAGGAGATTCATTAAATGAAGCTGATTCAATAGATTCATTATTGAAATACATTGTAGTTACATTCTTTCCATCCTCTTCTGATTGTGAAATAACAGAAATAATCTCTGTGTTTACAATCATAACTGCATTATCATCGCTTGAATGAAGTTTTAAGAAATCTGTATTATCCAACTCTACAATATTTTGATAAATCTTCTCAGGTGTTTCATTGACTGTAATTGAGTCAATATTTTCATCATCAAAATATACAGTTGTCATTTTACCAGAATAATCATTATCTGTAGTTACAAGACTAATCTTTGAAATTCTTGCAATAATAACACTATTATCTTCTTTTGAATGAAGCTTAATAAATTTATTTTTTGACATAAATTATTTTCTTTATTTGTTATTTGATTAACTTAATTGTAAATATATTACTCTATAATTTAAATAAAGTCTATATTATTTCAATTTATTTTTTACTTACATGGAATCCAATTAAATTCCATAGAAAATACTTGAAGACCTGGTTCATATTTAATATGATAACGCTTACAATCATTACGATTTAATGTAAAAATTGTTCCTTTTGGTCCTTCTACTTGCTTAAGAATAAGTATATTAAGAAGTTCATCTTTTACTGTATAAATAAATTTCTTACATACATATTTCTTTATAATCTCTCTAGAACCACAAACAGATTTCTGCCTAAGCATATATTTCTTACCAACAACAAATTTCTTTTTTACAAGAGCTTTAGCATTATTTTTTGCATCCTGTTTTGTTACCTCAACAGGAGGTTCAATATATGCTTCTTGCTCTTGTTCCTTATTTGTAGTAAGTTCTGTTTTCTTTGGTTCTGCTTCCATTAAAAACCATCCCATACTATTTACTTATTATCGTTATCTGTTAATGAAAGTTCAAGTTGACGTGCAAACTCACGCAAATGAGATTCATATTCCTTACGCTCTTCTGCACCACGATCATGAATATTCTTAACCTCCTGAATTGTCTGAATAAGTTCCTGTGTAGTGTCCTTAAGTGTATCAAGCTTAATAACTGACTCTTCACTTGCCTTAGCAACATTAACAGAATTCATATGAAGTGCCTTTGCATTCTCACGCAAAATCTTATTAGTTGTATCAGTAATCTTTTGCTGTGCCTCAATAGAATTCTTCTGATTATTCATAATAATACTGATAGAAATCTGATTCTTCCACAATGGCAAAACATTATTTACAATATTATCAGACTTATCTGCAATTGCAACATTATTTTGCTGAGTTGCACGGATCTGAAGAAGATTCTGTGTCAAAACATATTCAGTTGTTTCCATATCAACAATCTTCTTCTGAATTTGATTAACGAAATTTTGTGTATCATTAATCTCATACATCTCATAATCATTAGCATGAGCCTTCATGTTTTCAAGTTCATCCTTAACCGCCTGCTCACGAACCTTTGCAGCAAGAATAAGTTCACGAATCTGCTCAATATATGAAACGTTAGCGTCAAAAATCTGATTAAGTGTTGAATTATCACGTAATGCAACTGTACGGGCAGTATCAATCTTTTCACCAATCTTTGTAACACTATCTTTAATAGTATCATACTTAGTCATAATAGACTCAACAGAAGTCATCATCTTTCCAATAATAGGGAAATTTCTCCAGAATTTCTTCCATCGAGTATTAGTATTAATCTCATCAATATCAATAAGATTAAGTTGACTAAGAAGTTCATTTGTAAGCTGTACAACCACAGACGAATTATCTCCACGAACAGAATTAAGAAGATTATCGCCATTACGGGAAATAACAGAACTCAATTCTTTACCATATGAAGTCACTGTAGTCATATCATGACGGTCCAGCTTCTCCGTCTTCTGTAAATACTTTGCTTTCTCATCAGCAGACATAACAGCAATTCGCTGATCATAGTTATACTGACTTTGAGTAAGGGTTTCTACCTGACCCTTATCATTAAACATTGCTACATTTGAATTTTCCATTTATAATATCTTTAAAATTAATATTTA
>NFYZ01003974.1_pt1 | contig 22358 bp, 30 predicted proteins | sample 1092561 | NCBI WGS metagenome assembly NFYZ01 (sample SAMN03609887, study PRJNA323583) | gut metagenome | isolation source: feces | host: Rattus norvegicus | place: Malaysia | collected 2013 | reverse complement strand
ATTATTTCTTTATAGTTAAAACTATTGGGTTCACTCCAAAACCCTCTATCCCATTTGCGAAAGCATTTGGGATTGCTTTTTTCATGATATTATAACTACCATTCACATCTGCATTAATAATTTTTCCTTGTGCCGTTTTAAATAAACCTCTTTTAATTCTTTTCCCTAAATATTCTTCATGCTTACATATTTCTTCATTATCTAAAAATGAACATTTACTAGTATATGATTCTTCGTGATAAGTAACCGTTATACCTTCCAATTCACATTTATATTTAATCATTTCTGCAAATCGCATTATTGGAATTTGGACAAAATTCTGATTATTCACTTTTCCTAAATTAATGTCTTGTTTCATGTTAACATTTTTACCTATTATCAAGGTAGTAATGCATTTGGAAACTAATTGATTCACTAATTCTCTACTTGCTTTATGTAAATAATCATTTATTTTGTTATTCCTTTTATATGATAGCTTACATATTCTTTTACTAGTTTTTTTATTACTTTGTAGTTTACTTTGAAAATATCCTTTTTTCTTATTATAGAATTGATTAATACCTTTTAAAGGTCTACCATTAATAATTTCTGGATTATATCCATTATTATATGTAATAGTAGCAAGATTGTTTAACCCCAAGTCAATTGAGGCTATATTGCCATTCGCCTCAATTTTTTTCTCTTGGGTGAAATACACAACCTCAATAACATAATTAGATACTCTTGGGATAATTCTCACTTCCTTTATATCGTTAAAGTTAGATATTTTTGTGTTAATATAGATATTAGTTTTAGAGAGATGGATTTTACCATTTTTCTTAAATTCCTTAAGCCCTATGGCTTGCTTAGGAAAAATGGTTAAATATCTACCTTTGACTGTATCTAAATATTTTGGTATCTTATTTTTAACTGTTTTATTTTTAAGTAAGGCAAAAAATGACTTAAAGTTTTTATCTACCATTTTAACAGTTTGGCAAAACACCTTTGCAGGCAGATATGAATAGCATTCTTGTTCTTTAGTTACATGGTAGTTGGAATAATAGTTAAGATATTGCTTGGTTTGAAAAAAATGTTGCCTAACATTATATAAAGCTTGATTATAAATGTTCTTTGATTGAAAGCACAGCCTATCACACTCATTGTAGAACGAGTGTTTTGTTTTGATAATATGTTTTTCAATTAGATACATTCTTTAACTTTCAATGAATTTAATATAATATCTTGTTTATTTTTCTTTCTTCTAAGTCCATACATTCTTGCTGAAATGAAAAAAATACTAGTTCTTACTATTAAAAATTAAAAAATATCTTAAGACCTAGGTTCTCTTTATTGTTTTATTGCAAAATATCTTTATATATCCGTTTCAATGACTCTCTAACCAAACTTCTTATTTTGTCAGCAGATACAGTTACAATCCTGTTTTCACCAAGTTCAGATTGTTTTCTAGGCCATAATATGATACATGTATCATATGCTGAGAATGGGTCTTCAACAGTACCACATGCCATAAGTTTTATGTATCCTCCGATTACCATTCCATCATCAAATGTAATCATTACCTTGTATTCCTTAGACCTAGGCATTCCATCATTAGGGTCTCTATCTGTATAGCCACCATCCTCACACCAATAACTAAACTCGCAACCCAACGATGATATAGCCTTGTCATAATCCCTCATTGCTTGCCAATGGTCATCATGGTAACACCTTGAATCAATTCCGTATTTCTTGATGAGTCTATAAATCTTGTTTATCCTACTCTTAATTGAAGTAGGTCTCCTACCCAAGAATTTATCAACCTTATCAACATTAGCCAAGTTCTTAGGCTTAGCCTCATTTATAGATTTTCTTAACCTCCTTCTCAAATCCTCCTTCAGTGTGAAATTTACAAGATAAAGCTCCCTCTGCATCTCACTCAAAAAAGTCTCACAGTCACTCTTCATTCCGACATAATTGTCATTGTTCGGAATCTTCTTGAAGAATACATTAGTATCATCCAACACATCTTGAACGAACGACCTCAAATTCTTTACCTTATATTGGATAGGCTTTAGCTTGTTCAGCTTCAATTTTCCGCTTATTGACTGCTCAACCTCTGCTATTTGGTCTTGAAAATCAGCAATCTTCTCTGCAATCTCATCACATAGTCTGTGTTGAGATAAATTGTCAGCATCCCAATGCAACTGCTTTATAGCAGTCTTCCATCCCTCACATTTGTTTATATAATCTAAAATAGTCTTATTCATTAGGCATAAACTCTTCCTCTCTTTTAAAACACTTTCTTCTCAAACGAGCATCAATGATGGTCTTAGGAGCGCCACTACCTGCAACATATGCTCCGTCAAACAATAACAATATACCGACATCAACCAAGTCAGTCTTCAAATATCCGTTTGTCGTAACGTCATATACCAACGCAAAACAAATCACCAAACCCAATATGAAACTTACAATGGCAGATATAAGCAATGCTACTGCACCAACACTTATTGATGACTTGTCATCAATTGATGACTTTATGTTACTTAAAAATCCCATCATAATATAATATTATTATTGCTAAACCATATTATAAATATCAAGAGTATGATATTTTTTATTCATCATCATCAATGCCTAACTCCAATTTCTCCATTTCAGTAAGATTCCTATCAACATGCTGCAACAAGAAATCTATATATTTCCTATGCTTGCTTTCCTCTTCATCCCAAGAAGGATTATCGAAGTCAAAGTCATAACACTTTGCCAAGTTTACCAATAATTTTGTATCTGAACCGTCAGAATGCTTATACTTAAGCCAATACCAAGCACCTACCCTTTTTACTAATTTTGCAAATGAATACTCATCAATAAATTCATCACATAACTTATAGTTATCGTAAGTCGGATTCTTTACAAAGAGATATTCAAGATATCTCTTGGCTATTGAATCTCTAAGGTTAGACAAACATGATATTGGTGGAACTATACCACGTAATGTGTAATTCTTCAATATTCTAATCGCATACTTGTCATCCATTTCATTTAACTTATCAGACAAATAACTTCCATGTTGCGGCGTATCTCCGTTCAATGATTCAGCATCACTATCTTCACAACTATCCCTTACGATTGTATTGGCAAATGAATTGCCTCTTGCAGAAATGGACTTTTCACCGTCATCAACCTTCTCAATGTCACCACTTACCTTTGACAAGTCATATATGACAGAACCGTGGGTAGTATTGTCGTAGAAAGGAATTCCACTAACGTTTACACCGTTGTATCCGTTCCATTCCATGAAATAAGTTGAGAATGATTCAATCCTATCATCATCCTTTCCAAGCTCTTGAGCCATTCTTGTCAATTCCATATATGAAGGACATTTAAGACCCAATGCCTTTGAATTCTTCTTTATTATCTGATATTGGATTGAATTGTCATAGGTTGCACTATTCTTTTCAAATTTACCAAAATTGCTGTTTATCTTGGAATACATAAAATTCAAATTCTTCATCAATGTGAACAATACATCACCTTCTGTCTTTGAATGTACTCTGAAGAGATTCTTATATAAGTCAAAATCAACCCTATATAGATTGTTGTCAATCTTTATATATCTCTTGTCATTATTGATTTGGTTTCCATATTTGGAAGGATAATCGCTATCGGAATAAGTAGAGAAATATGTACCACTCCCAAAATGACCAGTACCACGACCACCGTTTATCTGAAACTTGCTCTCTGAATAATGAGGTGTGGAATCCTCACCTCCACCACTGCTATAATGGAAATTGAAATTATCCTCAGAAATCAATTTGTTAATGCTTGATTCATTTATATATATTTTTCTTGACATTATGAAATAATCACACTTTAAAAACATATATAAATATAAAATGGGAAGCTCAATTAAGAACTTCCCACCAATAATTTATGATATACTTATGAAAAATTATTTTTAATAATCTCCTGCTTCAATCCAATTCAACGCTTCATCAACATAAGTTTTAGCAGTATGCTTAACTGAACCAGCAGCAGTTTCTTCACCATTAAGTGTTGCAATCGCATTAGTCTCAGTTTTTATAGCAGCTGCCAACTCAGAAAGAGCTGCCTCAACTGTTGTACCAGTTACGTCATCTGTAGCTGCACGTGTAACAGCAGAAGCTACCAAGTCAATGGCAGTTGCACTTACTTGTCCATTTGCTTGACTAACAGTTGTGATAACTTTACCAGTCCCACCAACTTCTGTTAAGTTTAGTTTTGTATTTGCATTATCAGCAATTGCATCTGCATTAGCCTTTACTTGTTTATCCAAAGCAGCAATTTCACCTACAACTGTTGTTGCACCAGTAGTATAATTACCAGTTGTCTTTACATGAGAACCATCAGCAGCCAAGCCAACAGAAGCTTCTATTTTATCCTCAGCACCTTCCGCTCTGTTTACCTCAGCAGTAAGGGCTTTCGCAGAAGCAATATCATTTTCACTAATGGTTACAACCTTATGTGTATCATCTGTTGAATCTGCAACAGCAACTGTTACGTGTCCGTCTTCCTTTACAACAACCTCAGTATGCGCACTTGATGCCTTAGCGTCAACAGCTTGAATCTTGTCTTCTAACTTACCAAGAGTGTTGTATTCTTCAGCAGCATCACCTAAAAGCGCTTTCTTTGTATCAGCAACAGATTTTGCAACAGAACCTTCAACTGTTTCTGTACCTTTCAATACTGATATTGCATCAGCATTTGCTTGCTCAGCAGCACGTGCAGTTTCAGCCTCCTTTGCAAGATTATCTTCTAACGCCTTGAGAGTTGTACTAGTAGCACCACTGATTATTGCTGTCTTTGCAGCATCAATAGCAGCTGTAACACCACTAAGTTTAACACCACCTTCACCAACAGTCAAGAAAGCTTCTGAAGTCGTGTCAATCTTAACTGATACTTCTCCAGCAGTACTAGCTGAAAGACCGTTCTTGAATTCACTTTCAACCAAGAATTGACTTACATCTACATACACAACATCTTCGCTTCCATCAGAAGTAATGTAAGTATACTTTAAGAATTGACCCTTCTTCTTATTTCCATCTGTAGTTTCAAGTGTTACACTCTTCAATGTTTGGTCTTTGTAGATTGGAATTTGTACCTCAATAGGTGAATCTACGCCATTTACTGTCTGTACTAATTGATATGCTTCTTTAACATTATTAGCAAGACCTTCTGTAACTTGAACTATTTTATAAGTTGCAGCACCCTTCTTTGTCTCAGAAACAGCCTTTGCCAAATCAACAAGAGCACCTTCAACAGTAGTACCAGTCATGTCTACTTGTCCTGTAACATTAGTAGTAGCTGAACGTGTAACAGCAGTAGAAACCAAATCACCAAGCTCAGCTGCTATTTTACCGTCAGTCTCACTTACTGATTTAACGAACTTACCTTCTTCACCAATAGAGTTAACATCCAAGCCCTTGATTGCTGTATCGATTTTGTTATCAACAGAACCTACTGTAGCTGCGTCAGCATTAAGCTTTGTAATAGCTGCTGTGTTTGTTTCAATACTAGCTGCATTTGCTTGCTCTGCATTCTTTGCACGTGATACTTCTGCTTTAATTGCTGCATCATTTGCAGTAATAGCAGCAGTTGTCTTTGTCAAGTCAACATACAAACCATTATTTGTTGTACCACTGTCTAATTTAAGACCGTCAACATCACCTACGTTTTTTATATTAACCTTGATGGTTGAGCCGTCTTTTACTTCTCCATTTACGATGTCTCCAATTACGATAGACTTGTCAGCAGCTTCAATAAGTTTAATTGTAACTAGTGTATCTTTACCATCAACACTTTTATTGAATGTTAATGTCTGACCCTCTACATCTAGATTCTTAATAAATCCATCGAATAAATGACCAGTAGCGCCACCGTACTGCTTTTCACCCATCATGATGACTTGTTCATTAGTTACAAAGAATACACTATTTATAACATCTTGCTTCTTATCAGTATTACCAATTAAAGCATTATATTGGTCTCTAGTACCTCTAATAAATTTAATTTGAGCCATTAAATTAATTAATAAACTTTATAATTTTAATTATTATTATCTTAACATATTGTTTATAGGAAATTTACAGTAGGAATCCTATTCTTGTCAGTTTCCTTCTTGTTTCCGTTATCATACCATACGTAGCAGAGCTGTCCTTCATAGTCAGCTGTTATCTTCACTCCCTTGTGAGTGAGATTTGTGAAGTTGACGGTAATCTTGGAACTTGCGAAGAGATTGTTGGACTGTTCGAGTGCAACGGTTCCAGAGGTATAATCCTCGCATATCATGAAACCTTCCCATTCCTCTCTTACATCCCATTCGTCAACAGAACAGTTCTTTACGTTTATCGTCACATTGGTTGCATTTGTCTTGTTTGATATCCTCAATGCATTTGATATTCTTCCGAAGTGACAATTTTCAATGTTTATCACTGCGTTGTCTTGTGTTCCGAATATTAATATTGCGTTGTTTGTCAGCTTTCCGCCGAAATCACAATCCTTGATATTAACATATTTTGGCAATGCGTCAGATGAAAGACCAATCTCGAATCCGTTATATCCGTTAACGTTATCATTAAACTTTACGTTTGTAAGCGTAACTTTCTCGCTTCCGTTTATGCTTACCATTGTGTTCTGTGTTGACTTTGGGAAGTCACCGCTGAATGTGACATTCTCCATCTCAACTTCCTCTTGAGCCTTTATATTAAGTCTTGCATTATTGCTTACTGATGCATTGTAAAGGCTTACATTATCACCACTCAATACTATTTTTTCATTGCTGTCAATATTTCCGCTTACAGACTCTATGTTTGACATATAGTACATCCTTGCGTAAACGCCATCAGCAGAATCATTCACAATCTCAATGTGACCGTCATTGACTGTGTTGTCACTTACCTTCTCTGTTAGAAGAGATACCTTCTTTCTAGTATCGTCACCTTCCTCACTTGTGACAGTGACACCCTTTCCGTCACCTTCAACGCTTATGGCATTGTCCCTAACTGCCTTTATAGTTGTAAATATGGTATCAAGTACGCTTGAAATCTTTTTTGTATTGTCAACAGGATTTCCGTTTGCGTCATTTACACCCTCACCGATTTCAATCTCAGAACCCTTGATTCCGCTGAGTTTGATTCCGTTCTCTGATATGGTCAAGAATTGCTGACTGTCTGGGTCAAGCTTTGCGCTTATGACATTGCCTTCGACTTGTATACCATTTCCAGAGGTATATACATCAATCAAGCTTGAAAGGTCTATTGTGGTACTTGTATGACCAGCATCGGTATTCCATTCGATGGTTATCGTATGTGTCTTTTCGTCATATGACACACTGTTTATCATACCGTCAATTGCGAACTTTGACAAGTCCATTGACGCAACCAAGGCATCACCCTTTCCCTTCAACTCCAATACATTGCCATTCAGTGCGAACGTTATCTCATTCTTGAGCTTTCCTTCAGTATCGAATGAATGCAGCAAGTCTTGCTCTATGAGCTTGTCAATCGCCTCTGCGATGTTTTCATCAGTAGACTTGTCATTTATCTCTGCATACAGCTGTGAACCGAAGTAAATGTACTTGTTCGAACCGTCCTTGACAAACCATAAATATCCTTCCTTGTCTGGAGAACTGTTGAACACGGACATTGACACTTGTCTTATGCCGTTAAATTTCCTTTTCTGTAATTCCATTAGTCTTTATTTTCAAATTCTATTAGCGTTGTGCCAAATGACAGCATCATATGTGACTAGCATATTGTCAACAACTTGGTATTCCCTCATCCCAAGAGACTTTATCCTACAGCTCTTGTCAGTGAAGTCTATTACTTGCATCGGTCTTGATACATCATCTCCGAATCCGAGCAAATACCATAGAGGCGTATCACTTCCCTCTGTTGGTGTATATTCATCAAGAAGCTTTCCGTCACCGCCGAATGCAAGGTCGTCTCCAACAAGTATCCTCTTGTTCTTGTATGATGAAGGATTCTTCTCGAATAACTCCTTGAATGCACTAGCACCAATAACGTCATCAACGAAAGGCATCTGCTCCAACTCACATGAGCCGAGAGGAACGTTGCCCAAATATTCCTTCACAGTACCGTCATCACAAATCACAGTGTATTTGACATTGTCCTTTATGCGACCCCTTATGTACAGTTCCCTATAGGAACCCTCGGAGCCTTTCCAAAATCTTACTAGCTCCCTTGACATTCTTATGAATTACTCCTCATCTGTTTCATACATAGGACCTTCACCCAACTTGGTCTCAATGTCCTTAATCTTCTTGCCCTGCTCGGAATCAACACCCTCACTCCTCTTTATCTCTGCGTCAAGCTTCTCGTCTTGTTCCGTATCTATCTTCTTCTGTTCCTCTGAGCGGTCACATCCGCCACAGTTTCCATTAGGATATGACGGAGAGAATTCAGTCATGTCATCATATCCCCACGGTTCATAAAGTCTGTTCATTCCTCTTTATATATATATAAACATTATCTCAATGCAGTATGAGCTACTGCAATAATAAATAGTCAACCAATCACATATTACAATACTAAAAATCATTAAAAGAATAAAGCAAAATTTACGTTATTAAACAATAATCTATATATTTGCACAAAAAAAATATGGCAATAAGATATACGACATTAGATGAAAGAAAAGAAGCTTGCATAAGGACACTTGTAAGATTCATGAGGGAAAAAGGAATATATTTCAAATATCAGAATGAAATATACAAATATGCAGTATTCTACTATAACGAATTCGATTTATGCAAGCTCATAAAGAAGTTTGGAGGAGCATATAGTGACGGACGCATATATGCATTAACAAAAGCTTTTCCTTGGGGGAAGACAATAAATGGCAGAAAATATTGGTCAGATATGCTAGACTCTTGGATAAATTATTACAACAACAACATTAAAAAACAAGAAATATACAGATGAAAATATGCTTAGCGATAAATTCATAAACAGAGCACTACAACTGTTCATCAGGTTCCTAAAGGAAGAGGAGATTATTGAAGTTTTCAAAAAAAGCTTTTTAATGTACGTGAAACAACATAATAAGGAGAGGTACGTAAAATACAATAATGCATACAATAGTTATCTGCTTGATACAGCACACAGAAACTATTATTTAGAGGATGAGAATATACACTGCTTATTCTTGGACTATGCAATGACATGGGTTGAAACAGAAAAAGGATTCGATTTTTGGCAAAAAGTAAACGCAAAATGGAAGACATGCTTCTTCAATAACTTGAAGCTAATAAAACTAGAAACAAATGAGTAATGGCTATAATAAAGAAAGGAATATCAAGATATTCAACAGATGGCTGAAAGAGAACCGACTCTACTTCAAATACATGAATGAAACAAGACAAGAATGTATCTATCTGAAAAAAATACCATACAATACTTCAGGATATATTATGCAGAGATTGAATGAGGAAGAAGAAGGAGCATCAGCAATCATTCGTTTAACAATCGATTGGTTTGACTTGGTTTATGATTTAAATATGTGGAGATGCGCAGTCTCAAGATGGGAAAACTATTGCAGATTTCATAATATAGAATAATGAAAATGAACATAAGAGAAAAAGCTAATTACAGATTCAAGAAATTCACAAGATTCCTAAAGGAAAAGAAACTCTATGGGAAATTCAAGAAAAAAGTAATTAGTGTTTGCACTAGACAAAATAAAATAATACTATTCACACCGTCATATGATTACGAAACAAATATCATCGAGACAAACTACATGATATACTATCAATTCTATGATAATGAACAATGTAGAGAATTCTATGAAATGTACGAATTCGCAATGGTGAATGATAATAGTAGAGCATATTATGAGAATTATCAAAATGTAATCAAAGAATGGAGAAAAATTGTGATATCAGAAAATTTATAAACCCAAATGAACTAGTTGATGTGTTCTATGGGTTCGTTATAGAAAATGAAATATACAACAAGTATCAAAAGAAATTGAGAAAATCTAGACGTGGAGAACTCGGAAATGTAACATATCTTATAAATGAAGTCTCAAAAGCAAAGACAGCAGAAGCATATGCCAAAACCCCATTCTATGTACTATCATTCGATGATGGTGAAGATTTCGATTATTGGATTGGTGATATAATGATATCATGGCTCTCATATCTCAACGAATATCTAGATTCATGCAACTTAAAAATGAAAAAAATAGCACTGTTGATAAGATTCATCAGAGAAAATAATATAACGCAAAAGTTCAAAACAAAACTAATGTTTGAACATTCATCCTTTGATGACTCAGAATGTAGCCTAATTTATTTGCTCAAAAATAGTATAGTACACAAAATAGACATAACGACAATAATAAGCTTCGAATCATATGATGAATATCGATATTGGGGAAATATTCAAGAAAAATGGGAAAAATTCTATGATAAATTATCAAAAACAACATGATAACGGAAATAAACTATTTGCAAAATTCATCAGATTCCTAAAAGAACATGACGCATACCTCAGCTGGAAGGAAAAAGTAGTGAAAAGAAACAGAATAGGACCTTTGTTCAATGTAATCGGATGGTTCAACTTCCTAAATAATAAAAGAAACGAAAAAATGAAAAAAGATTTCATAAAGAAAGATTATTTTTTGGAAGAATTCGAATTCACAGTCATGGCAAGAATGGCATCAGCAAAGTTCTTTCCTATGTTGAGAGAAGAAGATGAAAAATTATATAACGTTAAAGACAAATGGTACACGATTCTGAATACTTCAAAAAAAGATATAAACTCTTCATCAGATTCATAAAGGAAAATAATCTATATGGAGAATATAGAAGAATAAGAGAAAGTCTGTCCGTACTTCAGATTAATACAATGCTAGGAAGAAGAATACGAACAAAAGGACAAGCATTACATATGATAATGGTAGCAACAGATGTAAGAACAAAACCAAAAATAATACAAAGATACAGTGACTTTAAACTGTTCTACAAATATTCAAAAGAAGATGTACGCACGAAAATAACAAAGCTTAAACCGAAATGGAAAAAAATAATAATAAAACTAGAAAATGAATAACTATGAATGAAAACGAAAAAAGAATATTCAAAACATTCTTGAGATTCTTGAAGGAAAATAAGTTGATGAAAACATATGAAGATAATCTATATGATTATGTGAAAAAACATAACTATGTACAATATAAAATCGCTAACTTCAATATACAAGAATATATCTTCAGATTTAACCGACATAATTTCTTTAATAATCAATTCGGTATGGATGACTATATGATAAGACGTTCTATGGTGTGGGCTGACACAATAAAAGGATTCGATTTTTGGAAAGAGGTAGACAGAAAATGGAAATCATATCTCATGGATAGAAAATTAATAGACCACTACCTATTCACATAAAAGTCTAGCTTATGCTAGTCTTTTTTGTTGCTATAAGTTCATGAGAAATCATATCAATATGAATGAACATACTTTATAAAAAAGGCTGAAAATTTTTCCAGGAATTTTTTTATCTTGCGTCATTAATTATAAGAATGGTAATACACTTTATAAAAAAGCTGAAAATTTTTCCAGAAATTTATTCGAAGAACTGTTCGAGGTAGAAAGCAAGCAAAAACCTGCCTGTGGGGGTGGGGTTACATAGGTGGGGGGGGGGTAGTCCCACCCATATACCCACCGATGTTTCACGTGAAACATTTGTCAGATTTTGGTGTATGCTATACACATAAAAATATAACATACAAAAACAAATACAGCTCCATAAAACAGAGAAAAGCACATGTCGTATATGTTTTCTTTATCTGCCGTTTCTGTGTAACCGAATTTTTCCGCTACCTTAAAAATAAACTTTTTCATACTTTCTAACTTTTAATTATTAAACATGTTGTTTTTTAAATCTGGGGCAAAGTTAGGAATTTTCTTTCATATATCCAAATTCTTTAACGTTTTTTAAGAAAATATTTTTGTTGCTTGTTTTGTGGTTTACTTTACTATTTTATTGCTTTGTTTGTAACCCCATTTATTTGCGTTTTAAGCGAGTTTTAGCGTATCTCCCTTATAAGTTATCAGAATAAGAAATAAAACGCTTTAAATCGCAAAATTAATGTATCATTTTAAATTGTGTGTGCGCATATATTATATAATAACCTAACATGTGCGCATAATATATATAATTCAGTCCAAATGTTAAAATCTGTATATAAATCCGATTTATCTCCATTTATTTGTTAACGGATGCTAAATGAGTGATTTTTATGTTAACTGATGTTAAATATCGAGCAAAAATTTGGTGGTTTCAAATAAAAGCATTACCTTTGCAACAGATTTAAGAAACAGATGTTTAATCTTTAATTGCAAAGGTGTATGATAAAAAGTATTAGCAATTCAGTTTCTGTTACAAACAGAACTTTGAGTATGTCGCTTTATTTTAGCGACTTAAACAAACGTTCAATTAAAAAAGAAAAATTGAATGAGTTGTACGTAAAATATTACGAAACAAAAAACGAGCAGTACAAAAATGCTATTATTTGCGCTAACGCAAAGTTCGTTGTTTCGTTAGCAAAGCAATACCAGCACATGGGTTTGAGTTTGGACGACCTCATTTCTGAGGGCAATATCGGTCTAATTAAGGCGGTCGAATTGTATGACCCTAAGCAGGGAAATACCTTTCTTTCATTCGCAATTCACTATATACGTAAGTATATCAATATTGCGCTAAACGAAAAGAGTAGAGTAGTAAGACTCCCTTTCAACCGAATTTGCGAGGGCGACAGCCTTAGCGCAAGTTCATTGGACGCAAATGTTGGTGGCGATGATGATGACAACAACAAAACATATGGTGATATGTTAAGCGGTGATATGGACGCTAACGACTACGATACAAAAGACTATAACGAAAAAGCTATTAAGCATATCTTCTCGTTACTCACAGACAGAGAGAAATATATAATTTCAAAATTATATGGAATAGGCTGCCGTCAGTGTACCAAGTTGGAAATAGCAATAAATTTGCGAATTTCCGAAGAAAGAGTGCGCCAATTGTCAATCTCGATTATTGAGAAAATTAGAAAGGCATATTAGTACTTAATTAAGTACATAATAAATGCGATATAGGTAATATAATTTACTTGTATCGCATTTTTTTATATATATATATATGTTTTTATATCTATATTACGCATACACATATAGGCTATATATTTTCATTCTAAGCGAGTTTTATTTGTTTTCCCTATATTGTATCAACAAGCGCAGGGATAACGTATTAAATCGCATTTATTTAAGCCTAACGTTTATAATAATATATTATACGCATACGTATGTATGTATAACTACATTCTTGTAATATAGCCAAAAACCTTATTTATTTTCGTTTCAAGACGTTTTCTCCCTATATTCCTTATAGTTTACCATGTTGGCAGGGATATTGTCTTAGAAAGGAAATTTGGTGCATTATAGATAATTTCTTTATATTGTTATATAATATACGCACGTATGCGTGTAATATTGAATATAATTGTTAAAATCTGTATAGAAAATCTTATTATCCCCATTTATTTGTTAACGGATGTTAAATGAGAGATTTTTGTGTTAACGGATATTAAATAACAAGCAAAAATTTGGTAGTATGGAAAAATGTTAGTACCTTTGCATCAGAAATAAGGAACAACGGTTGTTTCCTTTAAATGTTTAATCTTTAAAAAGTTACGAAAAATGAAGACGAGTAATTTTGTAAATGTGTTGGCAACAAGTGTAATAAACCCTTTCGATGTTCTTGCAACTTGTAAGGACATTGCAGCCAACAAGTTGGGTTATGGTGTGATAGTACGCAGTGAGCCAAAGTTCAAGGCTCCAAAGAAGACTGCAAGTGAGTGGGAAGAGGTGTTTGGTACACCGATGAACATTATCAAAGTAACCAAGGTGACAAATGCAAGAGCCTATGACTATTGCGCAGCCGTAAACCGCCAACTTGCTAAGCAGGGAAGTAGCGACACCTTTAATGGTGAAAAGATGTTGGGATATGAATGGTTAGTGCCTAATATCCTAAAGAGTTCACTCAAAGAGGGTATTGCAGACAAGGACAGAATGCAGTTTTGCATTACGTTTAAATCAAACGACAAAACCAACTTTGAACACTATTACATTGTAGGCGGAGACCATTTTGCGACAGAGAGTGAGTTAGAGTTCATCAAGTCCCACTTGTATGTTGCTCCATGCAAAAGCAGAAAACAAGCCGATATGGGCATTGCAGATGACGATATAATTATGGTTCGCAACTATAAGGTATCGAATGTTGTGTTCTGTGGCAAGTCCGATATGGTGGCAGGGTATTGGGCAAGCATAACACAAAAGTAGTACTTAATTAAGTACATAAAGGGTAGTGCAGCAATGCACTATCCTTTCAATTAGACTAATATGGAATATTCAGAAGTATATAATATCATACGTGATATAGATACAACCATAAACGGCTGTAATTGTACGATAACCACAAATAGTGGCAAGAAATATCGTCAGAATATCTATATATCGTCAGCCAATAGGTTAAAGATAAGAAATGTTGGCAGCAAAGTGGCAGGGTACAATATTACGTCAGAAATGGCAAAACTTTGGAAAGATATATCAATATCTAAGAAAAGAGTTAAGAAAAGTTAAGGAATTTGGTGGTATCAAATATTCTTAGTACCTTTGCAACAGAAAAAGAGATAAACAACATAAGTTTAACAATTTAAAAGATATGATATTATGAAAATTAATATTAAGGTTTTTGCGTTATCATACGCAAGTGTAGATAGTGACGGAAATTTATACGTAGACACGATAGGAGTATATGACTCCTTTGAAAGTGCAAAAAAAGCACTAAATGATTGTGTTGCAGAAGACATTGAGTGTGGATGTTCCAAAAAAGATTGGAAGGTAGTAGAGAGAAAAGCAGAATATGAAAATGTATTTGCGAATGAACGCAAAGAATATTTAATCAAAGAGCTATAACTGCAAATAAAAAATCCAAAAAATCGGTTGCTTGCAAAAGTAGCCGATTTTTTTGTTTATATATTATTTTATAATAATCATAACAGAATTAATACAATAACATTACATTGCCCTGCCGACAACCCTATTTATTTGCCTTCTAAGAGGTTTTCTTTGCTTTTTCCTATAACTTTATCCACCCAAATTAAAATAACGTCTTAGAGAGCAAATTTTATATAGTATTACTATTATACGCATACGCACGTATGTATGTATAGCTATATTCTTGTAATATTGCCGATAACCCTATTTATTTTCGTTTTAAGGCAGTTTTATATTGTTTCTCTATACTTTATCCATCCGAACTAAAATAGCGTCTTAAATCGAAAATTTTGGATATTATGTGGTGATTTCTTTATATAATATTATTATATATACGCACGCACACACGCATAATATATTATATAATATTGCCGATTTGTTAAAATCTGTGTAAATATCTTCTCTATCTCCCTATTTTTATTAATGGACGTTAAGTTGGTGTCTTTTGTGTTAAAATCCGTATAATTGTTTTGTGGAATGAAATAAAGTTAGTACTTTTGCATCGCATTTGGGAAATAAACATCTCACTTGTTTATAGTTTTAGATATAGTATTAATATTAAAATATTACGATTATGAATGATAAGAAGTGGAGTAACTATCAATTAGATATTTTTAAAGCTATCAAAGATAGTGATAAAAATATCATCGTAAATGCAGTGGCAGGGAGCGGAAAAACAACCACTATTGTTGAGGCTTGCAAAAGATTAAAATTGTTCCCTAATAAGGTTCAATTTTTGGCGTTCAACAAAAGCATTGCCAACGAATTGGCTGAAAAGCTAAAGGGCTATGCACAAGTGAATACACTACATTCTTTCGGCTATGCTGTATTGCGTCAAGCATTTAAGGGCAAGCGAATTATTATTGATGATAAGAAATATATTAGACTATTGCAGAAGAATATCTGTGATTGGTCAAGATATATAAATCATGAAGAGATGAGCAATGTAGAAATCTATAACTCATGTTGTCAGATTAAGAAAATCTTTGATTTGGCAAGGGTAAATCTCATTCAATATGGAGATATAGAAAGCCTTAGAGGTATCTGCGACGCTTATGGTATCTGTGATGAGTTTGACGAATTGGAGATTGTCAATAATCTTCTGAAAGACTGCTATCACATGTCAGATGACAGAGTTATTGACTTTACCGATATGGTAGTTTTGCCTTTGCACTATCGTACTTATATAAGTACATTTAAGTTTGTCTTTATTGACGAGTGCCAAGACCTAAACGCTGCGCAAAGGGAGTTGATGTTATGCGCTGCAAAGGGAGGTAGGTTTGTTGCAGTTGGAGACAGAAAGCAAGCCATAAACGGCTTCTGCGGTGCAGATTGTTTGTCTTTTGATAAAATTGCGGAAACACCAAATACGATTGAGTTACCTTTGTCAGTAAACTATCGCTGTGGTAGTAATATCATCAAGTTGGTTCAAGAAATCGTACCACAAATTAAGGCTTACGAAAAGTCTGAAAGCGGTACAATTGAAACATATAAAGTACTTTCAAAATCGCTTTTCCACAAGGGTGATATGGTTCTTTGCAGAAAATCTGCACCGCTTGTAGGATTGTGCTTTAAGTTGCTGCAAAATGGCATTACTGCGATAGTCAAAGGTGGTGATATTGCTGAAAGTATGCTTAAACTTATAAATAGAGCGAATTGCAATAGCATTAATGATTTGTCAAAGTGGATTGATAACGAAAAGAAAAAAACTGCGACAGAAATTGCTGAATATCTAAATGTAGGTTTGGATAAAGCGAAAAAGACTAAAAGATATATTAATCTTGCAGACAAATTGGACTGCATTAAAAATATCTGCGTCAGTCAGTTAACGGACGTTACAGAGTTGAAAGACTACATACAAAAAATGTTTGACGAGAAAAGCATTAAAAATGCAGTAGTATTGTCAACCGCACATAAATCAAAGGGATTAGAAGCTGATAGAGTTTTAATTCTTACACCATCCAATTTCCCTATGATTACTAAATACTCAAAGGAGTGGGAGGTGCAGCAAGAATACAACCTTAAATATGTTGCATGGACGAGAGCCAAAAAAGATTTAGTTTTTATCGACATGAGCGAAAGCGAGTTGAACAATGCTGAATTGACAGAAGACAATAAATAAAGATATGGTAGCAAGAAATTGCTACCATATTTTTTTGTATCCATATATTGATTTAAGATTAAATTAGCCAATAACCACATTTATTTTCGTTCTAAGGGCTTTTCTATCAATATCCCTATAACTCATCCACCTAAGCAGGGATAACGTCTTAAATCGAAAATTTGATATATTACTATTATGCGCATACGCACGTATATATATAATTCATACCAAATGTTAATGAAATGTTAAAGGTTCGAATTTATTTGGTTATCTCAAATAAATATATTACCTTTGCAGCAGATTTAAGAGAATGACAAGTTTAATCTTTAAAAGTTTACGATTATGGCAAAGAATAATTTTATCAAACAACTCACTGAATTAAAGAAAAAGTTTTTGGAGTATGCAAAAGAAAAATCTGCAAAGGTTAACAAAGAGACCTTTGAGATTGACATCTGTGAGTACTATATTACAATGCGAGTTGAATGTGATGATGAATATGGTGATTGTATTGTATTCACGCAAGAAATTGAAATGGATAGCACTAACGACACCTACCAAAATCCGATATACGGAAACATGATACATATAACATACTAATTGCAACTAAGCCGATTACTTATAAAATGGTAATCGGTTTTTTTATTTCTTCTACTAACAATATATCCAACAATATTCCAACAGACCTAATTTATTTGCGTTCTAATGGCATTTCTTTGCTTTTCCCTATAAACTTATCCATATAAGCTAAAATAATGGCTTAGAATTGAAATTTAGGCATACTTGAATTAATTTGTTAAAATGAGTTAATAAATTTGGTAGAGTGGAACAAACTTAGTACCTTTGCATCTGGAATTAAGAAACAAATTCAAGTTTAACAATTAAAGATAGGAGATTAAGATTATGAACTATTTTTTCAGTAAAGAATTTTATGAGCGTGCTATTGCTGAGGAGAAGAAGGATAGCTATTACTGCGAAGTCTCCATTAAGGATTTCAAAGGTAAAATATCTTTACTTAGACAGCTATGCCAAAACATATCCAATATGGGTATCGAATGTAAAGATTTCGGACATGATAGTGACTATCGTGGTTATGCTATAATTCTGAATGCTTCTTTGGACGACATTAAGAAGTTACATGCGAGATATAGAGACAACTTGTCTATTGACAGAAACATATGTGACTATGATACCTACGAGAAAGCACTTTCCTACATTCGAAAGAGAAAGGAGAAGAAAATCAAGGAATATGAGGAAAGGTTAAAACTATTTAAATAATTTGGTCAATTCAAATTTATTTAGTACCTTTGCATTAGAAATAAAGAAAAAATACTCTGTTAATTAGGATTTTGGTAGCTATAATATCCGATTGCTTGTGAAAGTAGTCGGATATTTTTTTTTATCTTATATATCCATCATTCATTTGAAATTTGGTTTCTAAGCCATTATTTTTCTTCTGATGATAAATTATACCAATTGATAGAGAAAGTGCCTTAGAAGCAAAATAAATCATATAATCAAGGGGAGTACATGTACTTAATTAAGTACAAACGTATTGGAATATATAGAAACAGACAGGGATGGCAGCACATCAAACGCTACCATCCCAAGAAACCATTTAACAATTAAAAGTATATGTTGTTGAGAGAGCAGGATTCGAACCTGCGAAGCTACGTAAACGTAACAGAATGTTTACCACATTTCCGAAGAATTAAATATAATCAAAAGTAGTGTAACTGCTTTATATACATTCACTCCTTGCAGTTTCTTGCAAGTTTCTTCGAAACGATAACAATACTTCTTTTACCTTTAATTTAAGAGGTTCAAAAGTATAGTTACCTAATTTGTTTTAAGAGTGATTCTTGCAACACGGTTACAAGCACTCTATTTCTCATTCCCCATTTGTCCTATGCTATATAAAACATAACATTTTTCTCTGGTATCTCTCAAAGCAATTTCTTTATTCAGTTTTTTTCTTGAACTTTTCTCTACTCTTTATCCCTCCACATCTTCTAGAGCAACAATGGTTTGGGTGCGTTGAAAGATTTCTCTTCAAGAATTGAAATTTCTTACCACATATAGGACAAGTCATTTCAACTATCCTCTCTTTCTTGTGCCCTTTGCTTGCATTGATAGACTTTGATAGAACTTGATAATTTTCTATCCTATCGTCCATTTTATCATTGTTAATGTGGTCTATCTCGTATCCCTCTTCAATATCAATCTTATAATGACTAGTATAGAGATATTTAGCATAGCTAACAGAAGTCTTTGAGCCATCGTTTCTTACTAAGATTACAATCCTCCTGGGTTCTTTGTTAACTACCAAATAAGCAGATTTAAATCCCTTATCCTTATAATAATCACTTAGTTCTATCTTCATTAGAAATGATAACGAGGTTAAATATTGTGGGCTTGAAGGGATTTGAACCCATGACCTTCAGATTATGAGTCTGCTGCTTCTAACCAACTGAGCTACAAGCCCTTATATTTGTAATATAGTACTCCCTATTGGATTCAAACCAATGACACCATGTGTAGGAGACATGTGCTCTATTCAACTGAGCTAAGGGAGCATATATCCTATATATTATGATAACCTTTTATTATTTCTATATTCTTTAAAGTATCCTTTTAAGTTTGCAATCGAGTCGGCATACAATTGTTCATTTGTAGGCAAAATTATTGCTTTATGTTCTTTTTCCATGATTACCATTGTTTTGTTTTCAACACTGCAAAGATATGGAAAATATTTCATTATTCCAAATCTTTTGCAGTATTTTTTTCAATAATTCTATTTACCTTTGAGCCATTTGACAAGTTTGTCATAGAACTGAATGAGGTCTTCCGTGTCAAATTCCTCTATATCCTTTCCGTCATAGGTATTGATATTGTAGTAGATACGTATTTCCTTGCGTGGAAAATAGGATACAATCTTGTCTATTGTGGAATTGTCCAATTCGGCACCTGTGTCGGAACAGAACTCAAACGTATCAATCTCTCTATCTTTTGAGGTAACGAGAAGTTCTGCGAACTTACCGATTATCCAATCCTTTTTTTCCTTCTCTGTGATTAGGTCTTCCGTATCCTCCTCAATGGATTCAACGTTCTCATCAATGTCAACCAATCTATCGCCTATTATCTGTTTCTTGGCGATGTTCACCAATTCATCTTCCGATAAATCATTAGGTGCTATCACTCTTGTGGTGATAGAGAAAGACACCAATCTTGGTTTCAATTCAATCATAATCTTAATCTCCTATAATCTTAATCGTTAAACTTAACTTTGTTTCTTGGTGCAAAGGTACTAAAAAAAGCCGAAACCACAAAATGATTTCAGCTTTTTTAACATAATTAAGTTTCAACTTTATCAATCTAAAAGAAAATGGATTCCTTGCTTGTACTATGATTTCACAATTTTATGAGTTGGTCTATGTTTATCTCTTGATATTTCTTTCCTCCAACAGACACAAATATAGGCTTATTGGTTGTTGCTAAATAGTTGATGGCTTTATTCTTGTCAGTGAACCATTGTGTATCTTTGTCTAAGATTTTCCCACTACGTGAGCGACCTAAACCAACTCTAATAGTTACTAACTTTCCCATAATCCCCTATCAATTTTATTTACGAAAGAGAGTACCCTCGTTTGATGTGAATACTTTTAAGACGTGTGCGGATTTCTTAATGAGACCTTCTTGATGTTTCTTTTCCAAAAATCCGTTAATCAATTTCTCTAACTCAATTGCTCCTTCACTGCCTAATTTAAACTCAATGGCAGATGAACAAATGGTTATTGTTACATCAGTTTTTACTGGAAATTCTCTTTCTGCCAATGACAAGAAATTATCATATTCCTCTTTCATAAGCAATTCAGAATATTCTCTGAAATTGGCATTCTCCAACATTACCAAGTAACCATACCTACGTCTCTTGTTGGATTTTTTGTAAGATTTCAGTACGTTAGCCAAAGACTTGTAGTTATATGACCAACAACACTTTCTATTTGGTGTATAAACCCACTTGTCAACTTCCTCCCTTGTAAGATATATCGTTCCATTGTCAACAATCTTGTCAATGGCTTTCTTGCAGTCTTCTTTGGAATCGAATACACAAGTTTCTTGTGATGGTCTCGTATCGTCAGCATTTGCAAAAGTAAACTCAACGAAAGTTTTCTCTATGCTATCCAAGAACTTCTTTGAAATGTCAGACCAATGGTGTTTCTTATAAGTTGTTTTTATGATGTGATAACCTCTGTAAGGCTCTTTTGTCACTATTTTACGAGAGGTGTCGTAACCATACTTGTCCATAATCTAATCTCCTATTATTTTGTTAATAATCAATTGTTTATCTAATTCTTGTTGCAAAGGTACTAACTTTATTTCATTCCGCCAAATAATTCATTAATTTTAAAACTTTATTAACAGTTTTATTGTTAATCTCTTAATAAAAGTTAAAGAATTTGGTTATATTGGATATTTTTAGTATCTTTGCAGCATAATTTCAAAATTAAGACAATAGGAGATTAAAGATTATGAATAAATTAAAGAAATGTGTCTTAATAGGTTTAGGAATAATGTTATCTTTACATAGTTATGGAGGTAAACAACAATTTATAACACATGTAACTATAACAACCTACAATGCTGTTAGGTCACAATGTGATAGAAGTCCACTCATAACTGCAGATGGAACAAAGATAGACCATAGAAAGATTAAGAGTGGAAAACAAAAAATAGTTGCTATATCAAGAGATTTGTTGTATGCAATCCCTTTAGGTAGTATCATCGACATTGAAGGGTATGGTCGCTACGAAGTCAGAGATACTATGAATGGTAGGTTTAATCATAGTATTGATATATTACAACATTCTTCAAAAAAGAACTTCAAAAAGAATAATATCAAAATCAAATTGGTAAAAAAACCATCAATTAAGAAAAACAAAAATAGAAGATTTGTTTGATTTTAATCATACTTTATACTTTTTTAATCTTAAATTAAAATGTCTCGGAATTGCTTGTGAAAGTAGTTACGAGATTTTTTTGTTTTAAAAATTTGAATTAAACTCATTGAAATTTATTCTATTAACCCATACTTGTACTTAATTAAGTACGTTAGTAGTATGACAGGATTTGATTTAAGGCTATTTCCTG
>NFYZ01013077.1_pt1 | contig 22363 bp, 41 predicted proteins | sample 1092561 | NCBI WGS metagenome assembly NFYZ01 (sample SAMN03609887, study PRJNA323583) | gut metagenome | isolation source: feces | host: Rattus norvegicus | place: Malaysia | collected 2013 | reverse complement strand
TTAATGAAATAATAAAAGAAGATAATGATACTTTTTCTGACAGATATGTCCGTGATTTAAGGGAATTACTAAAAAGACTAAGAGAGAAAATTGAAGTTCCAGATTATGATAAAGTTCTTAATGATTTATTTAAAGAGCAAACTGACCTTTCTCAATCTTATTGTGGTTCTCCTATAAAGCGTAATGCAGAACTTAGAAAGATTGAAGCAATTCTTGAAATTAAGAATCCTATTCCTGATATTCTTTTGCCTTAAAGGAAAATTTTTATGGGTATGAGTTTGGGTATGAATATGAATCTTGTAAATCACAATGAGAAGTTTGATGATATTCCAGACAAAATTATCATTGAACTTCATCCTTGTGAAGGTGCTAAAGAAGGAAGCAGAAACTGTATCTATCATATTGTAAATGCTGATGGATATGACCTTATTAGTGGAATAGGTTGGGATGTAAGAGATGCCGCCAAAGAAGCCCTGGATGATTATGAAGATTGTTTTTTGACGGAGGACTAATTATGTGTGTTGACTTTGATAAACCTAGATATATTATTGCACTTAAAAATCCTAAAAAACATTCTAAAGAGATTGTATCAAAAGGGGAATGTGGATATCCTTCTGTTGTAGGATATTTTTCTTTGGAAGATACTTTTATGAGTATTAAATATGTTCAAGATTATATTGATACAATGATACAATTTAATATGTGGATACCTTATGATGGACTAACACTGGATAATATTGAAATTCAAGAAGTTAATATCAAATTTAATAAAATCGAAGGAGATAATTAAAATGAAACTAAATAACAGTATTGAAGTAGACCATTTCCTTGATGCAGTACGTCAGTGTGACCATGATGTATGGCTTGAAACTTCTGATGGAGATAGGCTTAATCTAAAGTCTAAGCTTTCTCAATATGTTGCTGTTGGTGCTCTAATTAAGAATGAGCGTAATCTTGAGCTTTTCTGTGCTGACCATAATGAGGAACGTTTCTTCTATAATTTCTTTGCAAAACATCCTGATGCTCTGTAAGTATATATAAAACTAAATAACACAAAAGGAGTAATTGTTTTATGTTAACAAAAAGAGAGTATTGTGAAGCTATTGTAAAGGAAGAAATGGAAATTCTTGGTATTCCTGAAAGAAAAGAAGCTCATTGTTTTATCTACCAAAGTTCTCTTCTTGCAGTAGCTTTGGAATTTTTGGGAGAACTAGATGAACAGGAAAAAGAATATTCTAGTACCAGAGGTGGCGTTATTGAACGTTATCTAGATTTTAATCCTGATGGAAGTTTCAAAGATGTTTATTTTCTCTCTTTGCGTGAAATGATTTCATTACTTCCTGATGTTGTTGTAAGAAAGGAAAATGAAACATAATGAATGTATATATTAATTGGCTTTTTATTATTGCTTTTATCCTTACAATAGGCTTTTTGTGTTATAATGATTATGTTGTACATAAAAATCCTTTTTCTTTTACTGATACACTTCTTGTAACCGCTTTCTTGGGAATGTGTTTCTTTTTTGCTTATGGAGCTTTATTTATCATTAATTCTGTTCATGTAGAAATGACTAATGAAACATATGTAACTTCTACTTATGATACAAATGATGCTTATTTCCTTGAAGAAGTTCCAAATTTTAAAGGAAAATATCTAGAATATGTAGAAGAGGATGAATCTGGAAATAAGTATTATTATCGTTATTATACCAGAAATATTGTAAATGATATTCTTGTTTCCAATGAAGTAAACATTAAAAACAGTATAATTATTCCAACAAATGTGGATACCCCTAAAGTTATTAAAGCAATTAATGAAAACAATTGGGAACAGTATAATAACACAAATATCTTTATTCCATGGAAACATACAACGGGTTCTTATTCTTCTTCTGAGATTACAATTTTCCTTATTCCAGAAGGTAGTGTAATTAATGTAGATTCTTAAATAAAATCTTAAAAGATAAACTTTTAAAATTTTCCTTTAAAAAATTCTTCAAAGTACTTGACAAATCAAATACTTTTTGCTATACTAACAAATGTAAACAAGAGAAGTCTAAAAATTCTATTCCTATAATTGCGATTTTTCTTTCAAGGGTTTCTTTTTTAAAGTAAACCCTTATATAAGGCCGAAGAGCTTCAGGAGGCTTAACGGTAATGGGCTTGGTAAAAGTAGATTGAAGTTAATCCTGATACCCTTTAATCTTATTTTATCTCCCCATGGAGTACATATTTCCACTTCACGTCAAAAGAGAAATGTTTTCTTGGTAGTGTAAAGATTAACTACCCCTCTTAAGAGCTTTGTTTGGTTACAAAAACTTCTTGTGGGTGTAGGGAACCCAGCGTATTGAAAACTATACGGTTGATTAAAAAGGAAATAGTTTTCCCTGTGGGTTATTGAACAGACGCAGTTCCTAAGAAGATAAAGAAGAGATGACAATCTTCACTGTTCAATTTATATAATGGAAATAATTGCATGAGATTATTTCTGTTACCAGGGAGTTATCCCAGCCTGTTTTCATTCTTTGATTTTGATTGCAGAACCCTGTTTCTCCTACTAGGCTCTACAGGCAAAAGAAGAAGCCTAGTCCTTTCTAGTAAATAATATAAAGCAAGTTAAAAGAGAGGCTTATCTTATTAAGTCTCTTTTATTATAAAAGGAGGATATTAAAATGGAGTTTGCAATTTCTTTAGGTAAAATTATTCTTGGCTTTGCTGTTGCTATATTAATCTTTTGTATTGGAGTTTATAATATTTGGACATATTATACATCCGGTAATGCAATGAAAGATAAATTGCCAATTTTCATTTGTAATTTTCTTCCTTGTCTTCTTACCATGTCTTATGGAATGAATATTTTTGAAGTGCAATGGAACAATCTAGTAGCACTTATGTAAACTTTTTAAATTCTAAAGGAGAAAAATATGGATTCAGATTATAAACCAGTTGCTACAGTTTCTTATGAACGTAGAGCATATGAAGCTTGGCTACAAGAAGTAGTTAATCACACTCTTTCTATGGTAGAAGAGGGAAAAAAGAAAGTAAAGATTTTAAATGACTATGAAGTTAAATTAGTTATTCTTGATGAATTGGAAGAACTTGAATCTAAAATGGTTGCAGAACAAGGCCCAATTACTTATGAAGAACTATTTGAAGAAGTAGAGAGAAATTATCAAGAAACTAATTATCGTCTTTCACGTTATGGAGCTATTTGCTTTGTTTATAATGAAGCAGATGAAGACATTGCTAAAAAACATATGAATCTTAGTATTCATGAAAATTCTTTAACTAGATATTATAATTCTTATGCGTTTCAAAAAAGAACTACTTTTGGTGTTTCTGTTAGTAATGCCGCTTTTTATTGCTACAACATGCTTTTAGACCAAATTGAAAAGAAAATGCAATATAGAGGAAGACGTTCAAATTAAATAGATTATGCCAACTTACAGCAAAGAAAAGCAGAAAGAAATTTTTGCCAGAGCTCAAAGAAAAAGAAGATTATATAATAATCCAGCTCATAAAAAATCTATGGCAAGAAAAAGATGGGAACATTATAGAGACTTTAGGCGTAAAGGATTTATGATGTACTTAGATTATAACCCAGATGCTAAAGAAAGATGGCTAAAAGAGCAGGAAAGCAAAAAAGAAGTAAAACGTGAAAAAGAACGAATAAGAAGAAACAGACAAAAAGCTAAAAATAGAGAGAAATACGAGAAGTTTAAAAAACAATACTTATCTGACCCAGAGTTAAGGAAAAAAGTACTTGAACGGCACAGACGATATTATTTCTTTAACAAATATGAACTTAATCGAAAAGAACGATTAAAAACCATAGAGAAACACAGAAAACAATTCCAAAAACTAAATGCAGAAAATCCTAATGAATCATATAAAAAAACTTTGGCTAAAATACTTGCTTTAGATTGTACTACTCCACAAGAAAGACAAAATGTAAAAAATGCTTTCTTTGGTGCAGTTTATCAAATGGAAAAACAAGATAGAAAAGTAAAAGAAAAAATAGACCAACAAAAACTAGAAGCTGAAAAACTAGGTATTACTTATGAGGAATATAAGAAGCGTCTAGAAAAAGAATTAGCTGAAAAACAAAAGAAAGAAAAGATGAAAAAGTTAATTCGAGAATTTTTCAGTGATGAACAAGTATTAATAGAAACTAGGTTACAAAAACTTCAAGATAAGTTACCAACATATTCACCAATAGCACCAAAAGAAAAAGAAATAATTAAAAAGGAGATTAAACAACAAATGTCCAAGATTAGCTTTGACCACGGAAAGACTTTCCTTAATCCTAATGATAGCACTGATTTTAATATTATTCTAGGTAAAATTAGTCGTATTAAGACATGGCAAGCTGTGGTTGAGAGATTTGACCCAGATACTATGATGGAAGTTTTGGAAAGTATGCCAGCTAATGAACGTAAGCAAGTTTCTACTAATAACAATGCCACAAACAGAGCTCTTTATCTTTGTAAGTATCTACTTAGGGCCGAAAATGATTTGATTCTATAAAAAGGAGAATGTAAAATGACATTTCAAGGATTAGAATTGGATAGAAGTATTCTTAATTCTTCAAAACTAAAACCTGGAGATTTTGTTGTACTAACTACTGTAGATTCAATTGAACACTTAAATTTATTTCAAGATATTATTAATGATAATGTTGCTAACAAAATTATTATAGGTGTAGTTGTAAATAATTCCATTATTCTAGAAACTGGTAGCAGAATCTTGATATCTGATATTAATTTTGATATGGCTACTATTCATGCGTCTTTCAGTAAAATTCTTTATGTACTTCATTCAATTAATGGAGGATTTTCAGAAGCAAGAGTTTGTCTTAATAGATTTTTAAGTTATGGTTTTGATATTATCCCTGACTGTAGTTGGGATATAACCTATATTAATCCTAATCTACCTCATGTAATGACAATAGAGGAAATTGAAGAGGCACTAGGGTATAAAATTATCATTAGAAACATTTAATTTCTCTTTAAATACTTGACAAAATATTCAAGGTGTGGTATAGTAATACTACACCTTGAAACTATATTTGCTAAAAAGAAAGGAAGTTAATTATGGTATATCCCAATGATTTTTGTCAGGCTTTTTCTAAGAATTATCTTTGTTTTAATTTGTATTTTAATGAATATAAGGCAATAAGTGAAGTAATCGACAACACTCTTAAAAATATTGATTTATATACTATTAAAGAAGAAAGTGAAGATTCGTATAGTATTACTTATCGTTGTGATGTTAGTATTACTACTGGATGTACTATTGTTCCTGTTCTTTCTGGTCTTGTAAGGGCTTATCATAATTATGGATGGTTAGTAAGTTATAATGCAAATACTGGTGACATGCATTTCCAAATTTTCGTTAAAGTAAACAAAAAGACAGGAAATGTAGAAACAGTAGCTATTTAAGGAGTAACCTATGGCAAAATTTAATGTTGTCTACGAAACTTATGAGCTAGGATGTAGAAAATATTATTTTCTTTCTGTTCTTGATATCCATTATAAAGAGGATAATATTCAATTCTTAGTTTTTTATGAGAATAAATTTCAACTTATTGATGCAAAATCTTGTACACTTGATTTAAGTGAATAAATTAAAAGATAAATAAAAACAAGATAAATAAAAGGAGAATGCTATATGTTTAAAGTCTGGTATCTTCCTAATCATGAGACATATAAAGGCCCTAAGCGGTATAAATTTGAAGAGCATGGTGGCGTAGTAAAAGTTTATGATGTAGTAACAACTATTTGTAATTCTGAGAAAGAAATTCTGTTTTTAGTTTATGCTGATAATGAATGGAAGTATATCAAGAGTAGTGATTGTATTCCTTATAATGGTGAAGAATAATTAATAAACAACCAATAAAATACTTCCAAGTACTTGACAAACAGGGGAGATTGTGGTATATTAATACTATAATCTCTCTTTCTTTTAAGGGAAATAAAAATTGAGGAGAATGATAATATGGCTACTAACAACACTAATCAGTACACTGATGTGTATACCGACCTTTTTTCCCGTGTTACTTTTAATTGTGTGGGTGAAGGAGAGTTCTTTTTCCTGGTGACTAAAGAGAATGCTCCTCAGAATGGCTCTATGTGTATTCGTATTAGTCCTGCAATGGCTGTTTGGGGAGATGACCATTCTGAAAAGGTAAACTATTTTAATCTTCGAGAGAGGAAGTTTGGTTATCTTAGTGGACTTGAGGAAGTTGAAACTCCTACCAACAAGAATCTTAATCGCACTATTAAATGCTTCGGAATTGAGCATTAAAAACCAAAATAAATACAAATAAAGGAGATAAAAATGGAAATCAATATTTATACCATTTTGTTATTTATTTTAATCCTTGGTATGATTTTGATTGGAATTTGTGCTTTTAGTGATTGGGTAGTAGATAAAGAATTTGCTGAAAAAGATAAACTTCGTGATAAAGCAGAAAAAAGATTAAACGAATCTCTTAAAACACTTTGTACACAATTGGGTATTAAGCTTACTTATCATCAAAATTTGGGTGAAGCCGCAGGAAGAATTTTATATGATAAGACTAGAAATGGTAGACTTGTAGTTGATACCGCAGAAATTGAAATTCTTGATAAATATAGAGATGAACCTTGGACACTAGCTCATGAATTAGGCCATTATTTGGGTATTCTTTCTTCTCAGGATAATTCAGAAGAAACGGCTGATAGAGAAGCAGATAAACTTTGTCGTTTAATTCTCACTGAGGAAGAACAAGAATTACTTTCAATTCCTTTAAAGGTTTATTTTTCTTATGCTTCAAATCAAGATACTTAATAAAGGAGAATAAAAAATATGAGCTATGATATCAGTTTAAAGAATCCAGTTACTCATGAAACTATTGATATGGGAATGCCTTTGTATATTTATGGTAATACTTATTGTCCTGACAACTCTGAGCTTTATCTGAATGTTACTTATAACTATAGGCCATATTTTCTCAAAGTTTTTGGAGAAGGTGGTATTTACACTCTTGTAGATATGACTGCAAAAGATAGTATTCCTCTCTTAGCTGATGCTTTAAGTAAACTGTCCAAAGAAGATTTAACTTACAGTACAGATAAATGGGCACCAGAAAATGGAGATGCTTTTAATGTGATTAAAAACCTTCTTTTCTTAGCTTTCTATGCTTTAGATGGAGTATGGTCAATCACTTAAAATAAATTAAAACAAAATAAATTAAAAAGGAGAAAGTAATATATATGCTTTTTAATATTCTTGGTTGTTTGTTAGTTGCATGGTTTTTAAATCTATTTGGATTTTATGGTGGAGTTTTTTATCCATTTGTTCAAAGTCTTGCTCCCTTTGAAGTAACTATCGGTTTTTATTATGGAACTTTTTGTGCTATTGGTCTGATTTGGTGGATTTTTAGCTCATTTAATTATTATAAGTCTTAACTTAATAAACTCTGATAACCTGATAAAATAAATCAATAAAAAAGGAGTTAATTAAATGGTACGTTATAAGTGTTCTGAATGTAATCATGCTATGTGTGGACTGGCAAGCTCTCATTGTTTCCACAAGGATAATTATCTAGAACTTCTTACACCAGAAATGATTCAGGAAGACGCAGGATATATTTGCCCTCTTAACATTGAACAGAACGATTATGTACCTCTTAAGAAAGAAATGGAGCTAAGGGAACAGGGTAAGTGGAAGATTTTCTGTGAACGTGCTGGTCTTACCCATCTTCTTAAACCAGAAGACTATGAAGTAAATACTGATACTGATAAAAAGGAAAGTGTAAAAGACTATGAAGGAATGGATGAAAAACTTATGGAGATGGATTAAACATATTGATTTTGCAGATATTTTACTTTACATTGTAAGTATTCCTCTATGTATTTTAATTGGTATTATGGCTTTATGTACTTGTATTCTTTTAATTAAAGCAATTATCCTTATTTTAAGTATTCCACTTTTAATTTAATTGATTCAGGTTAGAGGAGTATATTTTTTACTCCTCTCAACCTTTATCATAAAAAACTTTAAACAAAAATATTTTAAAAGGAGTTAAAAGTATGATTAGAACTATTGGAAAGCTAGCCTGTAAGACTTTAGGTGTAGGTGTTGTTTTAACTGCTGGATTTACTTATGGAGTATATTCTTGTATTCTAGCATTAGGAGAAGATAGTGAAAAGTCTAAAGCTCTTCTAGAAAAGTTTAAGTCTATTCGCAAAGATTATGATTTTATGAAGGAAGAAAAGAAAAAGAAGGAACAACAAGAACTAAGAAATATTCTAAAAAAATTAGATGAAACTGATAACAAAAAAGATGAGACAAAAGATAGTCAAAAGGAAGATACTCAGTCTACTACAGAAGGAACAAAAGCTAAGTCAGAATTTACCCATGAGGAATAGCTAACAAAGCATATACTTTAATTTCTCAAAAAATTTTTCAAAAAATACCTTTAACTACTTGACATTCAATCTCTCTTCTGCTATAATCATAATTGCTCCGAGGGACTTAGGTTTTTCAAAGGCCACGAAAAATCAAAGCAATGTTCTTTGGGCCACTTGCAAGTGAGACATATCAAAAGTAGTTACTTAAAATCAGGCAACCTAATGAAACTCTGAAGAGGGGAATCTAATGGGAGCCAAAACTGGTAAGTCTAATGTTCTCTCCAGTTTAAAGAAAGAGATGATGACTTTTTCAGGTTTCAATATGAAACAGTGACTTTTACGAATTTTCAACATGAAAAATAGTGACTTTCTTTGGTGGTTTCTTTCAAGATGAAAGTAAATTACTATTCTTACCAGGATGGGTATATACATCCAAACAAACCTACTTATTTTAACCAGTGTTTTCAATGTAAAACAGGTGACTGTGAACAACATGTTCTCTGACTTATCTAGTGTTTCAAAAAGAAACAGGTGACTTTGCTCTCTTGCTACTTGCCAGAAGATTTCAAAATGAAATTAAAATAAGAATTGGGTTAAGGTAAAAACAAACTGCCTTAACCCTTTTCTTGTATTATAGCATTTTTCCTTAAAAATATACCTTTAACCTATTGACTTTTTAATGTTTTTATGGTATTATATCCTTACCCAAAGAATAAAAAAACATATAGGTGGTGCAATTAATGGCTAAAAGAAGATATGTTAAAAAGCTCAATGAGAATATGTTAAAGCCTAAGAAACCAAACACACAGTTTGGTAAGATTCAAAATCCTAACATTATTCCAGAAGAAATTCCTTATCGTGTAATGCATACTCAAAATAAGCGCAATTCTATTTCCTTTAAGGATATTAAGGTATGCCCTCATGCTAAACAGGTAGCTTCTCAGAGACTACATATCAACTCTGAAAGAGAGTTACAGAAACTTGGAGGCATTGTTAAGCGTAATGGACTTAACCTTGTTCTGGTTAATTCTACTAACTATGAGACTTATGGGCTGTCTTATGAACATTATAAGTGGTTAAAGGATAAGTATTATCACTTTAATAGTGATTATGTGTATTTCCATAAGGGATATTTCTTCATCTTTACTGGTAGACATAATAATACTCTAAGAACTATCATCTATCCTGGTTTGCCGATATCGGCAGAAAAGCCCTCTTCTGGAGATGAAGTTGTTGACCGATTTTTTGCCGATATCAGAGAGACACAGTTTCATAACATTGAATGTAAAGCTGGGATTTAATATGATACAGAGAATTTTAGATAGACTTTTTGGAGATTGGTACTGCTGTAAATGCTTTCATCGTTTTCAGAATTACAACAAGAATAAACCCGGAAATAACAATGTTACTCATTGTCCTTATTGTAAATCTGTAGCTAATATCTGTGGGTGGAAAGATTATATAGAATTTACCAATAACAGAAATGAAAAAAGAAAGGTAGTTTTTTAATGAGTATTATAAGTCGTTTGTTTGGCGAATGGTACTGTTGTGATTGCAAGAAAAGATTTGATAAGTTCAGTAAGAAATCTGCTATTCGTAGATGCCCATATTGTGAAAGCAATAACTGGTGTACTTATTCAACTTTTATTGAATTCATTGAAAAAAATAAATAAATAATAAGCAAATAATAAAAAGAGGATTAATTATATGAGTAATTATTGGTATACTTGTAACCTTGAAGATTTTCTTGAATCTATTGCAATAGAAATTTCTAGAATGGTTGTTGAAATTTTTGTAAACAAATATAGTGGTAAGTGTTATGGTGGCACTTTTTATATTGAGACTGATGGAAAAAGTTTTGAAGAAATTGAAACAGCTTTTAAAATTACTGTAGAGAAGTTTGTTAATCCCAAATACTTTACTATTGATACATGTAAATTTATTAAAGAAAATATTCCCAAGTATGAGATTATCAATTCTACTGAAAGAGAATATTATTGTGTTAAACCCTTTGTTAAAATCATGAGTAATACAGCAAGGAAAAAGTAAATAAAATAAATCAAAATAAAGTAAAACTAATAAAGGAGAATAAATATGGATTCAACCGAAACTCCAATTGGTTATATTTCTGTACAAAATGCTTTTACTACAAGAAAAACAAACAAGGCTTTTCAGAAACAGCTTGAAAAGAAATTAGCAGAAGACGCTAGAGTAAAACATTATTTTGAACAGGTTGAAAGATGTAAAACACAAGTAAATAATTTACTTCGTACTTATATTCTTCATGGTGATACATGTGTTGATATCCCTAACATAGTAGAATCTGATAATAGTATCAGTCTTGGTATTACTTATGAGTGCTATAAGGATGACTACTTTGTCAAATATAATGAGTATGATGCAGTTAGAGGATTAAATAACATTACCAGTATTGCAAGTAAATTAACAGATTATCTATCTGAAAATTATGGTTTTACTTCTATTTTAGAAAAACGTTATTATTCTTTTGATGACAATACTAAAGTTCAATTCTTTATTTCGATTTATTTAAATTAAACTAATCAAATTAAAAGAGGTATCCATATGGGTAGACCAAAAGGCAGTAAAAATAAACCTAAATTTACTTTAGAAGTTACACCTCAAATTACTTCGGAAATTTCCTCAGAAACTACTTCAGATATGTCTTCAAAAGAAGATAGTGCAAAAAATGCACAAGTTAATGATTTAAGTGATTCTGAGCTCACAAAAAAGAAAAGACATAGACGTACTAAGGCAGAAATGGAGGCTTACAGAGCGTCCCTAAAAGCTCAGAATACAATTCCTGGGGAATTTGACCCTGAAAAACTTCTAAAGGATGTAAATTTCATTTCTGAATCAAAACAAGATGAAATTAATTCAAAATTTAAAGAAACAATCAATATTTTGGAATCTAAAAACGTTCCTACACTATCAGATAGGGTAACTGTCCACCAGAAACTAGAAACTGAAATTAAAGAGGAAAAATTAATTAATAATCAAGAAAATTCAGAAGAGCTAGAAATCTCAGAAAAACAAGTAAAAGAGCCTAAATCAAAAAAGACTAAACAAACAAAAAGCCCCTATCCCTTATGTGATTGTTGCCAACAAGAAATTTACTGTCAACCTCATAGAATTGACACAAATATTTTGTCTGCCCAAGTTGCAGATTATCATAGAGTAAGTCCACGTTGGGTAAACTTATGTTCTGCTTGTGCTAAAAAACTTTCTGATATGGTAGACAACTGGTTACAAGAAAATGGTTGCATCACTAGAATGGAACAGAGAATATTAGAAAAACAAGGAGAGAAAGAAAATGGTTAAAATTAATATTGAAATCAATAGTCGTGAAAAAGATGGAAATACATATTATGACTACCTTTTTTCCTATACTCCTTATGACACAATGGTAGGAATCGCAAGTAGTCTTGAAAAAGCTCTAGATGAAGTTAAAAAAGCAATTCTTAATAAGGAAGAACCTACTAAAGAAACTCTTAAAATGTTAGGTTATAGTGTATATTAAGAAAAAGAAAATGAAAATGAAAATGAAAAAGGAGTAAAAACAATGATTGATACAAGAAATCTAAGTAAGGTAAATAAGACTACTATCTATGCTATGGGAATTGCTCTTTATGTGGCTATCAGTATGGCCTTGAAAATTCCATTTGTAGGACATACCAGTCTGGATTTAGGTTATATTGTATTTGCTTTCTACTGTTATTTCTTTGGAATTACTGGTGGTATGATTGTGGGTTGTTGTGGTTGTACTCTAGTAAGTCTACTTGGTAGTGGTTGGTTCCCCACTGAGTGGATTATTGGTCAGGCAGTAACGGCTATTATTGTAGGTTGGTTCTGCTATAAGTATCGTAAGAACAAGAATGATGTTTACTATGATACCAATCTAATTGAAGGTATCTTCATTATCTTTGTTGCAGTATTTGTAGGTATTGGTTTTGTGAAGACTGGTATTGCCCTTGCTGTCTATCAGATGGCTTTTTGGCCCAAGTTTATTAGGGGTATGCTTACTGCTTTGATGGATACTATTGTAATGAGTGTAGGTTATTGGTTTACTATTAAGGTATGTGATAACAGGTTTATTAAATAAAAGGAGTAGATATTATGGAAGCAAAGAAAAATATTCCACCAGAAGACTACAGTATTTATGAACTGAAAATCTATATTACTCATGATAGTAATGGTGGCTTTGTTGGCATTGCTCGTTATGATTATCCCAATGGCAAACCTGTATTTGTTGATGATAAACCTCTAGCTTGTACTGCTAATAGTTTTAACAGAATAGATATTCTTCATCGACTTCAAGAATGGGCAATGAATCAAGAATCTTTGATGGTTGAGCGATATCTTAATAATCCTAACAATAAGATTCAATATAAAGTAAAAAATTTTGCAAATCAAACAAAATGATAAGATAATGAGGTAGTTTAAATGACAGAAAAAATACATACTATAGAAGATATTAAACCACCTGAAAGAGATTATAAATATAAGTGTATTATTCAAACCTTTTCGTTTTATTGGAATGACAAATGTATTGAAAAACTAGAAACTGAGCCCTTTATTACTACAAAAGATAGAGGAAATATTACTATGTCAGGAGAAACTTTTGAAAGTTTCTGGGAAATTATAAATTATCCTATTTATCGCTCTCTTATTCCTGCTTATCGTATTACTAATGCAAAGAATAAATGTAGACAAATTAAATTTACTTGTGACTTCTCTAGGAAGTCTATCTTTAATTCTGATATTCCACAAAAAGTTATCTCTGAGGATAAACCTTTTCCTTGGAAATGGAGAACTGAAAAAACAGTTACATATATTGAACCTTCATTTGAAGATATTAAAAATCAGCCAGCTTGGTTAGTTTATAATTATTTAAAAGAAAGAGAGGATATTTAATGAATATTTACGATTTAGGTGTTCTCTCAGGACATTACACTTACAATGCTTATGTGTATTCATTTCAACAAATGATGGAATATCTTCATGAACATAAACATGCAGTAGCTAGAAGTGATGGCTGGAGAAGTAGTCAAAATTATTATTATTACTCAATGAATAGTTATGGTCAAGTGTTCTTTAATATAGTTGACCTCAATATCAAGGGTACAGGAGACCCTAAAGATATGCACTTCCTTAAAAGTCCTGTTCAGTGTAGTGTTAAATATGACTTGCTTAAAAATAAATATGCATTATATCCTTCTTTGGCTGAAATGATAGATTATGTAATGGAAGATAATCTTAAACTAAAAGAAAGTACAGAAAAAATAAAACAAAATACAGGGAAGGAAGATAACAATGATTAAACGTAAAGAATTGATTAAACGTATTAATGTTGATTTTCCTCTTCAAATTGCATGTCTGGAGGAAACAATTGACCGTTTTCTTACAGATAGAATCGAAACGGGAAAATATGATATTCTAACAGATTATCAAGTAAGAAATATCACTAAGAGTACCATTGGTATTCCCTTTTACAAGGTAAGTTTTCTTATACCTACAGGTCTTCATTATGTTAAGAATCCGAATGAACAAGCAGGTTTTGAAGAAACAAGTGTGTTTGATATTGAAGAAAAACATTTTCAAGTTGTTGTTCCTAAATATGAAGAAGAAGGTTATATTATTTCTTATCACAAGTATTGTACTAATTACAATTTTGATATAATTTTTTCAAAGGAGAAATATTGATTATGTTTAATTTTGATTATGAAACTGTTGCTAGAAAATATGAAGTAAGTAAAAAGAATATGGCAATTTACGATAGAAAGATTGTAAAACTCCTTGAATGTGTCTTTAATTCAGCCGTAGAAAAGTGTCTAGAAACTGGTAAAGTAGAATGTAATCAGGAAGATGCTGATTCTCTTCCTACTTATACTGTTAGATTTGACATTAAAAAAATTATTAGTGTAACAAAAGATAGTTCTTCTGAAAATTATTTCTTTGAAGAAACGAAAAAATTCCTTAGAGATAACTTTAAAATCCTTATTGAAAGTAATTATAATGGTGTTACTGTTACACCAAATCATATTTATACATGGGCAACAGAAGTTGGTACTCCCAATGGAATTAAAGTTGAATACTGTGAGAGTGAAATTCTAGATGGATATAGAATAATTCTAACTTTTACTCCTGATAAATTTAATCTAAAAGATAATAAGAAACAAGAAGAAACTTTTTAAAATTTTTCCTTTAAAGGTATTGACTTTCTTATTCTTATGTGCTATTATAATTTCAGAAGTTAAAGATAAGTCAAATGAATCAAGGAGGAATAATATATGACTTTCAATACTCGTTCTAATTTTCGAGATTACATTTATGATAGCAAAGTAAGTTTGGATGAAAAGGAGAATCTTCTTCATTTCTGTATGGAGTTCTTTCATATTATTCCTTCTTCTTTCTTTATGCCCGGTTGGGCTACTAAGAATGGCAAAACGCTTATTGAGCATGGCGTAGCTATTTTCTCTGAAACTGGTTCTCTTCTTCTTACTCCTAGCGATATTATTCTCAAGGTTTGCAAGCAATATTATACTGTCAACAGTCCTAAATGGCAGAAGACTATGTTCCCTAACTGGAGGTTTGTAGCTGATTCTGATGCTATTACTCTGGTTAGTGAACAACTCCTTCATTATTTCTCTACTTATGGACTGGAGGGTATGGGTTTTGAGGCTATACCTTATGTCCCTACTAAGGAAGCTTTTGCAGACTGTGAGATTCAGCCTGGATTCAAGTCTTACACTATTTTCCAGATTGTCAGTGATGAAGAAGCTCTGAGTAAAGTTGAAGAGTATCTTTGTAAGGTAGTCTCTCCCAAGAATGAGTGGGTTAAAACAATGATTCAATACCTTTCTCTTCTGGAGACTGAACCTAAGAATCTGAACTCTTTTGAGCTCAAGATTGCTCGTTATGACCAACTTGGTATTGTACCTCAGAATGGTCAGGACTGGATGCGTTATGTTGTATATAAGGCAACTGGCAATCCTTTGATGGTAAAGGACAGAAAGACTTTTAATGCCATTAAGAATATGGGTAGCTATCAGAAGCCTGGTTATTATTATAACTATCTCTGTAAGATTCCTGAGAAGGAACTTGCTAAGGTATTCTTCCGTTATAAGCCTTTCTTTATGGCTATGAGGGCAGACCATTTTGCTCGTCCTATTATTAACCGTGTTCGTAAGCTTGCCGAAAAGAACCACGCCACTGTACCTCAGTGTACTGTTCAGAACGTATCCAATCTTATCAGTAATGGTGATATTACTGTTGCTTTTAATGTAATTCGTGATGGTACTGCAAGGCAGAAGATTAAGCTGTTTAATTTCTTTAATCAAGAATTGAATGCTTATGTCAAGGATGCTGATACAGGTGCTTTTGACAGAACTTACAATATCCGCAATGGTAAGACCTTCATTCGTACCGATGTAGGTATGACCGATGAAAAGAAAGCTCTGTATACTGAGTTTAAAAATCTTGCTTTCCAGTTTATTCAGAAACAGTTTAAGGATAAGTTTAAGGGTAAAACCTTTATGCTCCCTTCTTATCTAAATTATGCTGTTCCTGTAAGTGAAAAGCAGTTTGTTGGCAATATTCCCTGGGGTAGCTTTTTCTCCATTCCTGAGAAGGATGTTATGAATGTAGCTATTTATTGGGAGAACCAGAAAGTAAATGGTAAGACTACCCGTACTGACCTTGACTTGCATATGCAGTCTCTTACTCAGTCTTATGGGTGGAATAGTAGTTATCGTTCTGAAGACCGTAGTATCCTTTACAGTGGTGATATGACTGATGCTACTGACGGTGCTGTTGAGGCATATCGTTTCAATAGTAAGACAGATGAAATCTTCATGGTAACAGCCAATAATTACACTGGTAAGCCTAATGCTCCTTTCCAGCTTTTTATCAGCGATACCAAAGAGGAAAAGTCTGATACCTGGCGCACAACTCCTATGGTTGATATTTCCACCGCTATGTTCCCCCCTATCAATATGGAATTTAAGGATGAAAATTCCTTGATTCTTGGACTTATTTATGACCATGCTTTCTATTTCTTTAATGGTAAGCTTGGTGAGAGTAATGTTCCTAAGAGGGATTTGTATCGTAATTATATCAATAGTATTCAGCATAAAATGCGTAATACGCTGACTGTTGAAAGTCTACTGGTACTTGGCGGTGCAACAATTCTCACAGAAAATTCTTTAAAGGGGTTGACAAAGAAGGAAATTCGTGATACAATGAAAAATGTAATCGACCTCACCCCTTCCGTTCTTACAGCTAACTCTTTCATCGACTTGGTTGATGCTGGAGATAACTGATATATCTTTCTTCCTGTTATTCATATTGGAGAGGTAATTGAATAATTTAAATTGAATAATTTGAAAAGTTTAATTACCTCTCCACGCTCCTAATTCTCAGTTTTTAACTTAGTTAAGTCATTGGCATAGTAACTTCCTTACTATATATAACTTTTACATATACAATATAGTTACCGCCAATTTCTTATATAGTTGCCTGGACATAAGAAGTTCCTTTTTTTAGATGATTTTTGAAATATTATTTTACTTCTCGCCCAGGCACTTTAAAGCAGACATAAGAAGTTCCTTTTTTAAATAATTTGGTATTATTGTTTTATACTTCTCGTCTGCTCCTTTAAGAAATCCACCCTAGTTAATTTAAATAAGTTAACTAGGGTGTTTTTACAATAATTCACAATTAATAAACATATAATAAATTATATAAGGAGATGTAGTTTAAATATGGATTTATTTGATAAACTTTATATAGGAATTACACCAGAAGCTATTGAACGTGTTCTTCGTTATCCTAATCCACCTTCTTTTCAATTTCCAGAACATAGTCTTGGCTTTGATATCTACAAAATTGCTCAAGATAAATTAGATAGAGAAAAAGAAAACTTTAAAAAGGATATAAAAGATAAAAAACCAACTAAAATTAATCTAAAGGAGAGTAAAAATATGGACGGAAAGGTCACTACAACTGCTAAGACAACTGATACTGCTACTACTATGAAAGATACTAGCACTACTGACAGTAGACGGATTCCTATTAATCAATTACCTATCTCTAATAATCTTTTTAATTCTCCGCAAACTACAACAACTGATGCGCCTAATCTAACCGATGTTGATACTAACCATATCACTTGTGATATTAACACTGAAAATTTGATTGAAAAGCTAGTAGACTACAATACTTATCAGAATCAGAGAACTGATATTGAATCTACTCTTAATGCTGATGAACTAAATGATAAAGTGAATTATATTCTCCAGTATTTCTTTACTACTTTTGGAGGAATGCTAGAAACATCTAGGTATGACCATTCTGTAACTGAGGTTAAGATTAATCTCGAAGTTCCTTCCTATAATGAAGATAAAGCTCATACTTATACTGTCATTATGAATCAGGTTGCTCATAAAAAAGCAGTAAAAATGATTTCTAATATTCTTAGTTCTAAGGGTTATACTAATTTCAAGCTAACTCATTCAATAAGTAAGAATAAGATTGTTTACTTTGAAGACAACTCAGTAAACATCAAGGAAGTCTATACTTTTGCTATTACTATTTAATTTAATCTAATCTATTTAAACTATTTAATTTATTTAGAGAGGTATCTTTATGGAAGAATTAACTCTTTCTTATAGGCAACAGTTGATTTCAGAGAGTGATAATTTCTTTGATTTTTTCCCTTCTAAAGAAGTCTTTGAAATTGACATACAATCCCATATTAATTCTTGTTTTAATAATGCTTATTATACAGACTTTAATCTTTGTCTAGCTGATTATCTTAAATTTTCTGAAGAAGATAATTACTGTATGATTTGTGATAGTTCAGACTTAATTAAATTGGGTATCAAGGATGGTCATAAAATTGATTGGTATCCTGAAAAGTACAATAGTGATGTTTGGTTTCTTGCTTTAGATGATGAAGAAGGATTAGTCGCTATTAATTATGATAATGCTTTTTATAGTGATTACTTTAATTATTCTAGGTCTTCTTTAAATAGAAGAAAACGTCTAAAAAAAGATGAAATTATTTATTTCCCTTTTATTATTAATCAGGAGTTTCTAAAGGAAGCTAGTAGACAATATATCAGATGGGTAATTGTTAAAGACCCTGGATGTGTAATAAAGAAAACTAAACCTAACATTCCCAAGTGTGAAAATGATGTAAGTTTTTTTGATGCTCTTATGCGGATTTTTGTTAGAGCTCAAATGGATAAACCTATTGATATAGACAATTCTGAAAAAGAGGATAGATGTAGGCTATTAAGAAATGCTGAACAATATATACTGGTAGCAGATGATATTTCTCCTAAGTGTAATGATGAAGAATTAAAGTCGTTAGTTAAAAATGTTTTTATTTATCCTAATTACTGTCTTTCTTTTGATTCTAAAGGTAATTTAAGAACTTATAAAATGTCATTGAATAGTAATAAAAAATTCAGTATTAGTTTAGTTTCTTCTCTTAGTTCTAAACCTGAAATAAATATCTTTTATGAGTATATTACTTGGAATGTTTATAAACTAAAGGATGTAATTAAGTATTGGCAAGAAATGGCTCCAAAGGAAACTAAACCTGAAAATTCTTAAAATCCCTTAAAGAAATAAAATAGATTAATCTTTTTTGGCTGGCTTGAGTATTTTTAAACAATCTTAAGTCAGTTTTTTTTATATATTTTATGGTAAAAACTCCTTTAAGCTATTGACAAACCAGTAATTATATGGTATTATTGCATTACTTAAAAAGTATTCTTAATATTACAAGGAGGAAAAGGTAATGGCTAACAGGTATGGTATCACAAACAATAACAAAAAGAATGCAAAAAGAGAACAGAAAATCATTCAAAGAGTTAATGTTCTTGAGAATAAATTGCTTTCCATGATTTCTGATTACATGGAAGGTAAACCTGTTGAGACTGTTACCGATACCCTTGGTAATGAATATGTTTGGGTATTTATTGGTGAAAACACATATTTTGATGGAAGTCGTAGAAAAGACCCTCATATTAGTAATCATAAAACAGACGATATTTTTCAGATGTTATATAGTCGTATGTCTAAGCATGGCTATGTTCTTTGTAAACATGCTGGTCATGGCGAGAGAGCAAAATGGGATACTGAAGGATGGGTATTAGTATTCCAAAATGCTGTTCCTATTGATAAGAAAGAGGAAAGTAAATTGGATGTTGTACATACTGATTAAGTAAAGGAGAATAAATAATGGAAAAGCGTAAATCTACTTATTTTTATCTAGAGGAGAATGAAATCGCTACTTATTTCGATAAAAAGATTGGCTCTGCTGACCCTGAAATTAAAAGATTCTTTCACTACAAGACAATTCTATATATCCCTAAGAAAAACCATCATTATGCTTATGGTGATATTGATTTTTATGCGATTAATGCTTCTCTGGAGAGGCTTTTTAGTGCTTATAAAAGTCGTGGATATGTTACAGGTTATAGATTCCATATTGAACCTTCTTTTGACCCTGACCTTTGGTATAATATTCGTCCTTCTTTGGGTGAAGAGAAAAGTTATTTTGATGAAGCAGTAGTTTTATATAATCTGCTTAATAATGATTCTCTTGATGAGACTACTACTGTTGTTACTAACATGGGAGACTTTGTGTCTAACTATGTTTATGTAGTAATTGAAGTAGAATATGAAGTATATAATCCTCATAAGTTGGTAGATAACCTTGTTAAATAAAACAAAATAAAAATAAAGTAAAAACAAATTTAAAAAGAAAAAAGGAGTAAAAATTATGCTGTATTTTCTTGTCTCTTTTATTGCTTGCGTTGTAAGTGCTTTTTTCCTATACATTTATGTCTGTTGCGATTGCAATGATTATTATCATACCAGGGATGAAAAGAAGATTGACAATAAGAAGAAATCTTTTAAGGAAAAGCTAAATAAGTATTATGACTTTGCTAAGGCTACTTATGTTCTTTGGACTGCTATCTTTGTTATCTTCACTAGTTGTTTAGTTTTTGGTTCTATTTGTCTAGGTATTAATTATGGTAGTGCTAAGAGTGAGCTAGCTTCTCAACAGGCAAAGTATGATGTAATTATGTATCAACTTGAAAATAGAATGTACTCTACTGTAAATGATGCTGGACAGATTCGTGAAGTAGATAGTAATGGTAATCTTATTGATACTGGCAAGGTAGTAGTTGGCTATGGTCAGCGTGAGCTTATGAAGGATGTACAAGACTGGAATAGTTGGCTCTCTAGCCGTAATACAATGGAAAAGAATATCATTATGGGTTGGTTCTATCCTAAGTTTAGTGATAAGCTGGAAATGATTGATTTGTATGCTATTTTGGGTGATAATAACCCAGATAATAATGTAGGTTAAAGAACAATATAAAGTAAATTAAAATTTACAATATAATTTAAAGTCAAAATTTAAAGAATTTAAATTAAAAATTTAAAAAAGGAGTATACATTATGGGTTTTGTTATTCTCTCTGTACTTATTTGTATCGTTTGTTTTGTTTTGTATTATATCAGTAAGCACCATATTTGGGAAACTTCTAAAAATAAGTATCTCTCTCGTTTCTATATGTTTTGTTGGAGAAATGACTATATGTTTTTTGCTCTATGGGTAATCTTTCTTGCTACTGCAACCCTTCTAATTGGTGCCTCTGTAGCTATGAATAGTTATCTGACTACTTCAAAATTAATCGCTGAGAAGACTATTGAACGTAATTATATTATTTATCAGCTAGAAAATCAAATCTATGTTAAGATGGATGTAGATGAAGATTATGGCCTGTATGATATTAATCGTGATAGCTCTTATGGCTTATATGAAGTAATTGAGGATGCTAAGGAATTTGATTCTTGGCTTTCTAATCAAAAGGCAGAAGAAAAGAGTTTTTGGTTTGGTATCTTTACCACTCATGTTTCTGATAAGTTTGAGTATATTAATGTCTATGGAAATGATTATGTAGGTATTCACGGAAAAGATGTTGATAAGAGTACTGCTAATGAGAAGTGGCAAATTATGATGCTTTAAATTTATGAGAGAAAAAGTTAAAGTAATTAAAGTAGCTAAATTTATTAATGGCACTAAAGTTATTAAGACTATTAAAATAATTAGATTAAAAAAGGAGAATTAATATGGCTTCTGTTCGTTTTTCTACTGGTTGTACTTATAAGGATTTTCTTGATAATCTCTGTGCAACTATTAGGGGTACTCGGGAAATGATTAAATTGACTAATGCACCTTGGAAGACTTCTTTCTTTAATAGTTATCTTAGTTTTTCTGATGTTATTGAAAATGTAGTAGATAAAAATGAGTATCATAATTCTTTTGATTATTTGCCTGTTGTAATTAAAAATGCAGTTTTGAGTAGACTTGAAGAGAAAATTAATTCTGACCTTCGTAAAATCTTTAATGCAAATACTTTTAGTCTTGTTTCTTGTAGTGAACATTCTACTGCTATTTTGTTTGATAATGAAATTGATACTCCATCTTTTACGTCTGATGATTGGGACGCTTTCCCCTTTGCTATTGGTGTTACTGTTTTTGGGGATTTGTCTAAGTGGGATGTTTATAAGCAAGATTAGAAAACAATTAAAACAGAATAATATTGTAAAAATAGAATATAAATAATTTATCTAAAAAATTTAGTCTAGAATCTTTTTGAAAGTTAAGAGTATAATTTGTCCAGTTAATGAGTAGAAAAGATTCTAGACTAAAAAATATAGATTAATAAATTACAAATAATCTGGAAAATAATTTAAAGAGAGAGGTAAATTACATTGAAAAATAATCAGGTTGAAAGTAAAAGCAAAAGTCTTCCTAAAGTCATTACAATTTCTAAAGATAAAACTCCAGAGTTTAATATTGAACCTCAATCTCTTTCTTTTAAGAAGTTTGAAAATATCCAGGATTTTATTGAAAGAAAGTTTT
>NFYZ01007794.1_pt1 | contig 22417 bp, 13 predicted proteins | sample 1092561 | NCBI WGS metagenome assembly NFYZ01 (sample SAMN03609887, study PRJNA323583) | gut metagenome | isolation source: feces | host: Rattus norvegicus | place: Malaysia | collected 2013 | reverse complement strand
GCTTTCGATGATTTAGAAAAAGCAAAAACAAACCTAGAAAAGTATAAAAAAGGTCTTGTTGATACTCTTAAACAAGTTCCTGCGTCTATGAAAGAGTATGACGACTTAAGCAATTCTGAAAAATCTTTCATAAACAAATGGATTGAGGATAGCGGTTTATTTGATATAGATGAAAATACAACTGCAACAAAAGTACTTGAATATAAAGCTCAAATTAAAGATTTTATATCTAAAATTACAAAAGGCGATTTTAAGACTACTTTAGCAAATGGTGCGGAAATAACAGCTTCAGACATTCTTGATAGTATATTTTCTCTTGATCCTTCATCGATGGATTATGCGAAATATACAAAGGAATTCTCCGAGTTGTTAAATTCACTTTGGGATGCTATTGGTGGAGAAAATAATAATCTTGGATTTACCGATAAAAACAAACTTGCTTTATCTTTAGGATTTGATCTTGAATTAGACGAAAAAAATAAAGACCAAATGGTTAAACGATATGCTGAGATTAAAAACATATCAGAGCGAGAAGCAATGGCGTATTTTGCTAATATGCCAGCGGTAGATGTTCAAAGATATTTAAAATTAGATTGGAATGTTATTACTAACGAACAAGAATTAAAAAGCGCGCTTGCTAGCGGTGTAGAATTTGATATTACTAATTACACAGATTCTATTTCCAACCTTTCTGCGGTAATTTCTGAATACCAAGAAGCTTTAACAAAACTGGACAAAGGCTCCTTTACAATGGAAGATTTCATGAGCCTTATTAAAAAGTATCCTGATCTTGCTAAGGGTGTTGATGTTAGTTCAAATGCGTTCTATGGATTATCTAGAAATCTAAACAAAGCAATCAAAACATCTACAAAAAGTTTTACGAAAGACTTACAAAATCTTAGGAATAGTCTTGTAGAAGCTGGAAAATCAACAAAATCAATAGATCAATTGATTGAAGCTGTAGAGAATATGCCAGACGATGCATTGGATAATACCATTGATAAATATACTACGTTGGCAGATAAGATACAAAAAGCACAAACGGCACAAGATCGTCTAAAAAGTTCTATGGAAGAAAATCCAAATGAAGGCTATGAAACTCGTGGCGAAGCCATGGATTACATAAAAGAAGCATTAGGCAGAGGTGAGATTGGTAGCGAATCTAATGTGTGGAATGTTGCAAAAAAAATGGGATTTACCTATGATACTGCAAAAACAATTAACGAAAATGCAGATGCGCTTGCCCACTATATTGCAATTCGTGATACATGGTACAAAAAAGATGATAATGGAAATTATACGTTTGAAGGTACTAAGAACTTCTTAAATGCTGTCGAAGCTGCTGTTGCTAAAAGTGATACGCTACGAGATAAAGTAAAGTGGTTATATGATGATAGCACTGGAACTCTAGATATTGATTTTAATAATGCAGATTGGGACGAAATTGTTAAAACATTAAGCGAGACAGATGAATTAGCAGGTTTAACATCTGAAGAATTTGCAGATCTCATGATTCAAGTTGGTCAATTTTTCAATATTAAATGGGGCGACGCATCAGATATAGAATCTTATCTTAATACGGTGATGAAAAGTAGCGATACTGCGGCAGGCAAACTAGAAGAGATAACAGACACTGTTTCAGCTTTCTATAAACAAACAACTGGAAAAGAAATAGATCTTGGCTCTTTAACAGAAGCTGGAATTAATGCGTTAGATTGTGATGATTCACTTAAGCAACTTCTTCAAACCTATCTTGATTTAAAAGATCAGCTTGGTGACCCTTTAAACATTAATACCACAATCGATGAAAAAGGTATTGATGGGTTGACTGAAATTAAAGAGATTCAGAAAGCTATTAAAAAGAATAGTGATGGTACCACTGTTATTGATATTGAGTCTCTTAAATTGCTGTTAGAAAATGCAGGATATACAGAAGATGCAATTGATAAATTAGTTAAAAAGGTACAAGAGTATAATGGCGTTGTTTCTATGACTAGTAATGACCCATTGGGGCTTTCAAGTCAAAAAGCATCATTTGATACTGTTATGTCATCATTAGACACATTAGGAATTAAATATACTGAAGTTCAAAATGAGTTTAGTGGTAAAACACTTTCTGTTAATATCAATTCTAACGACTTGATAACGACGTTGAAACAAAATGGATGGGATGCTTCACAAATAAGTGCGTATTTACAAACTTTGACATCTGGTGAGAATGGTTTAACGATAACTGTAGATGGACAGTTGCATATGACCACAGAGCAAGCAGATGCAGCCATAAAGAAGGTTGAAGATTCTAATCCTGATACAACAGCTAAAGTAAATTTGGATACATCTGATGTTGATAATTATGTTCCAGATGACAAGAGTGCAAAAGTGTACTACAATGCCGATTATTCGAATGTGAGTACTTCTCATGCGCCAACAAAATATGGAACAATAGTGTATACAGACAAAAAAGCCAATGGCACTGCTCATGCAAGTGGTACAGCGTTTAAGTCTGGTTCTTGGGGGGCGCAACAATCTGAAACCTCTCTAGTTGGTGAGATAGGTCCAGAATTACGAGTACGTGGAAGTCGTTGGGAAATGCTTGGTGAAAATGGTGCAGAATTTACAGATGTCAAAAAGGGAGATATCATTTTTAACCACAAGCAAACTGAATCATTGTTGAAAAACGGTTATGTTACTGGACGCGGCAAAGCATACGCTAGTGGTACATCTAATAATAATATATTTGATGCACTTAAACTCGGTCAACTTTCCAAATATGCCGAAAAATTATGTAAACAGTATGAAGAGCTAGTAAATGGCAATGTAGACCTTCGTAAGCGTCCACATTTATCTCCATCATATGAACATGATCTTGCTATGAGTGGAGGATATAGTTCATTTATTGGGTCTGATGGACAAATATACGCAAGCACTTCTGCAGAGACTGTAACAATTGGTAATGAAAAAAGTAAATATACTATTGATATTACCCCTGTGCTTGAGAATGGTGATGTTCTGACATCAGATGCACTTGCTGAATATATAGACGGTCTTGTTACAGATGGCTCAACACAAGATCTTCTTGATTCTGACAAATATAATTTAGTTATTCGTGCTGTTCCAGGAGAATATGACGAAAAAGACTGGGCTGGCTTTGAGGATAAACTTTCTAAGTATAAAGATGGTTATCTTGACACCCTTCTTGAAATGTTTGATCTCGGTGGAGAGAAATCAGTTGAATCATCTGGTTTTAGTTCAGTTGGCCTTGCTGGTGTTGCGAAAGATTTACAGAATAATGGTTCTTATGATGGAAAAGAAGTAGCTTCTGCTATTGATAGCACTTCTGACGGAATGAAAAATCTTGACAGTCTTATTAATCAGTATGTAACTGATGTGCTTAACGCAAAATCGCTTGCAGATGATATTGGTACAGATTTATCTCAAACAAAATATGGGAATGTAGACACTGACAATCGCCAAAAATTATATTGGGATGAAGAATCAGTTGACAAGTATAGTGATGCAATAGACAGTTGGGGTGTAAAAGCCGAAGATTTAATTGGTACGTATTCTACTTTATTTAGCTCTGTTGGAGAATTTGATGGAGTAGATATAGCATTTACTCCGATGTTACAAACAGAGAATGGTCCACAGTTGCTTGATTCTGGCACCGTAGATAAATATATTAGTGGACTTATTGACGAGGCAAGTAAAGGCGATGGACAATGGACAAATGATGAGTTGTTCCGACTTGATACCGAGGGACTTGAAGTCGATGGTGTTGTTGTTAAGAATCTTCTTGAAGGTATTGGTCAAGACGCAGATAAGACGGCTAAACTGCTTCATTATGTTGGTGACACTGGAGCTATTGCAAATCTTGAAGGAGAAATTGAATCTACATCTTCAGAGCTTGTAGCAACAGGAGAAAATGCAAATGCCGTTCAAGCAAAACTTGATGCTCTTAACAACACAAATATCAGCGATAAAACTTTTACGGTTACTACAGTTTATCAAACAATTGGTAGCGGCTTGGAAGAAACTGCTCGTACTCATGGTGCTAGTGGTCGTTACACTAAATATGCGAACGGAACGGTACATCTTGGTAATAACGCATATAATAACGGCAATTTTGGAGCTAACAAAACAGAAACTGCACTTGTTGGAGAACTTGGACCAGAAATGTTAGTTCGTGACGGCAAGTGGACTACCATAGGTGATAACGGCGCTGAGTTTGCGCAAATTAAAAAAGGCGATATTATATTTAATCATAAGCAAACAGAAGATTTATTAAAAAATGGTTATATAACAAGTCGTGGAAGAGCTTATGCAAGTGGTACAGCTTATCTTACTGCTGGTGGTACTTATAATCGTTATGTATTTAGTGGCAACGGTGGATACACTAAATATGATGTTAACGGTAATGCGGTTGGTTCATTTGGTAACGCTGCTTCAAGTATTTCGTCAGCTGCTTCTGATTTGTCTGATGCCGCCTCTGACCTATCGGACGCAACCGACCAGTTCGAAGAAGTATTTGATTGGGTTGAAGTACGTCTACAAGAAATCGAAGAAACATTGGATTATCTAAATGCTCAGCTTGAAAATGCGGTTGGGTATGCTAATCAAAATAACATTATTGATAAAATGTTATCTGTAAACAATAACAAGTTAACAAATTTACAGGCTGGTCTTGCAGAATATACCAAGTATGCAGCTAAACTATTAGAGAAAGTGCCATCTCAATATCAAGACGCTGCACAAAATGGTGCAATAGCAATTACAGAATTCGCGGGCGATGCAGATGAAGAGACAGTAAATGCAATCAATGAGTATCGTGATTGGGCAGATAAAGTTGCAGACCTAACGCAACAAATCGAAGAACTTAATGTTGAAATTGCTGAACTTGCTAAGAAGAAATTTGATAATGTTTCTAATCAGTTTGAGAATGTTACTTCTATCATAGATAATCAAAATGATAAATTAGAAGCACAAATCGACCTTATGGAAGATCGAGGATATGTTGCGGCTAAAAAGTATTACGAGTCTATGATGGTTAATACTAAGCAGCGTAGTTCTGAACTTGAAAAAGAGAAGAAAGCGTTGCAAGAAGTATTGGATCAACAGGTTGAACTAGGCAATATTAAGGTTGGTTCAGACGCATGGTATGAGATGGTTAATGCATTATACGAAGTTGATGCGGCCATAGTTGATTGTACTAGCGACTTAGAAAAATATCAAAATGCAATCAATGAAATTTATTGGGACAACTTTGATGAATTGATTAATCGTCTTGATTACTTAAAAGATGAAACTCAAGGTCTAATTGATATTATGGACAAGTCTGATATCGTGACCAAGCCAGAAGAAAGAACATATGAAGGTGGCACAAAGGGGTATTGGACTGCTGATGATGTTAAATGGACCGATGAGGGTTTGGCATCTCTTGGTTTATACGCACAGCAGATGGAGATTGCAGAATATAAAGCCAGACAGTATGCAGAAGCTATTGATGATTTACAAAAAGATTATAAAGACGGAAAATATAGTGAATCTGAATATCTTGATAAACTTAATGAGTTAACTCAAGCCCAATATGATTCTATTCAATCTTACTATGACGCACAAGATGCAATAAAAGATTTAAACTCAGCACGAATTGATAGCATAAAAGAAGGCATTAGTAAGGAAATTGAAGCATTTTCAGAGCTTATTAGCAAGAAAAAAGAAGAATTGGAAACAGAAAAAGATTAAGTTTTATAAATTTACTTAGTCCGTTATGTATAGAAATGTATATAATGTATCCCTTTGAATTGCTGGGAAACCCTTAGAGCTTTATAACCACAACATAATTGGTAACTTTAAGTGTGATGGTTTGAAAATCATAAAGATTGGGAAATCAGCAGCTAAGCTTCCAAGTATTGACAACACAAAATGAATGTTGTATAATATTGGTAGAAAGTTCAACGATCATCCCCTGAAATGGGGTTAGAGAGAAGTCTCTCGAAGAGGAGGGCACCTAAAGTTAAAACTATGGTGAATGATATGATCTACACTTTAGTGAAAGCTAAAGAAAATTTACTAAATTAGTAAAATCTATAAGGTTTAACGATCCTATATGAATAAAAATTTAACTTACAAAAGAGGAGGTGGGATTATGAGTAAGAAGAAAACGCATGAAGAATATGTCGCAGAGCTTGCTATAAAAAATCCAAATATTGAAGTGATTGAAAAATATTCTGGGGCAAATACTTCAATATTACATCGTTGTAAAATTGATGGGTATGAATGGTATGCAAGACCAGGTAATATTTTATTTGGTAAAGGATGTCCTAAATGCGCAGGAGTTTTAAAACTGACTAATGAAGAATATGTTGATAAATTAAAGTCAATAAGTCCAAATATTATCTCAATAGAAGAATATATTAATATAAAAACACCAATATTCCATAAATGTTTAATTGATGGTTATATATGGAAAACTTCTCCCTCTTCAATATTGAATGGATATGGATGTCCAAAATGCGCAGGAAACGCTAAAAAGACACATAGTGAATACATTAAAGAACTTTCTGTGATTAATCCTAATATAAAAGCTATTGATACATACATTAACGTAAATACTCCAATATTGCATTATTGTACCATACATAATATATATTGGAATACGACTCCAGAAAGAACGTTACTTGGCGTCGGATGCCCTGAATGTAAAAAAGAGCTTCTTCGCGAGAATCATCTTAAAACACATGAGCAATATGTTGAAGAAGTTCAATTATTAAATCCTAATATAATTGTTGTTGGTAAATATGTTGGAACAAAAACTCCAATTGAGCATTATTGTAAAAAGCATAATTTATCTTGGAGTGCATATCCAGCAAGCATATTACGAGGATGTGGTTGTCAAGAATGTTGCAAAGAAAAAATAGGAGATAAGAATAGAAAAACACATAATCAATACGTGTCCGAAGTTTCTCAAACTAACCCTGACATAGAAGTTATTGGTAAATATATTGATTCTCAAACAGCCATACTGCACAAATGTCAAAAACATAATGTATTATGGTATGCGTATCCTACAAACATACTGCGAAACCATGGTTGTCCACAATGTAATGAGTCTCGTGGAGAAGAACAAATTCGTAAATGGTTAGACGATCATTATATTGCGTATATACCGCAAAAAACATTTAACGATTGTAAAAATAAACAACCATTACCATTTGATTTTTATATGCCTGCGTATAATTTATGTATTGAATATGATGGAGAACAACACTTTAGGTCAATAGAGTTTTTTGGCGGAGAAAAAGGTTTTATACAACGTCAGTACAATGATCAAATTAAAAATCAGTATTGCCAGGCAAATAATATCAAATTACTCAGAATTCCGTATTTTAAGAACGTAGAAGAAGAATTAAATAAATTTTTATTCATTTAATATAGTAATTTTAATGGTTATATGATTTCCAAAAATCTGTGTCTGAACAGCAAAAAATATTTCAGATATTCAACGTAAGCTTACTGCATTATCCGCAGACAATTCAGCATCTGCAATCGCAAAGCGTAAAAAACTTGAACAAGAATTAGCCGAAGCCAAAGCGGACTTAGAGGAACAATATTATGATAGGTCTGTTAGTGATAGGTCTGATGCATTAGATAAAGAACAAGAAGATTTTGAAGCAGAAAAAGATGCAGAAACAGAAAAATGGGAAAAATATTTGGATGATATTGAAAGCATCATTTCAGATAGTCTTGGTATTGTACAAGCTAATGCTTCTGGAATCTACGACACTTTAAACTCTAAAGCGCAAGAATATAATCTAACTCTATCCGACTCTATCATGACTCCATGGAAAGATGGAGCAATAGCTGTTAGTGATTATCAAACAACTTTTGACACTGCAATGAGTTCTACTATGGATCAACTTGAAGCAATGAAGATGAAGTGGCAAGAGATTATTGATAAGATGGCTGAAGCCGCAGGAGTGGAAATTAAAAGGCAGCAACAAGAAAATAATAGTTATACTTCTGCTAAGTACACTCCACCACAACCAAGTCAACCAGATTCTAAACCACAAGAAACACAAAAAACGATCACAGTTGGTGGTAAAATTAACGCAAAAGGCGCTAAGATTTATTCTTATGCTGGAGGACAAGGATATAGTCAATATTTTGCAAATGATCCTATCTATACAGTTATTTCAGAAACGGGAAATTTTGTAAAAGTTAGATACCATAAGTTATCCAGTGGTGTGACTGGTTTCTTCCGCAAATCTGACGTTAAGGCTTATGCTAAAGGTACGAAGGGCGTGCCTGAAGATCAGTTGGCTTGGTTGGACGAACTTGGTCCAGAGTTGCAACTTGTGCCAGACGGCAATGGTCGTTTAGCATATATACAACGTGGTACATCAATTATTCCACACGACATAAGTGAAAATCTTATGAAACTAGGGCAATTAGATCCACAAGATGTATTAGATCGCAATAGACCTGCTGTGGGTCCAAACCAAAGCATCATAAATAACAATATTAGTGTTAATATGAATATTGCTGAGGTTGTACATATTGATGAAGTTGCTAACGACACTCTGCCTGATTTGACTAAAATTGTTGAAAAACAAATGGATTCTTATATGACAAGAGTCAATAACAGTCTTAAGAAGTTCGTAAGATAATTTGTAAGAAGAGAGGGAGAGCAATCTTTCTCTCTTCTTATATTTAAATAATATTATTAAGAAGGAGGTATTTTAAAACATGAGCAATTATTATCCTTCATTTAATTTTTTAAATAAAAATAGTTATGATGATTATCATCTAATTGTTGCAAGTTTTGATGGAGATAGTGGAGAGTCTGATGCTTGGCTTGGAATGGACCCTGTTTATTCTGATGCCGCAGATGGAACAGTAAGACTTGATTATGGCGCAAAATTTAATTCTGTAGCAACTCCAAAGATTACAGTTATAAAATCTGATGGTTCAGACTTTACGGTTGCTGAAGTTAGACAGTTCTTAAAATGGACTACTGGATCGCGCAAAAATTCATATTTAGAATTATGTGAGTGGAATTCTAAGGATGAAAAATGGGATGTAAAATTTAGATTGCTTGGGAGAACAACAAAGGCATATCAACAAAAATTGGATGCAAGAACAGTTGGGCTAATTATTGAATTTACTACAGTGAGCCCATTTGCATTTTCTCCAGTTATGAATTGTAAACATACAATTAATGGCAAAAAAACTATAACAATAGAACATGATAATGATGATGTTGACACATTAATTTATCTTAATACAAAGTTTGAAAATACTAATGGAGATTCGTTGCAAATTTATAACCAGGCGCTAAATGAAAAAACAGAAATTAAAAATCTTGCAGTAAATGAAGTAATAACATTAGATCCAAATGGATTTATTAAATCTGATAAGCCAAATAAAATATTTGGTAATGATTTTAATTACGTATTTCCTCGTTTTGGCTGTGGTGCAGATACGCTAGTTGTCTCAGGATATGGAAGTATAGAATTTGAATATATATATTACATTAAAATGGGAGATTGCACCATTGATGTTGCTGTTTCAAGTGGATATATAAGTTGTGGAGGTGGAAGTACACCTGCTCCAGATCCAGGTGGCGATACTCCAATTGTAATTGAAGAAATATCATGGGATAAAATTACAAATAAACCAGATTTATATACTGTTGATGAAGTTGATGCGTTGTTATTGCAATATAGCTCAAAAATTATATCTATTACAAATGATATAACAAATATTAATAATAATATAACAGCTATTAATGAAACAATTAATATAGATGAAAATGAACTGAATATTATGCTTGAAAATATTCTTACATGAAATAGAAAGGAGTGAGGTAATTGCGCTTACCTCGTAATATATTATCTAAAAACTATGCGCGTCCTCGCTTATTTCTATGCGAGACGGATAAGGAAAAAATTGCACAACTGAATATTACCTCTTTGAAAGGCAGTCTTAAATTTAATTCAACCTCTGAATTAGATTTTGAAGTTGGACGTTTTTATAATGATGCCATAACTGGTAAAAGTTTAGTAAATCCATATTATGATAAAATTGAAGCATTAAGATTACTATACTTAGAAGGCTTTGGATATTTTGAAATTCAAGGCCCAGAGCTTACTGGAGACGGAATAAAAGAGTGTAAAAACATAACCGCGTATAGCTATGAATATACATTGTCTCAAAAATATCTTAGTGATTTTTATGTTAACACTGGTGAAGTTAATTCTATAGAAGTAATCAATGCAGAAGATGAAAATCATATTGTTCCAGTTACTTTATATAATCCGTCTAATAAAAAACTTAGTCTTTTACACTTAATACTAGAGAATGCCTACGGGTGGAAGATTGGACATGTAGACGCTTCTTTGCAAACTCTTAGTCGCCAATTTGAAGTGGATAGAGAGTCTATTTATGATTTTATTATAAATGAAATTTGTGAACAATTTAATTGCTATGCTGTGTTTGACACAATTGATAATACAATTAATCTATACGCAGAATCTTTAACTTCAAAATTTATTGGAGATGGTGAGACAAATGTTTTTGTTATATCTCCACCATTTGCACAAATTGGTACAGTGTCGGTGGATGGATATAAAACAACAAGATGGGAATATAATACTAATACTGGAATATTAACTCTAGAAGATGTTCCTGAATCTGGCGCTCATATTGAAGTTGTAGATGGAGCCTTAACGGAATGGGAAACGGATGTTTTCGTAACCTTTGATAATCTTGCTCAAGATGTTAAAGTAAGCTATGATGCAGACTCTATTAAGACAAGATTGGTTGTTACATATGGGGATGATGGAGATATTCGTGAAGCAAATCTTGGATTACCATATCTTACGGATTTATCATATTTCTATACTGTTGATTGGATGGGACAAGATTTATATAATGCTTATACGGCTTATCTTCAAAAAACAAATCAATATCAATCTGAATATACTAACAATTCACAAAAAATGATAGACATTGTTGGGTATATTGATTTTGAAGAAAGCAGATTGTCTCTTGGTTATTCTGTTGTTCAAAGTGTAAATTCAGAAACAGTTGGTACGTATTATGTACGTGGTGGTTCTGCACCAAATTATTATTATACAGAAGTATCGTTACCAGCAGATTATAATGCAAATACAACATATTACCGTTTAGATACTGCAAATTTAAATGAAACAAAAGTTAGTAATTTGTTCACTGCATTTAAAAAATATTTTAATAATGAGGACGATTGGGAAAAAGAATTTGGTAAACTATCAGATGATTTTAAGTTTATGGAAACAGTTACTCTTGACACGTTAGTTTCTGAACTGAAAAAAGTTACAGAAAATAGAGTAACCAATAATGTAGTTGAATCTGCAATTAATACTTTTTTATCTGAAATGTGGAACGAACTTGGTCGAACTCCTCTAAAGATGTTATATTATGAGCCATATAAAAAAGTGCAAATCACTAACATAGAGGCAGGTTGGTCTCAAAGTGACAATCAAAATTATAATTATTACTATCCAGTTGTATTAATGCTAAATTCAATTGAAGAAGCTATTGCAAAAAGAGATAAATCTATTTCTGAATATGAAAAGAGCTACAAAGATATTCAAGAAAAGAACGCTTCTATTAGCAGCGAACTTGCAATGACTAATAATTTCACAGAGGGACAGCTTATTAGATTAAGTGCATTTTTGCGTGAAGATGAATTACAGTTAGATGATATTGTTGAAACAGATCAAGATTCAATTGCTGATTCTTTTAAAATAAAACAAGATGCTATGGAAGCTGGTCGAATTGAATTACAAAAGCTTTGTCAACCACAATTACAATTCTCTATGTCTATGGCTAATATTTATGCGCTTCCTGAGTTTGAGCCTATTATAGATCAATTCCAGCTTGGTAAAGTAATTAAAGTTGGTTTAAGAAGCGATTATATTAAGCAATCAAGACTGCTACAGGTTGATATTAATTTTGATGATTTTAGTGATTTTAGTTGTGAATTTGGAGAGCTTACTAGTTTACGTACACAGTCTGACATTCATGCTGATTTATTAAGCAAGGCAATACAGGCTGGCAAGTCAGTTGCAAACAATTCAGGACTTTGGACTTCTGGTGCCGACAAGGCAAATTCTATTGATTTAAAATTGCAAGAAGGTTTATTAAACTCTATCGAAGCATTAAAGGCAATGGATGGAAGTCAAAACGCTTTTATGGATAAATATGGAATCCACCTTGAAGCTGTTAATCCAGAGACGGGAGAGATTAGTGATAAACGTGTTTGGATGGTTAATAATCAAATAGTTTTTACCGATGATGGTTTCAAAACAAGTAAAACGGTACTTGGTGAGTTTACCGTAGATGGCGAAACATATTGGGGTCTTTTAGCCCAAGCAATTATTTCTGGATATATTGAAGGTTCTAAAATTGTAGGTGGAACAATAAAGATTGGAGAACAAGATGATGGTTCTTATGCATTTGAGGTACACGAAGACGGATCGGTTACTATGAATGGTGGCAGCTCTATTAAGGGCTATGCCAAAGAAGAAGATGTAAACAATAGAATTCAAGACATTCAAGGACAGGTTAGTGATATTAATAGTTCAAAGATGTATCGTGTAGAGATTTCCACAGAGGATTCAACGATAATTTCTACAACTGCAGATGAAGCTACAATGATTTGCAAGGTTTATTCTTGGGACACAGATATTACGGATACGCTTGATGTAACTTTATTTAATTGGAAGCGTACATCTTCGGATGCAGAAAGGGATAAAATTTGGAATGCAATGCCAGAACATCAAGGAATAAAATCAATCATTATCAATGCTGATGATGTATATGAAAATTCGAGTTTCACATGTGAAGTAGATTTACCAGATTGAGAGGAGGGGTTGTGTGGCTATCAAAGCATCAAATCAAATTACATTTTCAGAGCATAAAAAAATAATTGAAATTAAAGAGTGGTATCTTGCAACAAATAAAAATACTGGAGTAACCAGAGAAACCGAAGGATGGACAGAAGATATTCAGGCTATTGATTATAATAACAATTATCTTTGGAATTATGAAGAGGTAGTGTATAGCATTGGTGAGCCTGATTTATCAGATCCAGTTATTATTAGTTCTTATGGTAAAGGTATTGCAAATATCGTTAACTATTATCAAATTACTCAAAACCTTGTTGCGCCAGAACTCCCAAAAGAAAATGAAGAGTCTGCTTGGTCTGATGTATCTGTAGTGACAGAATTATCTTCAATTAATAAATATCTTTGGAATTATGAAGCCATTGTGTATACAGATGGAACAATTACAAATACAGAGCCAGCAATAGTTGGTGTATATGGAGATAGTGGAATTGACGCAATAACTTTTGAAATATATTCTACTCAAGGTTTTATGTTTAAAGAAGATATGTCGCAAATTGAATTAAAAATTGCAGCGTTTAAAGGAGCAGATTCTATCACTGATGCAACGTATACGTGGGAATGGTGGAATGATACATTAAATGATGGCGCTGGTGGGTACGAAACTATTATTGAAAATAGTGATAAACCAGATTTAATTGTTAATTATTCTGATGAATTTGCTTTTTCAAGTTTAAGATGTACTATGACATATGATAATAGAACTTACGAGGATTATGTTGTACTTACTAGTGAAACTGTAATTTACACATCAACGGTAAATTTTGTAGATGGAAGTAATATTTTTTATGCAGATGATTTATATTTAATTGCATATGTAGAGTTATATCAAAATGGGCGTAAGATTGAAACTATTGCAACGGATAAATATTGTAGTGGTCTATCTTCAATTTCTGACGATGGAACTATTGTGGCTAATTTATCTGATGAAAATTTTACAGATGGAGATGAAATGTATTTTGTTTATCAAGATAAAGATGGATTATACCAAGTAATACTTGGCGAATATACTTCTGGAACTTGGAAGGTGACCCAAACTAATTTACAATATACATATACAAACTCATTATACAATAGTATACAATCTAATATCATTGCAATATCAAAAGAAAGTGTTAATAAGTCTAGAAATATCAAATTTGTTGTTTTAAAAGGTGAAACAGACATATCAAACGTTAGTGCAAATGTTATTGATAGCAACGATCCTATTATTAGTTCTACCGCTCCAGAAAATCCAGTAAATAATCAACTTTGGTTAGACACTTCTACAAATCCAGGGAATTTAAAAATTTATTCAGAAGAAAAAAAAGAATGGTTATTGTGCGCACAACAAAGTGGAAATGCAATTTATACATCTAAGCCATCTAAGTATACGAGAGGTGACTTGTGGATTTTATCTGATGGAGAAGTGTGTGGTAGTTTTGGTCCTGGGAGCATGTTAAAAGCTACTACTACATCTAGCACATTTAATCAAGATCATTGGATAGATGCGGACGCAGAAATGACGAATTTAAAAAATAATATCAATCAATATTTTGAATTCAATAAAAATACAGGATTAAAAATAGGACAGGCTGACGAGAAGTTTTATGTAAATATCAGATCTACTGAAATGGGATTTTATGATAACAGTACTGGTCAAAACCAAAAAGTTGTTAGTATTAGTAATAACTCTGCAAACATTAAGAATTTAACTGTTGATGATAGTGCAACATTTAATGCCAATACAAAATTTAATTCAGAGGTAAACTTTTTCGGTTTTGTGTGGAAAAAAGAATCAAATGGAAGTTTATCTTTAGCTATTTCTTCCTAATTTCAATAAATAAGAGGTGATATTTATGGCACAATTAGATCAAGGCGTAAGAACTATTCGAAGCTATAATTCAGCAGATTATAGATATAGGTGTATTGTTACAGAAAATTCAACTAGTACTTCAGATAATACGTCAAACGTTACAATAACTTTTTCCATTGCTGGCCCAGCATCTTGGGGAAACACAACAGCTTTTGAAAATTGGAACTTATATTTTGGAATTATTATAGATAGTTCAGTAGTATCGAGTGGTAGTTTAGTATATCCAAATTGCCCAAAAGTGGGCAACTCTTATGTTCAATTATTAACATGGACTGGTAATGTTGGTCATAAGTCAGATGGTAGTAAATCTATAAATGTAAAAGTTTATTTATATCATGGTCCTGGTAACCCTGACAGTTATTTACCTACGCAATCTAGTTCTAGTTCTCCGATTTCTATGGGGTCTGTTGGATTAACTACAATTCCAAGAGCCTCGCAACCATCATGTATTACTTGGCCAAATACAACTACAAATATTGGAAATATAGGCTCAACTATTACTATCCATATGAATCGCGTGTCTTCTAGTTTTACTCATACTGTTAAATATTATTGGGGAAACTTAAGTGGTACGATTGCAACTGGTGTTACTGATAACGTCCAATGGACAATTCCTACAAGCTTTTATTCACAAATTCCTTATGCCACAAGTGGTAATGGATCAATCTATGTTGATACATATAATGGAAGTTCGTTAATAGGAACAAAAAGCGTTGGATTTACTGCAACTGTTCCATCAAATGTTGTACCAACAGTAGGAACAATTACATTAGATCCATGGGATATAAGTGGTAATAATATACTATTACAAAATAAAAATAAAATAACTGTAAGCGTGTCTGGTTGCAGTGCTGGAGCTGGTAGTAGTATTAAATCTTATACATTTTCTGGCCCAGGAATTTCATCTACAACTACTGGAACATCTGTGTCTGGTGGCCCTATATCTAATACTGGAACATTGACTTATACAGTAACAGTTACAGATAACAGAGGAAGATCTGCATCTAAAACTGCAACAATTACTTGTTATGCATATTCATCACCATACTTTGCGTCATTTAATGCCTACAGAGCAAATGCAGATGGGTCAGCTAATGTTAATGGCACGTATTTATTATGTACATACAGTGTAAATTATGCGTCAGCAGGTAATACAAATACTATAACGGTAACAGTTAAAGGCGTTGGCTCAAATAGAACTGCTACTGGCGGCAGGTTATTAATTGATTTAAGCGGAAATACTACATCTACATATCAGGTATCTGCTGTTGTCTCTGATAAATATGGAGGACAAGCTTCTTCACAAACTGTTATGGTTTTTGGCGAAACTAGAATATTCAACATAACAAAAAATGGCACAGGATTTGCTATAGGAAAAATGGCAGAGTCAAATGAATTATTTGAATGTAGATGGAATGCAAAGTTTGATAGCGCAGCATCTGGTCCATATGGATTTAGCACGTCTTCTGACAAACGAGTTAAAAAAAATATTCAAGAAATTGACGTAGATATTGTAGATAATTTAAAGCCAATCCAATATGAGCTAATACAATCTTCAGATAATAAAATTCATTATGGATTTGTGGCACAAGATGTTGAAGAGACGTTATCTAATGCAGGAGTTAATCCAAATGAAATTGGAATTATTGGGCATATTCAAAATCACGGTCAACAGGAATATGTACTTACATATACTGAATTTATTCCATTATTGACCAAAAAGTGTCAAGAATTACAAGCAGAAACGAATATGCTCAAACAAGAAATTGCACAACTTAAAATTACTATTGAGTCGTTACAAAAGGACTGAGATTTATTTCTCAGTCCTTATTTTTTTTGCATTGTACTCTTCTATATATTGTTTTAATACCATATTAATCAAATTAGTCACAGTTCTTGACTCTTTTTTAGCTATGAACTCAAGCTGGAGACGTTGCGAAGTCGGCATACGTAAGGTAAAGTTTGTAGTTCCTGTTGATTTTATTTCCAAATTTATCACTCCCCTCTCATACTATTTTACTTCATTCTCGTGTCATTTGCAATGCAAAAATTAAAAGAGTGGTATAAAACCACCCTTATCTAAGCTCTTTAATAATTTCCATGGATTTTACTTCTGTTTCTTTAAGCAAATGTGAATAAACATTCATAGTTATTCCTATACTACTGTGCCCTACCATTGCAGAAATCATTGGAACTGGCACTCCATTATTTATCATAAGACTAACAAATGAATGCCTTAACGCGTGTATACCACATTTCTCGATACCTGCTTTTTTTAAAATCAATTGAAATATAGCTTGTATATCTGATTGATGCATGATAGTGCCCTTTGGGCCATGTATTATATATCCGTCTGGATCATATCCCATTTGTTCTTTTAAATCTTCTAACGCTTCCAACGCAGCATCTGATAAATATACTGTTCTTGATTTACCGTTTTTAGTAAAAGGTTGATCAACCAACATTTTACCCTTTCCTGTTTTTCTATTTCTAACATAAACTACAGTATGAGAAACCTCAACAGTTCTTTTTTCAAAGTCAATGTATTTCCATTTTAATGCTGATGCTTCTCCAAGCCTTAGCCCTGTATAAAGTAAGAAAACAAAAAATGCACCATATTTATATACTCTCCTGCCGTTTTTATATTTAGAGTAACAAGTTGTTATAAGAGCTTGTCTATCTTCGCCTGATAAAAATTTTCTTTTTCTGGTTGGCGCAAATAATGCTTTACTTGGCAATTCTATATCGTCCAAAGGATTTTTTGTTATTTTTCCTCTTGCAATTGCATATTTAAAGATTTGTTTGAGTGTACAATATTCTGCTTTAACGGTTGAAAAAGAATATCCATCTGATTTCATTTTATTTATTACGTGCGTTTGAATAATATAATCATCTATTTGTTGTATTGATAAATACCCCAAGTTTGGAATTATATGAAGTTCTAGTTCCCTCTCTAATCTGTCAAAAGTTGATTGTCTAAGAGTATGTTGTTTAACATTGTGCAACCACGAATAAGCAAAATCTTTAAATAACGCATCTTTCGACGGAGTTATACTAGATGACAACATAACTTCATATTGACGTTTCTTGTCTAAGCATTCTTGCTTTGTACCATAAAAATATTTTCTACCTATTCCTTTGTATGATACAGATAATTTCCATGTACCATTATCTCTTTCTGTCCATGAGCCTTCACCATTTGCTCTTTTTCTAGCCATAAAAAACACCTCTTTCTAACATACAATACAAAATGAATGTACGGTATATTATTATTATATTTGTGTTTTTTGATGTCGTCAAGCCACAATTTCGTACCACAATTGTACCACAATTTTTGAATTATTTGCGGTTACAATACAAAATGAATAGTGAATTAGGGTGAATAGAAAAATTTTCCTAAACACCCTCAACCCTTGTGTTTTCTAGTCATCCCAGTTATATCTTGCGTTAGAAAGCATCAATTTTATTCTGTTTTCCTGATTGATTTTAGATTGAGATGGATCGTAATCAATTACAGGTAAAACAAAATAAAAGCCTTGCTATGACTAGGTTGTAGGACTTGTAAAATTATAGCGTACCACATCATATACCACAATTTAATTGTACCACAACTTGCAACGCATAGCAAGGTCTTAGAATTATTTTTTATATGCTAATGTCTTTTTCTCAAACCATTCGTCAACTTTATCTTCTATAATAAGAAATTTACGTCCATTTCTAACTGATGGAAAATCCTTACGTTTTACTAGTTTGTACACTGAATTAATTCCGATTAATCCTGGTTGTTCAGAATTTAATTTTTCATATAATTGTTTTACAGTTATGTACTTCACTTTCTTTCACTCCTTTTAGTAATTATATCATATTTATGAATATTTTTAAATAAATAGGGCAATTATTTAAATGGTTGCATAATGCTTTTTTTCTCTATAATTTACGGGGCGACAGGCTATTTCCTCCTGCCGTCCCGTATTTTTTTAATTATTTGCTACTAGTAGTAGTTGAAGTAATTTTTGTATCTGTTACACAATTATCGTATACAGATTGTAGATTAAGATTATTTAATGAAACATCAACATTTTTAGATGCAGTTGTAATTGTAGATACGCTTCTATATAAAGCATCCGTTCCCATGCCACTCCAATCATAGTTAGCTGTATAGTTTTTAGAAATTCCTAAGCCCTCTGCTTCTTTAACGGCATCCATATTGGCTCCAAGAAACATAAACTTCCAGCCATGTCCATTTGTTTGATGTTTAATCATCTTTTCAATCTGTGGCTTTGTAAATTTATGACTAGAGTTTTCCTCGCCATCAGTGGTTATTACAAATAAAACATTGTCTGGTTTATTTTCTCCAAGTTCATCATGTCTATCTTGAACACGATTAATCGTATCACCAATAGCATCTAATAAAGCAGTTCCACCGCCTGCAAGATAGTCTTTATTTGTCATAGGTTCCACTTCATATATATCAATTCCATCATGAAGATTCTTCCATGAGGTGTCAAACAAAACTGTTGTTAATGTGGTTTTAGTATTGTCCTTTTGACTCTCTACAAAGCCATTAAATCCTTCGATAGTGTCCTTTGTAAGTCTAGCCATGCTACCTGACTTATCAATTAGAAAAATAATTTCTGTGCTTTTCATTGTATACTCTCCTATCATTTATTTGAACTTCCCAGTGCTCCCAATCCGCGTTCAGACGGAATCTTTTGTAGATCAAAATAAGAAATTTCTTCAATTTCTGTGTTTGGTACTGGAATAATTAATGCTTGAGCAATAGCCTTATCATATGGATAGATAATTGCATCTTCAATATCAGGACTTTGTTCGCCGTCTAGATACTTTGCAAGACAAATAGGTTTGTCATTACCGTTATATAAACTTACAAAAATCTGACCACGAAAACCAGAATCTATTACACCTGCATTGACTTTAATGTTCTTAGTGCCAGTGCTTCCTCTTTCTCTAAATACCAAAGCCCATTCTGGATCAAATGCAGATGCAATACCTGTTGGAATTAGTTTACTGGCATGAGGTTCAATGGTCATCCAATCCTCATCAAAGCATGCATAAAGATCAATTGCTGCATCTTCTACTCTTTTTGACGGAATTACTGCGTCGGGATGTGTCTTAGCGAATTTAATATTAGCCGTCATACATCACACCTCATTACAGAAAGTAATTAAATAATTTGCTAGGCCATAAGAAGTCAGAAGAATTTTTTAGATTCTTTCCGTTGTAATAGTAAGCACCATAATCTGCAACATATTTATTGACAAGCTCACTTGCATGTTCAATCGCATCAGTTACTTCTTTCTTTCTAGCGTCTCTTTCGGCATTCTTCTTGACTTCTGCAGCCTTCTTCTTTTCTTCTTCTAGTTGTTTTACACAAGCCAGTTCGCATTTTGCTCTTTCAGCAACTGTAGAATACTGCTTGCCACAGATACTGCATTTATACATTGTATTGTTATTTTCTTTACTCATAGTTCATTTCTCCTTTTGATATTAATTTTGTGTTGTTATGATTCATATAGAACAATTTGCTTTTGCTCTATTGTTTTCTTTACATTTATTAATCTTTGATTTTTACTGCCACGAAATGCAAGTGTAATATCTCGTTGTGATTCAATATATGGACCATCAACAACTACGTCGCACATTGCAAGAATATAGTTTCTTAGCAAACCATTATCCCATCCAACGTCTACTGTTGTATCAAAATTATTAATTGAAAGTATAAATCCTGTGTATAGCCATATATTTTTGTCTGGAAATTTGGTTTTAATTTCTTTAATTAAATCATATATATCTGGTAAATTATTATATTCAATAGGATTCCCTCCGCTGAAAGTAATTCCTTGGATATATGGTTTGTTTAATTTTTCAAATAAATACTTTTTTGCGTCTTCATTGAAAGGCTGTCCTGCATTAAAATCCCATGTTTCTGGATTAAAACAACCTTGACACTTTTGAGTGCATCCTGCACACCAAAGAACTACTCTAAAGCCAGTACCATTACTAATTGAGGCTTTATCAATTTGTAAATAATTCATTGATATTACCTCCACGTAGATTTACTATGCTTTGTTCTCAACTCAACTTCTTGCTGTTTGCCCTTGTTAAATGCAGTTGTGTAGTTACCTGTTAAATACCCAGTAACACGTCTTAGTCTTTGAATATTACTACTACCGCACATTGGGCATACCTCATTGATTTCATCACAATATCCGCAACTCATACAAGTATCATTTGGAACATTAATTGCAAAATATGGAATGTCATGATCCATTGCATAATTTACTAGTGTTTCTAGCGCTTTAATATTATGTTTTGCAGAACCTTCTAGCTCAACATAAGTAATACATCCAGCACTTGAATAACCTGTTAATTGTGATTCAATATCAATTTTCTCAAATGGATCAATATCTTTCCAAACAGGGACGTGTATACTATTTGTAAAGAAATCTTTATCTGAAATATTTGGAATTTCACCATATTTTGCTTTGAATTTCTTCATTGCAGTATAACAAAGATTTTCAGCAGGAGTATAATACACACCAAAGTTTAACTTATATTCATTCTTAAATTCAGTGCATCTATCTTTAAATAATTGTTCAATGCGTTTTGCTAATTTCATACCTTGTTCAGTAGTATGATCACAACCAATAAGAATTTGTAAAGTTTCTGCAAGACCAAGCTGTCCTATCGCAAGAGTTCCATGCTTTAAAGCTGAACGGATTCCTTCTTCTGGAATATAACCAGCCATAGTGCCGTTTTCATACATAAATTTTGCTGACTCTGGACTTTGGCTACAAATCCAGTCAAAACGCTCAATAAGCATATCTTTTGCTTCGTGAATCTTTTCATCAAGAATTTCAAAGAATTTTATTACAGTGGAATTATATCCATCACCTGGTTCTGCGAAAGTTGTTGTCACTGCTTCCATAGCAAGAGTTGGCATAATAATTGTCACAGGACAAATATTCCCTCTACCGTCTTTTAATTGACCGAAACCATTAATATCCCAGCCATTTGCGGTTCTACAGCCCATGGTACTAAAATATGTTCTTGGATCGTTAATGTCATATCCAGTATTACCAGACCAATCTACGTTAGCATAATTGGGATAAAGTCTTTGAGCGGTTGACTTTAGTGCAAGCTGGAATAAATCATAGTTTGGATCACCTGGTGCATGATTCACACCTTTCATACACTGGAAGATGCCACAAGGGAAAATTGACGTTTTATGCAAGCTTCCAGTACCTTCAATAGAAGCGTTGAGTAGTGCTTCTGTAATCATACGACCTTCTGGCAGAGTGCATGTACCATAGTTAATAGATGAAAACGGCAGTTGATTTCCTGATCTACTTTGAAGTGTATTTAAATTATGATACATTCCTTCAACCGCTTGCTTTGCTTCACGCCTTGTCATATCCATCGCATATTGATACACTTTTGCATTTTGACAATCATTTGCCTCAGGATCGTCAAATGACAATTCATTTGGCACTCTACTTGGATCGTCGTCTGGTTTCAAATACTTCATACCGTCTTTAAAATGTTTAGCAAAACTCTTTTTCACATAAGGAACCATTGTCCAATCAAGATG
>NFYZ01012279.1_pt1 | contig 22660 bp, 21 predicted proteins | sample 1092561 | NCBI WGS metagenome assembly NFYZ01 (sample SAMN03609887, study PRJNA323583) | gut metagenome | isolation source: feces | host: Rattus norvegicus | place: Malaysia | collected 2013 | reverse complement strand
TATCCATTATCATTTAATTCTTTAAAGGCTCTTTCTACTTGCACAGCTCCATCTACATTTAGAATACCAACAGTTGGTTCTTCTAGTCCCGTAGCTTTTGCTGCAATTATTCCATAGATACCATTTTTAATCATTGCTTCAACTCTATGAGGAGATGAAGTTCCTGTTGTTGTAGCTAAAGTCATTTCTTTACCCATTCCTGGTGTTACTACTCTACCTACTGTAGAAACCCCTATGGGAAAATTGTAATGCATAGTTACAGCACAATCAATATCTCCATTATCTAAAAGCTCTTCCATCTTTTCATATCCTTCATCTTCTGTATCAGCAATTACTTGTTCAAGATCACTGTCTACCTTTGGCCCAATTAGTACAACTTCGATGGAATTATCTCTTTCTTGAGCTAATTCTGCTCCTTTTACAAGATTTTCTACGCCATGTTCACTACCTAAAGTAGTAAGTCCTACTCTTGCCTTTTTACCAAATTGACCTGTTTCTAGTCCTTCTGCTATATCGTTAAAAACTTTTCCTACCATATTTTTAACATTTTTGTCTGCCATTTTATCACCTCTAATCCTTAAGTAGATGTGAAGCGAAGTCTTTCATAGATTCAGCTACTAATTTCCTCACTTCTTCTTCTGAAACACCTTTATCTTCATCTACTTTTCCTGGATTTTTCTCAATAACTATAGACACACCATCAAATAAATTAGTCATACGACCTAGGAATAAACTACCTTTTCCTACTACCATAGATCTATTAATTTTTCCACTTAATATATCTTCTCTTGCAAATCCTGCATAAGGTACTCCTGAAGGTATATGTCCTTGAGTTGGTGCCCATCCTACCATACCATGTTCTTTAATAAAGTCATTTAATTGAGTTCTTTCTATATCTTTTCTCATAACACCTAATGCAGCTATCATCTTATAGTTTGCAGTTGGTACGTCTCCAGCTCCAGCTGGTTTTGTTACATCTGGATTTTGCATTTCTACTGAATATTTATCTATATCTGTGATCTTCATATCAGCCTTATCTAGTGGATCAGTAACTAATGCGGACATAACTCCTTGAGGAGATGATCCTGTCCCAACAGTATGTCTTCCTACTATATCAGTTCTGAAAATTGGGTTTTCACCGTCATTTTCACTTATTAATACTGCAAATCCTCCAAGAGTATCTTCTAATATTGGAAGACCTTTCTTTATATGATCCTTACCATTCATACCTAATTTTGCTGTAGATCCTCCAGCAGCTACTACTACATTTTTAAATACTCCTGCTTGAACTAATGCTGCTGCTTCGATTATAGCATGAGTCGGTGCAGCACAGAATCCTCTTGTATCGGAACCAGTAGCATTTGTTAAACCTGCTGTTTCAGCTAATGCTTTTGCAAAGTTTCCTCCACCTCTTTGGTTCATATCTCCACAAGCTTCTTCTGAGCATTCTATAACATATTCAACATCTTCAGGATTGATATTATTTTTCTCAATTAAATTCATTATTGCTAAAGCACCTGAAGCTTTAACTGCTAAGTTTTCAAATAAAACATGAGCACTTAAGTTTGTATCTATTTCATGACCACTCTTTACACAACCAACAATTTCTCCATTATTAAATAATCCTTCTGCACCTTGTTCATTAATAAACTTTTCTATACTTTCTTTGTCATCACCCTTACCTAGTTTAGCCATTAATTCTTCTCTAAAACTAGGATGTTTTTCTAACTTTTCTTTTACTTCATTAGTAAATTCTTCGGTTAACTTTACTAAGTCAAAAGCATCTACTATTTTCATCATGCCTATAAATTCATCTTGTGGCATTATTTCTCCATATTTACCTTCTCTAGTTGCATTTTCAGCTTTTTTATCATGCCAAGGTTGTTTATGTTCACCTAATTCTTCTGGAGTCATGCCTCCTATATAAACTTGATTTGGCATATAATTTACAACTTCCTCAAAACTTCTTAAATGTTTAGGTACTTGTTTCAAATAATCTGAATCAGGGTTAATAGCTCTTTCTGTAGTTTGTGTAGTTCCATTATTTATAACCATTTCTGGAGCGTGTAAAAGTACATATCCAGCTCCTTTTAATACTGGGAAATTCATATTTCCACCTCCAATTGATTTTTATGTAATAAAATATTCTAGCCTATTAAAGGGTGATAAAACTTTATCACCCTTTAAATAATATTGTCACTATCTATTCAAATACAGTTTGATCGTCTACTTCCGTAGTCAATCCTTCTAATGCTTTTTCAACTAAGCTTCTTCTTAATTGTTTTTCTTCCTCTAGTTCTAAGTTTGGATTTCCTAATGGATGAGGAATAGCAATTGTTGGTACAATTCTATTAGCTCCAACTGTTAAGGAAATTGGCACAACTGTACACATATGAATTACAGGAATCCCTGCACGTTCAATTTCTTTTACCATCGTTGCTCCGCAACGTGTACAAGTACCTCAGGTTGAAGTTAATATAACTGCGTCAACTCCATCAGCAACTAGTTCTTTACCAATTTCTTCAGCAAAAGCTTTAGCACTAGCTACTGCAGTACCGTTACCTACAGTACTGTAGAAGTATCTGTGTAAACCACCTATTTTTCCTTCCTTCTCCATATCCCTTAATACATCTACGGGAATAACTCTATCTGGATCCTCATTAGCATATACTGGGTCATGGCCACCATGAGCTGTTTCATGAGTTTCTCCTGTTAAATCATCTAAATCTTCTATGTCATATTTACCATATTTAGACGCACTTGATGATTCTATATGATCTGGGTTTCCTTTAGGAACTATACCACCAGATGTTACTATTGCAATCTTAGCTTTAGAAATATCTTTAATTGCTGGGTTTGGTTCAACTCTATCAAAGTCAGGCATTGGGAATTCTGTTACGAATTCTTCTCCCTTTAACTTATTAATAAGCATATCTACTGCTCTTTCAGAACCTCTCTTTTCAGTAAAGAAGTTCTTTCTAATACCTCTTGGTATATAGCCTTCTTCATCTGGTGAACCTATTTCTTCATTTTTAGCTAATTTTAGTGCTAAAGGTACCATAGCCTTAACTGCTTTCCTCATGCCTGCAGCACTATTTCTAGTTGATACTATATATACACTGCTCTTAAACATGTCTGCACCAGGGTTTTCTATATACATTCCTGTTAAAGCAGGAATTCCTAATTCATTTTGAACAGCTTCTGTTATAGTTCCAGATGCAACTCCATATCTACCTGCATTAAATGCTGGTCCAGCTATAAACAAATCTGGATTATATTCTTTAACCATGTCTAATACCGTAGCAGTAGCTTCTTCCATATTTTCGCCAAAATAACTATCACCACATATTATTGTTGCAACTATTTCAGCTTCTCCTTTGAAACCTGTATTTAAAGCCATACCTGGCCCTACTGCACCTTCTCTTACTTCAGGTTTATGGTCAGCTTTTTCTTCACCACCGATTCCAGCAAAGAATTGATTTATATAATGTACAACCTTAATTTTACCCATTTAGTTCCCCCCTCTCCTATTTTTATTAGCTGGGATTTTAGTCGTTAAATTTACCAAATTCTTCTCTTATTTCACTTACTTCTTCAATAATGTCATCAACATCTAATACCATTTCCATCATACCAATTTGTTCATCATATACATCTTGGTCTACTTCATTTTTAAATTCTGGTTCTACAACGTGATATACTCTAAGTCCTAACTGGACTCCTGCTAATGGACCTGCAAAAGTTGGGTCTCCTGCTGTAACGGTTTCAGCTGCTAATCCAGCTGCTTCACCTTCAGCTCCACCTATAAGAATAACCATATTTTCTGCTCCATGCTTTTCAGTTAATTCTTTAACCCTCTTTTGATTTTCTAAGTCCATAGCTCCTGCAGCAGTTCAGACAAAACATTCAGTTGATGAAAATACTACTTCTGCATCAGTTGTCTTTACACATTCTTCAATAGCTGGTCCTGGTATACCATCTCTATCGCCTATGATGACAACCTTTTTATTTGCATCAAATAATGCCATTTATTCCACTTCCTTTCACATTTTTTATTTTTTAATAACCTTTTGCTGACATTTTATTGAATCCTAGTTCATTTGTGGCTCCTGTTATAGCTTGTAGCTCTACTGTAATAGAACCATCTTCAGCTAAACTACCATCAAATCCTCCGGCAATAATATCTACAAATTTTGTATCTCCTATTACCTTGTCCATTGGAGGTAATTCTATTACTTCATTTGCATTACCACCAGTTACAACTGCATTTGCTAGTGGATCTGCATCAGCTAAAGATTGACTTGCACCATCTCTACCTGCATATTCATCTGTAATAATTACTGTTTTTATACCTTTTTGTTCAATTTTCTTACAGTTCATAATAAGGTCTGTATCTGGGTTTCCAAAACCTTCTTGTGAAATTACAACACCATCTAATCCTAAGAATTCTGCTATTTTAGCTGTCCAATTTGAAGACCTTTCCTTATCAGCTAGATATACGTTCTCATTAGTAATTATTACTCCCAAGAAGTTTATATCTTTGCCATGTCTTGCATATAAATCTTCAACTACTGGATTGTTTAAATGATGGTAAGATGTATTCTTATCACATGCAGATACACAGTTACCACTTAATACTGCTCCATCAAATATTTCAGTTGGATACAATAAAGTCGGTACTATTTCCTTTACATCTACTCCATATACATAAGTATCATGAAGCAAACCTTGACTTTGTAACATTTGAACATAAGCTACTTTTGGTAAATCAGGATATTTTTCTACACTTTCTAATAAAGGTAATGTTTCATAAACTTCTACTTTATCAGGTTCTAACTCCTTTGCAACTTCTCCTAAATAAGTTGCAACTTTTAATCCCGCCATTCTAAGAGCCTTTTCATGTTCGTGTTGTTTTAATCCTTCTACTGGTTCACATAATAGTACAACATTATTTAATTTTGAAAATGGAGTGTAGTCAGCTCCTGGTCCTGTCATGTCAATAATACCTTCTTGGAAACCTACAACCTTTCCAGCTGTAACTACTGCACAACCTTTAAGAACATTAGTTTTTCCACTACCTACAGTTTCCACCTTTGAAATCATTCCTGGGAATACTCCACCTGGACCTTCTACTTTCACCCTTGGTTCTATAACGTCCTTTACAGGAGTAATCCTTACACTTTCACCAGGCCTTGCTAATTCTACATCTACCTTTTCTAAATGTTCATCTTCCTTAACTAATGAAACTATTTCTTCTTTGTTCACGTATAAAACCCCAGCTTCTACTTGAGTTTTATCACCAAACTGAACGTCTTTGATTAATATATGACCTAATTCCAGACGCATAAAGTCACCTCCCCTTAATTTTAAAGTATCTATTTTAATTCTAGGCAAAAAGCCTAGAACCAAAATCATTATGCATATTTTTTAATTAATTCTTCTACACTTGAAGCTGTAGCTTCATCTCCTACTACTGAATCTACTTTTTCACCATCTTTGTAAATAGCTATTACTGGTAGTCCTAATACTTGTTGTGAAATAGCAAGTCTTCTTGCTTTTGTAATATCTAGACTTGAAAATTTGATTTTGTCACCATATTCTTCTTCTAATTTTTCAACATGTGGCATTAAAGCTTTACAAGGTTCACAAGTTGGTCCCCAAAAATCTACTAATACATAACCTTCAGCTTTAAGAACTTCCTCTTCAAAATTCTTTCTAGTTAATTCTAACATATTCATTCCCTCCTTATATACTTTTTAACCATTAAAAATTATCATTAATATATCTTTCACTTTGTACAGCTGCAATTGCTCCATCAGCTGTAGCAGTTACTACTTGTCTTAAAGACTTGACCCTTACATCTCCAGCAGCAAATACCCCTGGGATTTCTGTTTTCATATCAGCATCAGTATCAATGTAATTTCCATCTGCTAATTCTAATTTACCTTCAAATAAACTTGTATTTGGTAAATAACCTATGAATACAAATATACCAAAGGTACCATCATCTTCATCAGCAAATATTTCTTTCTTTTCACCTGTTTTTGTGTTTTTTACTACCAGAGATGATACTATACCTTCACCTTTTATCTCGTCTATTACAGAGTCCCATAAGAAATCAATTTTATCATTAGCAAAAGCTTTTTCTTGTATAGATTTTGCTGCTCTTAGTTCATCTCTTCTGTGTATTATAGTAACTTTTCTAGCAAACTTTGTTAAGTAGATTGCTTCTTCTACAGCTGTATCTCCACCACCCATTACAAACACTTCTAAATCAGTGAAGAAGTCAGCATCACAAGTTGCACAATAAGATACTCCTCTACCAGTAAATTCTTTTTCTCCTGGACAACCAATTAATCTTGGCTCTGCACCAGTTGCAATTATTATTGATTTTGTTCTATATTCTTCTTTTTCACCTTTTATTACCTTTACTTTGTCATCAAAGTTTATATCCATAACTGTGTCAGTAACCATTTCAGCACCGAATTCTTTAGCTTGATCTACCATTCTTCCAACTAAAGATGGTCCACTTGCATTTTCTACTGAGCCTGGATAGTTTGCAACTTCTGCTGTAGTAACTATTTGACCTCCAGCTTTTTCTTTTTCTAAAATTAAAGTTTTAAGTTTTGCTCTAGCTGCATAAAGTCCAGCTGATAATCCTGCGGGACCAGCTCCTATTATTACTACATCATAGGTTTCAGTCATAGTTTTCTCCTCCTTCATTATTATATCTTTTATTATTTATATTTTACTTCTTTATTATACTAATAGCTACAATGTATGTGCTATCAAATATTATTATATTAGATTATCTAGCACAGATGCAACTATTGATAAGTCAATAACTTGGCAATCTTCTAAAATTTCTTCACTAAATTCAGGATTTTCATTATTTTTTAAAAATTTTTTTGCCGTCTCAATACTTTGTTCTATCATTAGTAGAGAATCCATGTTTAAATCCTTTTCATTAGCAATAACTATAGTCTTGTAAGGAGTTTCATTAGGCTTTACACTACTAGATAATGGGTGAGTAAGCAGTTTAGAACCTGTATGTATCTTGTCCCTAACAATTTCTAGTATTTTTAAATATCCCACTTCGTAGTATTCTATAGAAATCTTTTCTGAATACTTTTTTTTAATTAAAGGATTGTTTGTCATAACAGTTATTTCTTCCATAATATATTCTCCTTAGAACTTTTATATATAGATTTTTTACATTAAAAAAAACAGAATGGAAGGAACAAACTATTGTGCCCATCTACCCTGTTCATAACCTGAGAGTTTCCCCTCAAAATGAGGATTGCTCCTTCGGTGCTTACGCTTCCCAGAGTTCTGTCTAAACACGGTCCTTTTGCCTGAGATTATCACTAGGATCGGCAAATCCTTAGCTTAGTCCTTCGGCGCCAAAATAAAATGGTCTCTCCCGTATTCATCATCCAGAATAAGGATATATTATTTTTTAAGTTACTTCCAATTTTGTTAAGTTAATAACGACTTTCCATAATCATTATAGTATATATTTAAAAATTTAACAACCCTATTTTAAAACTTTACAAAAAATTTATATTTTACTCTTCATCCATAACATATTGTACTATATTAGATGAGTGGTCTGCAACCCTTTCTAAATTACTTAATATATCAAGAAAAACTACACCAGAGTTAGGCTCACACATTAATTTATTCAATCTTTCTATATGATTTGTTCTATATTCTTTTTCTAGTTCATCCACTTTTTCTTCCAGACTTTTAACTTCCCTTGACAAATCAAAATCTACTTCTTCAAAAGCCTTTACAGCTTTTCTATATATATCTTCAGTTCTGTCAAACATTATTTCTAATTCATCAATTGCATTATCAGTGAATATTAACCTATTATCAATTCTATACTGCGCCAATTCTGCTAAGTTGTCAGCGTGATCTCCTACTCTTTCTATATCATTAACTGTATAAAATAGTGTATTTACTAAGCCATGCTGTTCTTCAGATAAAGACTCGTTAGAAAGTTCAACTAAGTAAGTAGTTATTTCTCTTTCTAATCTGTTTATTACAGTTTCCTGCTGAAAAACTTCATTTGCCAATTTTTCATCTCTATGAAGAAAGGCTTTCTTTGCAGTAACAAGATTTTCTCCAACTATATTAGCCATTCTTAAAACCTCTTTTTTTGCTTGACCTACTGCAATAGAAGGAGTTTCAATTATTCTTGAATCTAAGTAGTTAAAGCCTGTTGGTTCTTCATATATATCACCAGGTACTAATCTTGTTGCTGCCTTTACTAGTAAATTAGCAAAAGGAAATTGTATTACTACGTTTAAAATATTGAAGAAAGTATGGGCATTTGCAATCTGCCTCTGTATATTATTAGGCGTGATACGAGTTACTACGGCTTGGATTGGCACCCTTAATAATGTCATAAATATAATTGTCCCTATTAAATTAAAAAGAAAGTGTATAATTGCAGCTCTTTTTGCAGTTTTATTAGTCCCTACGCTAGATATTAAAGCTGTAGTTGTTGTTCCTATATTGTCTCCAAATAGTATAGGAAAAGCAATATTAATATTTATTAAGCCTTGAGATGCTAGAGCTTGCAAAAGACCGATTGAGGCACTACTACTTTGAAGTATTGTAGTTAAGCCTAGTCCAACTAAAACACCTAAAAAAGGATCATCTAAACTAATTAAAATGTTTTTAAATATTTCACTTTCACTTAAAGGGGCTAAACTATTCCCCATCATATCCATACCAATAAAAAGTATACCAAAACCCATTAATATTTCTGAAATATTTTTTGCCCTTTTACTAGATGTGGTTATCCAGATACCAACCCCAATTGCCAAGACTAATGGAGCAATATCTGTTAAACTAAAAGCTATTAATTGAGCAGTAATTGTAGTACCAATATTAGCGCCCATAATTACTCCTACTGCCTGGCTAAGAGTCATAAGTCCAGCATTTACAAATCCTATAACCATAACAGTAGTTGCACTACTACTTTGGACAATCATCGTTACTAGGGTTCCTACTAAAACACCCATTAATCTATTATTAGTTAAAACTTCAATTAGATGTTTTAACCTTTCACCAGCTACTTTTTGTAAACTCATGCCCATAATATTCATACCATATAAAAATAATCCTAAACCACCTAAAACTCCAAAAGCAATTTCCATTTCAAACCCCCTCATATAATTTTTTGCACATAATTATATAATAACATTAATGTGAGGTTCTTATGTTAAATCTATGTTAATTTTAATTTAGCACAAATTTCTCAATAACTTTAGCTACACCATCTCTATCGTTATTATCAGTTATATAATCAGCATATTCTTTGACTTTTTCTTCCCCATTTTCCATAGCTACTGCTAAACCAGCCACCTTTAACATTGATACATCATTTTCATTATCTCCAATAGCTATAACTTTAGATGTAGGTATATTAAACTTCTCACATAATAGTTTTAAACCATTACCTTTAGTTACCCCTTTGTTCATAATCTCTATATTGTTAGACCAGGAACTTGCTATTTCCACACCATTTATTTGAGAAATCTTTTTTCTAAATTTCAATAATCTTTCTATATTCTCATCTACAACAATGTACTTATACACTCTAATTTGATTTTTTTCTATTTCTTTTAAAGGATCTTTCATAACCTGATAATCTACTCCATGGTAAATATTCTTTTCTTCAGTCCAGCCTTTAAAAAGTTCTGAATAAGCATTTTTTTCTGTCAAATAAAAAGTTTTATCATCATAAAAATGATAATAAATTTCTTCCTTCTCAGACATTTTAATTACTTCTTTTGCTACATCCTTATTAATAGCTGAATCATAAATAACATTTGATTTTCCCTTTTCAGCTACAAAAGCTCCATTACATGAAATAATGGGAGTAGTTAGTCCTAAGCTTTCTGCATATTCATTAGCAGAAGTAAATAACCTTCCAGTAGAAAGTATTATATTAACTCCCAAAGATTTTGCTTTCTTTATAGCCTTTTTATTTCTTGGAGATATTTCATTATCACTATTTAATAAAGTTCCATCCATGTCAATTGCTATTAATTCATATTTCATATTTTATAACCCCCATTTTATTTTTCCAATAAACAGTATACATATACATTAAATAAAAATAGCGAATAAACAGTATATTAAACTATCTATTCACTATTAATTATAATCTACTTAAATAAAATCTTAGTTTAATATGTTCCATTAATTTTAAGGTCCAACTCTATATATATAATTACTAGGCTTATAATAATCTGAAGTTATTTGCTTTGTTTCTACTATCTTACCATTCTTTATAATTTTTTTATAAGTATTAACCTTATATCCTTCTCTACCTTGCTGCACAACTTCCTTAGTTCCAGGTTTTAAACTATTATCTTTTATTTTTTCTGTTTTAGGTTTAACTTTTTCAACAACTTCTGAAGTAATTTTTACTTGATAATCTTTAGCGTTCTTATCTCCATAAACACGAGCATATACTTTGTTATCAGATACTCCCATAGTAACATATACTGGAAAATCAAAATCATTTTTAAACTTTAGATCTATATGTCCATAGGATACAGTTGCATCGTGGCCTAAATCCACATATTTTACTGGAATAGAGTGATGCCCTCTTTCTACAATAGTCATATTGGCTAATAGCAAAGCATTATAAAGGGTAGTAGATGTTTGACATACTCCTCCACCTAGACCTGGAATAAATTCACCTTTTACTATTATGCTTGCCTCTTTATATCCATTTTTTGCATTTCTTGGTCCAGTTAATTCGTTAAAAGATGCAGTTTCATTAGGTAACAATAGTTTACCACTTACTGCTTTAGATGAAATGCTTATATTTTCTTTTCTATCTTTGCTGCTATTACCAAGAGAAGTTGAAAATTCACCTATAACTCCATTAACCCTTCCTAGAAGTTCTTTTTTTACTTTAGGCTCTATAGTATTTACGGGTATTTCTATATCTTTTAAAATATATATATTATCTTCTATAGCTGTTTTTAAAGTCTTTTCATCTACTTCTCTTCCTAGGACTTCTTCAGTAACTTGAAAATTACCACCGTTAAAATTAAAAACTGCATTTTTACTTTCTAAATTAATATCTTTTTTAATTTCCTCCACATGTTTATCAATTAACTTTTTATCATAGCTAGATTCTAATTTAAATGTCTTCCCTTCCTTTTTAGTATTTCTAATTATCTTTAATTTATTAATAAAATTACCTTGTCTCCCTATTTTATAAGCTTCATCAACTGCCTTAGAATAATCATATTTAAATCCTAGATCCTTCAACCCTATACTATAAACCTTATCTCTATAGTTTAATTTCATTTCTTTGCCTTCTAATTCTTCTTCTCTTTTTGATTCTATAAGTTTAATTGCATCTTCTTTAGTTTTATTACTAAGGTTAAACTCTTCTACTTTTATCCCTTCATATATAGTTCCTACATTTAGCACACTGTAAATACTATAATAAGCTACTCCAAACAGTATTGCTATTACTATAATTAAAAGATATAAAATCTTCCGGTTCTTTTTCCCCGTTTTTTCCATAGCCAACCCACCTTTAAATTTGTTGTAGTATAGATTCCTCTATACTGAGTCTGGTGAACCAAAGCTTTTAGAAACCTACGACTTTAGTCCTGAGAGGTTCACTTACTATCCCAATATACTTCTATATTGTCTAGTTCTTTTAATGGCTCCATATACTTGGCTTCTCTTCCATTAACTTTTAAAATTAGCCTTCCCTTAGGTTCTGATAAATCAAAATCTATGTGGTTAAAGATATCTACAAATATGAATTCTTTTTTATCGTATGTAAAGCTTTTTTCTTCTCCATTTATCATTAAATTTATCTTTTTCCCATATTCCTCCTTACTACTAGAATATTTAAAGGTGGTTATACTATCTCCATTATTCAGCTTGCAATTAGTTTTTTTCTTTTCATCATTTACTAGTACTTTATAGTCCTTAGTATCTATATTCAAAAACTCAAGTAATTCATTTAAATAAACTACTTTATCCTTACCCTTACTACCATCCACTATATTTATATGATCATTATTATTTAATTTTGTGTTTAAATTAGCTTCCTCATTATTTACATATATTTTAGCTGGTTTACCGGGTTCACCTTTTAACACTTTCTTTTCCTCATTAAAATAAAATATAAAATCTTTACCCCTTTCAGGAATTAACTTTCTAGGATTATATCCTGTAAGTATTAAAACATCTGAAACCTTTATATCCTCTGTGTTGAATACTCTGACTTTTTCATCATTCATATATATTTCTAAAAAATTTTTATTATTACTGTTTAAACCTTCTAAAGCAATTCCAATAGGTGTAATAATGTCCGGTCCTTTAAACTCATCACTTAAGCCTTCTATTTCCCCTATACTACTAACATCCTTTACTACTACCCTCTCCTTAGGAAGACCTAGATTTTTAGCTATAAATCTATCTAATAAAGGAATTTGACTACTACCTCCTATTAAAAAAACTGCACTAGGGGCCTTTCCATTACTATTCATTATTTCTTTACTTATTTCTTCTGCCAAAGTATTAACTTCATCTTTAATATTAGATATTATCTCCCTAGTAGATAAGCTCCTTTTAACACCTAGTATATCTTTTATTTCATGATTTTCCCTTTTATTTAAGCTTACTTTTAATCTTTCACTAGTGTCAAAATCTAATAAATAGTACTCCGAAATTTTTTCTGTTATTTCGTCTCCAGCTAAAGAAGTCATAGCATAGGCAACAATGGCCCCATCTTTTGCTATAGCAATATCTGAAGTACCAGCACCTATATCTATTAAAGCAATATTTAATAATCTTAAGTTCTCCTTAATAGCTGCATTAATAGCAGCTATTGGCTCTAGAGTCATATTTAAAACCTCTAGTTCAGCCTTAGTTACTACTGCATATAAGCCTTCTATTACTGTTTGAGGTAAAAATGTAGCTAATAAATCTACTCCAATAGTTTCTCCGCGGTGACCTTCTAAATTTTCCATAAAACTTTCATCTAAATAATATTTTACAATGGTATAACCTATGCAAAAATATTTAAGATTGTTTTTTCTACCTGTATCTATTTCTTCTTGGGCTTTTTGTATTGCCTCTAATTCTAAAGCATTTATTTGCTCCCTACTAATTTCTTGAGAGTTGTCCACTTTTTTATCAACCCTAATTCTATGGGTCTTTAAGGAGCGTCCTGCCGCAGCAATAGAAACCTTTTTTAATTTTATATCTAATTCATCTTCTAATTCTTTTTTTATTTCCTTAACTATTTTTGTTACTCCTTCAATGTCATGGATTTGGCCATCATACATATTTCTTCTATCATGTTCTTTTATAACACTTGATAGTATTTTAAAGTCCCCATTTTCATCATACTTTCCTACCATACCTATTACAGTTCTTGTACCTATGTCTAAAGAAAAAACCGTCATAATATCGCAGCCCTTTCATAATTTAAATTTGTATATCTATTTATTCTTATAATATAAACAATAATCTGTCAACGGACAATCTTCACATAAAGGTCTTCTGGCTTTACAAATCCTTCTACCATGAAGTATTAACCAATGGTGAGCCTTAGACCAGAGTTTTTTATCTATATTTTTCATTAAATCTTTTTCAGTCTCTAAAACATTATCACTATTAGCTAATCCTATTCTATTAGACACCCTAAATACATGAGTATCTACTGCTATAGCATCTACTGAAAATGCATTACTTAAAACCACATTTGCCGTCTTTCTACCAACCCCTGGCAATTTCATAAGCTCTTCCCTTGTATCCGGAACTTTTCCACCATATTCTTCTACTAATATTTTACATGTCCCTAGGATATGTTTACTTTTATTTTTATAAAAACCACAACTCCTTATTAATTCTCCTAGCTCCTCTTGAGTAAGTTCTAAATAATCTTCTGGCTTTTTATATTTTTTGAATAAATCCTCAGTTATTTTATTAACTCTTACATCAGTACATTGAGCTGATAAAATAGTTGCTATTAATAACTCAAAAGTATTAGAATGATTTAATTCTGTCTCAGCCTTTGGATATAAACTGTTAAGAATGTCCAATACCTTTTCTCTGTCTTTTTTATCAAGAGTCCTTTCCATTTTAATCACCTACAAAATTTCTATATTTTGATCTACTATTTCAACTCTACTGTCCTCATCTACATATTTTATCACATTAGATATAATTTTATTAGCATGATTTGAATTATTAGTAACGCAAGCAAACCCTACTAATGCTGTTTTCCAACTGTCATTTAATTCTATTTCTGCTATAGAAATGTTGAATTTAGATTTTAATCTATCTATTATACTTCTAATAATATGTCTTTTATCCTTTAATGAATTAGATTCATATAATATAAGTTTTAAAGTACATGCACCTATAATCATTAATACCACCCCATTAGGATTTCAATCTATATACTATATTAAACTATTTTTTAAATAAAGAAAAGAGGGTCAAAGCCCTCTTCTCATTATTTCAGGATATTCATTTCCTTCCCTACTTTTTCAAATATTTCTACTGCTCTGTCCAATTGTTCTTTTGTATGCCCTGCTGTAACCATACATCTAACCCTTCCTGTTCCTCTTGGAACTGTTGGGAATACGATAGCTGATACGAATACGCCGTTATCTAATAACTTTCTACTAAATTCCATAGACTTTGCTTCGTCTCCAATTATTACTGGAGTAATTGGTGTTTCACTATTGCCAGTATTGAATCCTAAAGTTCCAAGTTTTTCTTTAAAGTATTTAGCATTATCCCATAATCTATCTGTATATTCAGTAGATTCCATTAACATTTTTATGGATTCCATAATAGCTCCTATTGATGCTGGTGGTAATGAAGTACTGAAAAGAACTGGTCTAGCTCTATGATTTAACCATTCGTACATAGTATTGCTTCCTGCTACATATCCTCCCACTACTCCTATGGCTTTTGACAATGTTCCCATAGAGAAATCTACTCTACCATGAAGATCAAAGTGGTCAACAGTTCCTCTTCCACTTTCTCCCAACACTCCTGAACCATGAGCATCATCTACATATGTCATAGCTTCATATTTTTCAGCTAGCTCTACTATTTCAGGAAGTTTAGCTATGTCTCCATCCATACTGAATACTCCATCAGTAATTATTAAAATGTTTTCATATTTATCTCTATTTTCTTTAAGTATTTGTTCTAAATGATCTATATCAGAATGCTTAAATATTGCCTTCTCTGCCCTACTAAGTCTTGTTCCATCAATTATAGATGCGTGATTTAACTCATCTGAAATAATTAAATCACCTTTTCCTGTTACTGCTTGAATTGTGCCTGCATTAGCATTAAATCCTGATTGATAAATAAAAGCAGCTTCTTCACGCTTAAATTCTGATAATATTTTTTCTAGTTCTTCATGTATTGTCATATTACCTACTATAGTTCTTACAGCTCCTGACCCTGCACCATATTTCTCAACGGCTTCAATAGCTCCCTTTTTAAGCCTTGGGTGATTTGCAAACCCTAAGTAGTTATTAGAGGAAAGGTTTATAACCTTTTTCCCATTTAACATTATTTCCGCTTCATTTGCACCATCTAAAACCGGAAGTTTCCTATAAACTCCTTGTTCCTTCAAGTCTTCAATGCTCTTCTTTAAATAGTTAAGTTCATGGACATTTCCCACAACTATCCCTCCTTAGTTAAATTAAAATTGTACATTTATAGTATAACACAAATAAACTATATTTTATTACTGAACTTTACATCATTATATTTTAGTAATTTATATAACTCAGCTTTTACACTTTTATCCTCTTCATTTTTCAATGTTTCTCTAATAATTTCTTTACCTATTTCCTTATCTATATTTAAAATAGCCCAGGCAGCATACTTTCTAATCATAGGGCTTACCTCATTTTCTAACATAGATTTTAAAATTTTTATATGCTCTTTCTTTTTCATATTTCCAAGGGCAATTATTGCATTTCTTTTTAAAATATTTTTCCCTCTCCAACTACCAGCCATTTTACCATACTTTTCTTTAAACTCTCTGTTAGACATTTTTAGTATTTCCCCTATATTGACACATCCTTTAGTTTCCTTAGGAATAAAATTTTCATTACTACCTTTTTTCACATCTTTATTTTTGGGACATACCATTTGACAAGTGTCGCAACCATAAACTTTCACACCCATTTTATCTCTTAATTCATAAGGTATCTTGTCCTTTGTTTGAGTAAGATAGGAAATACATCTCTTGGGATTTAGTCTAAAGGGTTCCTCTAAGGCTCCTGTAGGACATGCTTTCAAGCATAAATTACATTCCCCACAATAGTTTTCAGTTTCAATAGATTGAAAATCAATATCTAGACTAGTCAATATATATCCTATAAATATAAATGAACCATATTCATCATTAATAATGGAACAATTTTTCCCATAATAGCCTATACCTGCATTTTTAGCAATTTCCCGATCTATTAAAGGTCCTGTATCCACAAAATATTTATAATCAAAATCTTTTACCTTTTTTATTTCTTCTACAAGATCTTCTATCTTTTCTTTCAATACTAAATGATAGTCTATCCCCCAAGAAGATTTCGAAAGACTCCCCTTTAATTTAAAATCTACTTTCTCATGATAATCTATATTATAAGACAATCCTAAAACTATAATAGTTTTACAATTTTCTAGTGTTACTTTAGGATCTATCCTTTTATTTATATTGTCCTCTTCAAATTCTGTTTGATTCCCTTTATTCTTTCTTTCTACCATATAATCTTTTATTTGCTTCAAGGGACTACAATCAGTGAAACCAATTACATCTATATTTAATTCTTTCGATTTTTGTACAATATATTCTTTAAAATCCATTTATCCACCTTTATAATCAATCTCTTAATTTTTTTAACAATTCTATTTCTTCCTTATATCCTTCTAATTCATTTGGTGTTTCTAAATAAAATGGTAAGTTCTTAAGTTGACGATGATTAATAATATTTTTAATAGCTTCTAAACCTATAGTTCCTTCTCCAATTTTTTCGTGTCTATCTTTTCTGCTATTAAATTCTTTCATACTATCATTTAAATGAATAGCTTTAAGTTTTTCGATACCAATATATTTATCAAATTCCTCTAAAACTCCATCTAAGTCATTAACAATATCATAACCAGCCGAATAAACGTGACAAGTATCAAGACAAACTCCAAGTAATTCTTTATACTTTACCTTCTCGATTATTGTACCTATTTCTTCAAATCTATGTCCTATCTCCGTTCCGCGACCAGACATTGTTTCTAAAAGTATCATAGTATTTTCATTTCCTGTAATAATTTCATTTAAAGCATCTGCAATTCTTTCTATTCCATATTCTACACCTTTTCCTAAATGATTTCCTGGATGAAAATTAAAATAAGGACAAGAAGGTATCCTATCTAATCTTTCATAATCTTCCTTCATAATTGCTTTTCCCATCCCATGAATTCTATTTTTATAAGATGCTAAATTTAAAATATATGGTGCATGGGCTAATAAAGGCCCAAAATTATTTTCTTTTAGTATTTCTTCCATTCCCTTTACATCATCTATATCTAAGTCTTTATTAGCAGAACCTCTAGGATTCCTCGTGAAAAACTGGAACACATTAGCATTTATACTTACTGCTAATTCAGCTGCTTTTGTATATCCTTTAGATATAGTTAAATGTGAACCTATATACATATAATCATCCTTTCTAATTATGCTTTCTATTATATGATACCATATACTAATATAAACTAACTATTTCATCTTTATTAATTTATGATATAATTTATCTTGTATGATAAAATTTGTGTTATTACAAAAAGGGGAAATTCTATGTTTGCATTTAAGAAAAATATTTTGAAAAAGTTCGATTGGATTCTATTTATAACAATCATTCTTTTAGCCATATTCGGAATCTTAATGATATTAAGTGCTACAGCAAGTTATGAAGACTCACGTTTCGTGAAGGTTCAAACTTTTTCCATGATATTAGGGATAGCTACTATGATTGGATTAGTGCTACTTGATTATAAAGTACTGGGAAAATTTTATATACCTATTTATATTGTGTCTAACTTATTACTTGTAACAGTACTTATATTCGGTGTTGGTGAAGATATATGGGGGGCCAAAAGAGCCCTTCAAATAGGTGGCTTTGTATTTCAACCTGCAGAAATAGCAAAGGTTGGAGTAATTATATCCTTATCAAAATTAATTGAAAAAAATAAATATGAAATAAATAAACCATCAGTATTATTAAAAATATTACTTTTTGCTGCTATACCTATGGGACTTATACTTTTACAACCAGATTTAGGAACTACCCTTGTATTTGTTTTTTTCGTTGCAGTCATGCTCTTTGTAGCGGGATTAGATTTAAAATATTATGGGTATGTCATACTTGTTATGTTAATATGTATACCTATTTTATGGACATCTATGGAAGGGTATCAAAAAAAGAGGATAACGGATTTTATAAACCAAGAAGAAGATACAAGTGACGCTAATTACCAAGCTCAGGAAGCAAAAATAGCAGTAGGTTCAGGGAAAGTCTTTGGTCGCGGTCTTTTCCGAGGAGTTCAAACCCAATATGGATATATACCAGAAAAACAAACAGATATGATTTTTGCAGTAGTTGGGGAAGAATTAGGTTTTATAGGAGGCCTAACCTTATTTATCTTATATTTCATAATGCTATATCGACTCATTAAAATCGCTAGAGATACTGAAGATATGTTTGGTTCTTTAATAGTTACTGGAATAACGGCTATGTTTCTATTCCACATTTGGGAAAACATAGGCATGACCATAGGCTTAATGCCTATTACAGGCATAGCCCTTCCCTTTATGAGCTATGGTGGTACTTTCTTATTAGTAAATATGATTTGTATTGGATTAACTTTAAGCGTGGGAGTTCATAGAGAAGGCCTTACATTTTAGATCTTTTTGCCTTTTTATAAAAATAAAAAATCAGACTACAAAACCCACTAATTTTAGTGGGTTTTTACAAACCATTCTATTAACTCATAGCCTATACTTATAGATCTCTTAGTTACTTTTTTTATTTCATCTTTACTAAACCAATCAGCATGTACTATTTCTTCATTGTCCTCTTGAATTTTCCCTTCTAAATACTCTGCTGTAAAACCAATCATCATTGAGTTAGGGAAAGGCCAAGGTTGATTGTCAAAATACTTTATATTTTTAACCTTTATTCCTGTTTCTTCATAGACTTCTCTTTTTACACAGTCTTCAAAGGTTTCACCATATTCTACAAAACCTGCTATTACACTATAGACACCTTTACTAAAACCTCTATTATGGGCAAGAAGCAATTTATCTCCTTTTGTCACTGCTACTATAACTGCTGGTGAAGTTCTAGGCCAAGTAGTATAATTACAATTAGTACAAATCATAGCCCTTTCATCTTTACTATCCTTCTTTTTCATTTCATTTCCACAGATTCCACAATATCTATTAGATTTCATCCAATTTAATAAAAGTAACCCTTTTGCCGCAGCTAAAAATTCTTCCTCACTATATATAGTAGACAAGGATTTTAAATCTATAAAACTGTAGTCTCCCAACTCATCTTCCTTTATATTTATTTCTCCGCTAAAACAATTATAGCCTTCCCAGGCTCCCATACATTGAACATTGTCTATATGTAAGTTTAATTTCTTTAAATCTTTTTCTTTTATAATATTTATTCCATTTCCCTTTTCCTTTACCAATAATTTATTACCTTCAAAAAGATACCAGGAATCCCCATCTTTAGTGGAATACAAAGGCACCACTGAAGGTTCAAATTTTATGTATTCTTTCACCATTACTTACCATCTCCTTAAATCAATCACGTTTAGGCTACTATTTTATTATAACATATGGATTAAAAAATACAGAATTGATATATTAAATTCCTTTTGGGTATAACCACATATAAGATATAGATAAATTCCATTAAAGGAATTTATTTTAAATATGTAACTTAAATATAACAGTATATAAAATACATACAAATCACATAACATTATTATAAAGAACTTTGTATACTTTCTATAATTCTGGCACTTTTTACTATTATTCAATGTATTAAGAAGGATTTTCAGATCTGTATAGAGAATAAGTTGCATATGTGAAGTTTTAAGAATCTTATAAAATTTTGAGGAGGGAAATATTTTGTTTAATAAGTTTAGTAAAAATAAGAAACTTTTTAGTTTTCTTTTATCCTTAGTATTAGCATTAGGGGTTCTTGTAACACCTATTCATGATGTAGCATTTGCTGAGGATACAGAAAATGTAACAGAAATAGCGATAGTCCATACAAATGACACCCATTCTAGGATAAAAGAAGGAGTAGGTTTTGCTAAAATACCTACTATAGTTCAAAACTTGAAAGGTGAAGGAAAAGAAGTACTATTACTAGATGCTGGAGATACATTACATGGTTTACCCATAGCTACAATCTCCAAAGGTAAATCTATAGTATATGTAATGAATCTTGCAGGATATGATGCAATGGTACCAGGAAACCATGATTTTAATTATGGTTATGAAAGACTTTTAGAATTAAAAGGTATGGCAAATTTTGAGATCCTTGCCTCTAATGTTGTAAAAGAAAATGGCCAAAAAGATTTTAATTCCTATATAGTAAAAGATATTGATGGGGTAAAAGTAGGAGTATTTGGTCTTGCAACTCCAGAAACAAAGCATAAATCAAATCCAAAAAATACAGAAGGAGTTAATTTTGAAGCTCCAGTGGATACTGCAAAGAGAATAGTTAAAAAACTTAAAGAAGAAGAAAAGGTTGATATAGTAATTGCATTATCTCATTTAGGAATGGATCAAGAAACTAACGAAAAAGAAAGAAGTACAACTGTTGCTAGAGAAGTAGAAGGCATCGACTTATTAATTGATGGTCATAGCCACACTACCTTAACAGAAGGTACCCTTATAAATGATACATTAATAGTTCAAACAGGCTCCCACACTAGCAATGTAGGTGTTGTAAATATTAAAGTTCAGGATGGAAACATTAAAGAAAGAACTGGAAAATTGATAACTACTGAAGAAGCTGGATCTATAGAAGGAAATACAGAAATAGAAGCTTTAATAGAAGAAATAGAAAGAGAAAATGAAAAAATAACAAGTGAAGTTATAGGTGAAGCAAAAGTAAGACTTGATGGAGAAAGAGAAAATGTTAGGGCTGGTGAAACCAATCTTGCAAACCTTATTACAGATATAATGTTAAAAGCAGGAGAAGCCGATGTAACTATAACCAATGGTGGCGGAATTAGAGCTTCTATAGAGGCTGGAAAAATTACAATGGGAGATGTAATTGCTGTTCTACCCTTTGGAAATTACTTAGTAGTAAAAGAAGTTAAAGGTAGCGACATATTGGCAGCCTTGGAACATGGAACAGCTTCCTATCCAGAACCAGCAGGGGGATTTTCACAAGTTGCAGGTATGACCTACAAACTTGATACAACTGAAGAAGTTGGCAAGAGAGTTCATAGTGTAAAAGTAAATGGCAAACCTCTTGATTTAAACAAAAGTTATAAAGTAGCTACAAACGATTTCATGGCTGCTGGTGGAGATGGATATACAATGCTTGGGGATGGCAAGCTAATAGCAGAATACCCAGGTTTAGATGAAATAGTAGCTGATGGTATTAGAGAGATGAAAATAGTAGAAGGTGTACTTGATAATAGAATGACTGTTGAAACAAAAGGTGAAGACCCAATAGTTGAACCTGAAGAACCAACAGAAGAAGACAAAGAAAAAGCTAATAGAGTAATAGATTTAATTAATAAATTACCAGAAAAAATTACATTAGAAGATAAAGAGGCTATTGAGGCTACAAGAAAAGCTTATGACACCCTAACAGATGAACAAAAAGCCCTTGTAACAAATTTAGCTAAATTAGAAGAGGCAGAAAAAGCATTGGCTAAGTTAGAAGAAGATACAGATAAACCTACTCCAGAAAAACCTGGAGAAAAACCAAAAACAAAACCTGAAGTACCTAAGCCAGGAAAACCAAAAGGAAAAGGTAGCTTACCAAAGACTGGTGCAGCTCCATGGGCATTAACAGGCTTAGCAGGAGCATTAATGGTTGCAGCTGGTTGGAAATTGAAAAAGAAATAATACAAAATATAAAAGATAGACTTTAAGGGGAGATAGATACTCCCCTTAACTTTTCATATAAGGCATAAATATATAAGAATAACATTTCAACAAATTTAAAAGGGGGAAAACAAATTGAAATTTGAAAACAAAAGGCTATACAGCTTATTACTAACAATATTTCTTGTTCTAAGTATATTAATTACACCATTACAGGAAGTTGCTTTTGCTAGTGGTAGTGAAACTGCTCACATTACTATATTAGGCACTACTGATATTCACGGCAATATTTACAACTGGTCCTATGAAGACGGACAAGAAGTAGATAATATAGGACTTGCAAAAGTCCACTCTGTTGTTAAAAAAGTAAGAGCTGAAAATCCAAATACTATATTGCTAGATAACGGTGATACTATCCAAGGAACAATTTTAACAGATGATTTATATAATACTAATTTAGAGCTTCCAAATCCAATGATAGAT
>NFYZ01002420.1_pt1 | contig 22813 bp, 22 predicted proteins | sample 1092561 | NCBI WGS metagenome assembly NFYZ01 (sample SAMN03609887, study PRJNA323583) | gut metagenome | isolation source: feces | host: Rattus norvegicus | place: Malaysia | collected 2013 | reverse complement strand
TAATTTCTTTAATAATTTCATTTTGTTCTTCAGAAGATTTACTTCCGTCAAATTTTCCAAGAAGATCCATAAACTCTTTTTCTGCTGTTTCCATATCTGGTCTTTTATATTGAAAATCTTTAAACTTAACCATATGAATACCTCCTTTAATAGTCTTTCTTTAATATTATCAAAGTTTTTCTATATAAGTACAGCTTTTTGCTATTTTTTATTGCAGAATCTTCAGAATATTGTTATGATTGAATAAATAACAACTATTCTAAATCATTTTGTCGATTTATCCAATTAAAGTGTTGACATATTCCTTTAAGTAGACTATACTAATAAAAATACTTCTAGCATATACTTAATATACAAAGACCTTAGTATAACTATAGATAACACCATGTGTTTTTACTGTGCAATTTATGCTATGTCCAATTTTCTGGCTTTTATTTATTTTCTGAATTATCTGTTTTATGATGCTTTATTTTTATTAATTTAATTTTTATCATTATAAAGGAGGGAAGGTTTTGAAAAAAAAATTTTTAGCACTATTATTAATTGTTTTATTAGTAATTAGTACTACTGGTTGTGGAAAAAAAGAGACTTCAACTGGTGGAGAAAAAAGTTCCAATTTTAAAATTGGAATAGTTACGGGAACTGTATCCCAAGGAGAAGAAGAGTTTAGAGCAGCTGAAAAAATGGTTGCTGAATATGGTGAAGATGTAATAACCCACATTACATATCCAGACAAATTTGACCAAGAACAAGAAACTACAATTTCTCAAATTGCTGGTTTAGCCACTGACCCGGAAATTAAGGCAATAGTCATATGTCAAGCAGTTACAGGGACTGCAGCTGCCATTGACAAGATTAAAGAAAGTAGAGATGATATATTATTTGTATTAGGGGCACCTCATGAGGATCCTGATACTATAGCCTCTCGCGCTGATATCTTATTAGAACCTGACCAATTAAAACGTGGAAAATCAATTGTTGAAACAGCCGAAGAAATGGGAGCAAAAACTTTTATTCACTATTCATTCCCAAGACATATGTCTATGGAATTATTATCGCAAAGACGAGATATTATGAAAGAAACTGCTGAGAAGTTAGGTCTTAAGTTTGTAGAAATAGATACACCAGATCCCCTAGGGGATGCTGGTATACCAGGAGCTCAACAATTTATGCTAGAAGATGTTCCAAGGCAAGTTGAAACCTATGGCGAAGATACTGCCTTCTTTAACACTAATTGTGGAATGCAAGAACCTTTAATTAAATCAGCATTAGAAACAGGAGCAATATATCCAGAACAATGTTGTCCAAGCCCATATCATGCTTATCCAGGTGCCTTAGGAATTGAAATCCCTGAAGACAAAGCTGGAGATCTAGAATATATGACAGAAGAAATAACTAAAAAAATTGCTGAGAAAGATGGAACTGGAAGGTTTGGAACTTGGAGTCATCCTGCTAATATGACTATGATAGAAGCTGGAACTAAATATGCTGTATCTTATGCTAAAGACGAGGTAGAAAAATTTGATGAAGATGCTATGTTATCCATCCTTAAAGATATAGTAGGAGATAATGTTGAAATTAGACCTATTGATGACGATAAAGAAAATTTCTTACTACTCATTATGGATTCACAAATATTTTAAGTTGAGAGGTCGTAGATACGGCCTCCTTCTTTTTAATACAAGGAGGTTAGGAAATGGAGTTACTTCAAATGAAGAATATAACTAAAGATTACTCCCAAAATAGAGTTTTAGATAATGTTTCTCTATCTATAAAAGAGGGGGAAATTCATGGTCTTGTTGGAGAAAATGGTGCTGGTAAATCTACTTTAATGAATATATTATTCGGAATGCCTGTTATTCATTCTACTGGTGGATTTAAAGGAGAAATGATATTTAATGACAAAGAATTTCTTCCTACTTCTCCTAATGAGGCTATGGATATGGGCATAGGTATGGTACATCAGGAATTTATGCTTATTCCCGGATTTACAGTTACTGAAAACATTAAACTAAATAGAGAAATAACTACCCCTACATTTATAAGTAAAATTTTTGGTAAAAAATTAGAAAAGCTGGATAAAGATATTATGAATAAAGAAACCAAAGCTTCTTTAAGTAAATTAAATATATCTGTTGATGAATATTTGCCCGTTGCAGGTTTACCTGTTGGATATATGCAATTTATAGAAATTGCCAGGGAAATTGATAAAGACCATTTGAAACTTTTAATATTAGATGAACCTACTGCAGTTCTAGCTGAATCTGAAGCCTCTCAATTTTTAGAAGTCATAAAAAAGCTTTCTAATATGGGAATATCAATCTTATTTATTTCTCATAGACTTAATGAAATAACAGAACTTACAGATTCTATTACCATACTAAGAGATGGCCAAATTATAGATACTGTGGAAACAGAAAAGACAAGTATTGTAGAAATAGCCCGTTCCATGGTAGGTAGAGAAGTTAATATTTCTAAAAAAGATGATAAGAATAAAATAATTGAAGATGAATCTATTTTAGAGCTTAAGAATTTTAAAGTTAATATGCCAGGGGAAATAGTTAAAGGTATAGATCTAGAAGTTAGAAAAGGTGAAATTTTAGGGATTGGTGGCTTAGCTGGTCAAGGAAAAATAGGCATAGCCAATGGAATTATGGCTCTTTATGAATCATCAGGTACTATTATAAAGGACAATAAGGAAATACCTTTAAACAATCCAAGAGAAGCTTTGAATTCCTCCATAGCTTTCTTATCAGAAGATAGACGGGGAGTAGGACTTTTATTAGATGATTCTATAGAATTTAATATTGCTTCTTCTGCTTTAGAAATACAGAAAAAATTTCTTAAAAAGATAGGCCCTTTAAATCTTATTGATGAAAAGTTAATAAGAAAACATTCCTTAAGAATGATTGAAGAATTAGACATAAGATGTACAGGACCTAATCAAAATACTAGGTATTTAAGTGGTGGTAATCAACAAAAAGTATGTATAGCCCGTGCCTTAACCTTGGAACCAGACTTATTATTAGTTTCAGAACCTACTCGTGGAATAGACATTGGTGCTAAAAATTTAGTGCTAGATACTTTAGTTAAATTAAATAGAGAACTTAATATGACTATAATCATTACTTCTAGTGAATTAGGAGAACTTAGACAACTCTCCGATAGAATAGCAATTATATATGACGGTAAAATAAATGGTATTCTACCTCCAGACGCTTCCGATGAAGAATTTGGCCTTCTAATGGCTGGAGAAAGTCTTGATAAGGTGGTGAGTTAAATGAAAAGAATTATAAATAAAATTGGTTTTCCAAGATTTATAATTGCTTTGTTTTTAATAGGCTTAATTATACTTGCAGTTAATATAGGTATTCCTCTATCTGGAATAATTTCAGATATACTAGTAAGGTTTGGTATGAACGCTATATTAGTATTAGCCATGGTACCAGCTGTACAGTCTGGAGTTGGTCTTAACTTTAATTTACCTTTAGGAATAGTCTTTGGTTTAATAGGTGCATTGGTAAGCATAGAATTTCAACTTACTGGATTTAAAGGCCTTTTAGTTTCTATATTAATAGCTGTTCCACTAGCAACTATTTTTGGATATTTTTATGGTAGGATGTTAAACAGAATAAAAGGTCAAGAAATGACTGTAGGAACCTATATAGGATTTTCCGTCGTATCCCTTATGTGTATATTTTGGCTAGTAGCTCCATTTAAAAGTCCTGAACTTGTTTGGGCTTATGGTGGAGATGGTTTAAGAGTTACGGTTTCTTTGGAATCCTCTATGGCTCATGTATTAAATAACTTTTTAGCTTTTAAAATAGGAAATATAACTATACCAACTGGCTTACTACTATTCTTCGCAATTTTTGCATTTATAATATGGGTTTATGGCCGAAGTGAAAAGGGATTATCTATGAAGGTAGCAGGAAGTAATGAAAATTTTGCTTTAGCAAATGGTATAGACGTAGATAGAGAAAGAATAATTGGAACAATAATATCCACTGTCCTTGCCGCCATAGGAATAATAGTATATAGTCAAGCCTTTGGTTTTTTACAACTATATAATGCTCCCTTATATGCTGCAATGCCAGCTGTTGCTTCTATATTAATTGGTGGTGCTTCACTTAATAGAGCAAAAATAATCCATGTTATTATTGGAACTTTATTATTTCAATCTCTATTAGTAGTATCACTACCTGTAATAAATGTGCTATCTGAAGGAAGTATGTCAGAAGTAATAAGGACTATTGTAAGTAATGGCATAATTCTTTATGCATTAACTAGAACAGGAGGTGACCAAGCATGATGGTGCCAATTACTTTTTTAATATTATGTATTGTTGGATTTTTCTTTACAGGACTTCCTCTTAATTTTTTAATGAATGAAATGGTTATACGTCTTGCTAGAAATTTAGTCCTTGTAGTATCTTTAATATTACCAGTTATAACTGGCATGGGACTAAATTTTGGAATAGTACTAGGTGCTATGGCCGGCCAAATTGGTATAATATTTGTAATCAATCATGGAATTGGTGGGGGAGCTGGGTTTTTCTTAAGTATTTTAATTTCTACTCCCATAGCTATTCTATTTGGTTTCTTAGTAGGCAGAGTGTTAAACAAAGCAAAGGGTAAGGAAATGATTACTAGTATGATTTTAGGTTTCTTTGCCAATGGTGTATATCAGTTTATATTTTTAATTCTTGCTGGTACACTAATACCTATTAAAAATAAAGCTTTACTTCTATCTTCTGGAGTTGGCCTTAAAAATACTATAGACTTGGCAAATATAAGATATTCTTTAGATAATTTAATACCCTTTAATAAAATAAATTTAGGCTTATTCCAATGGCTTGGTAAGTATCCAGTAACTACCTTACTGCTCACTTTACTTATATTTTTACTACTTAGCCATTTCTTAAAAACAAAACTAGGCCAAAATATGAGAGCTGTGGGGCAAGATATGCATATTGCAGAGGTATCTGGTATTAATGTAGATAAAACAAGAATAACTTCTATAATAATATCTACAGTTTTATCTGCATGGGGTCAAGTAATATTTTTGCAGAATATTGGAACTATGAACACTTATGGTAGTCATGAGCAAGTAGGACTTTTTGCAGTAGCTTCTTTACTTGTAGGTGGTGCAACAGTAAATAAAGCATCTTGGAAAGAAGCATTAATAGGAACCTTCCTATTCCACTTATTGTTTATTATTTCGCCATTAGCAGGACAAAACTTAATGAATAACGCTCAAATCGGAGAGTATTTTAGAGTATTTATCGCTTACGGTATTATAGGTGTAGCATTGCTACTTCACGCTTGGGAACAAGATAAAACAAAAACTATGTTGACTGACAGTCTCAAATGATTTTAAAATATAAATGTTATAAAAGAATAAATCCTAGCACTAAAATGTTAGGATTTATTCTTTTAATTAATGGTCTATTACTTATTAATGAACTTCATACTAACTTTCCTAATAAATTATTTTTTCAAACCTCCTACTATTTTAGTACCATGAACTTCTTTTACACCTGTTTTATTTACTATTTCCATATAGTTATCTTTGGTTACTCCACCACCTGCTAAAATCGTTATATCATCTCCGGCACATTCTACTAATTCTTTTAACTTATCTAAATTATTAATAGCTTTATCTTTTCCACCTTTAGTTAATATTCTACTTACACCTAACCTTACTATAGTATCTATAGCTTCTTCACTATTTTCTATTTCATCAAAAGCCATATGGAAGGTTATATCTAACCCCTCTGCTTTTTCTATTAATCTTTTATTTTTCTCTTCATCAATTTTATTATCTTCTGTTAACACCCCAAAAACTACTCCATCTACCTCTATTTTTTTACATAACTCAATATCTTTTTCCATTATAGAAATTTCTTCCTCTGTATAAACAAAGTTTCCTCCTCTTGGCCTTATAATTACAGATATATTAAAATTTAGATTCTCCTTAGCTTGTAATATAGTTCCATAACTAGGGGTCGTACCACCCTCCATTAAGTTATCACATAATTCAATTCTATCAGCACCTAATTCATATGCCCTTTTTGCTTCCTTATAATTTCCTACACAAGCTTCCCTAATAATATCCAATTTAGCTCCTCCTCACTTTTTCTATAATATATAATAGTATAATATAAGTATCCTTTATGCAAAAAGCTAGCTTTTAGTATATAATGTATATTACTAAATAGAATTGAGTTATAATAGTTTGGAGGATAATATGACTAAATTGAATTATAAAAAAATCATGGATATTCAAGAAAATGCTACAAAAAAACTACTTAAATATATTAGCCAATACATTAAAAATGAAACAGAAATAGATACTATCGAATTTCACTACCCTAATTTTGATCAAGATAGAACTGCTATAGCTTTCAATGTTTGGGTTAGTTTAGATTATAGAACTAAAGAAGGTAAGTACTTTATTGAGCATCTTCTAGAAGAAAACCCTCAATCTTTAACCTCTTTAGAAAAAGAAATACTAGAAGAACGAAATAAATCCCACATTAGCTTATTTGAAGTTGTTGAAATAAAAAATAATTATATGTATGTAGAAGATTTGCTTTGTAGAGAAATCCATAAAATATTAGAACCTGAGCTATCTACATTAGTCAACACTTCAGATTTAATATTTGGTAGAATTGCAAAAGTTATAGATTTTAAAAAATTTATTGGAGATGTAAATTTTCTTCCTAGCTTTGCTAAGGAAATGTTTATTGAGGAAGCCTTATTCGATTACAATATAATAAGAAGAAGAGAACCCAATTTAAACATGGAAGAATATTTAAGAAAATATAGCTCCAATATTTATAGAATATATACTGATTGTATATATGAGCTTTTAGACTTAGACGATGATATAAGTAATCAGCTAGCCCTAGAGTTAGAAGATTTTAAAATGCATATTAACAATAAATTTTCCAGAGAAAAAAGTAATACATATATAAACAATTTAATTAATATATATGAATATTGTTTATTTGAGGATGATTTAACTTTATACGATTTAGATAAAGTTAGTTTAGAACCTTTATTAATAGATGCTATTGATGATGGTTTCATCTTAAACCAGGATAAATTAAATTCTTATATTGATGCGTTAAAATCTTATTTAAATTTCTTAAGAAAGAAAGAAACTAGATATAATAAAGTATATGAAGAAATAATTAAAATAAGTGAAAAAAGATTTACCTATCTAGATATAGATCAAGAAATAGTAATTCCTATGGTAAAAAACAACAAACTTATATCTGCCTTAGAAAATAAACTAGAAGATACATCTTATAATTTCTTAATAGACTATAAGAAGTATTTAGCCTATATACAGATTAACAAAATTCAGGTAACTGCGGCTAGAAAACATATTAAAAGAAAATATTTAATTGAAATAAACAATTTTCTAAAAAACAAAAAAGATATATCTCATTTAAAGGCACCAAATCAAATTGATATTCCAATATTGCATTTGTTTTATGAATTCTCCTTAAACTATAATATTTTAAGAGTAAATAGAAACACCATATTTCCTTCATATAATTTTTCTCAATATTTGAGTTTAAAAGAAGAAGACAGATTAGCTCTCTTTATTGAATTTTTATGGGAACATCCATCTTGGGGAGACAAATCAAAATATTCTTTGGCTAGTATATTAAATCAACTAAAACCTAATTATCCTTATCCTATTGAAGGATATGTTGATTTGTACACAATAGATGGATTTTATTCTAAAACCATTTTTACTTTCTTTGAAGCCATGGGATTATTAGATATTGTAGAAACATTAAAACCTCAGTTATCTGTTACTCCCTTAGGTAAAGACGTATTTGCAGTTCTAGAAGCTTATAATATGAATGGTGACAATGAAAATGGGAAAGTAATAGATTTAGACAAATATAGAGAAAAAGAATAGTGAAATTTCACTATTCTTTTTCTCTATATTATTATCAAAACCTTGACAAATAAAAATATCTTAGCTATACTATGATTGTAACCGTTACAAAATTGAAGTCATTTTATTAATTGTATCTATTCACTTCTATTGAAAGGAAGTCTGAATATGAAAAATCATATAGAATACTTAAAGCATTATTTAAAAAAATATAATATAAAACCTTCAACGATTAGAATAAAAACCCTAGACTATTTATTAAACAATGATATTCATCCTAATGTTGAAGAAATCTACAAAGCATTAATTGAAGATATACCAACCTTATCTAAAACAAGTATATACAATACATTAGAATTATTTGTAGAAAAAGGTTTAGTTCAAATGGTTAGAATGGATGATAAAGAATCTAAATATGATCTTAATACAGATCCCCATGGACATTTTATATGCAATACATGTGGTGAAATATACGATTTTGATATAAAAGATACAAAAAACATAGAAAAGGAACTTGAAGGTTGTAGTATAGAAAGTAAGAACATTTATTATTATGGAATATGTAAAAAATGTAATGAAAATTTGTAAGGAAAATAAGAAACTGTTACATTCCCTGTTATTTCTGATGAATTAGGTAGAGTTTCTTTACAATCTAGCATGATTCATTTGAATATGGGAACAGATATAGTAAGAACAATATTTATTGTAGGTAACAAAGGTAAAATTAGATTAATTATATACTATATATAAAAAATAGAATGCTATAACTAATGGTTCTGCCATAAACCATTATATAAATAAAGAGCATAAATAAAGGACATATGAAAAAGTAGCCTCATGGCTACTTTTTCATGTGCAATAAATATGCAGGGTGTAGAAATATTTTCTTGGAAAGATGAACCCCTTGGTCTGATAAGGTTAAAAGAAATGACTAGCTAGTTTTATAAATATTTTAAATAATATGATTAAATAAAAGACTTAAAGTAATATACTTAATCTATTACATCAGGGCATGACAATCTGTAAATTTCAATATTTAAAGCTTAAAGTTAATGTTTAACTTTAAGCTTTTTATAGACAAACTGTCTATTATATTTTAGCTTCAGGTACCACATAATGAATAAAAATTTAAAAAGTCTACTGCAACCTTCTTTTCCTCCTCTGTTAACTCTCCTGAGTTTAAAAATAAATTTAAATCAGCTGCAATAGTTTTCTCATATTCATTATAAACCTCTAGAAAGTAAAAGGCGTAACTAATCTCCTCCATATATTCTGGAACCTTTGACAACGCCTTTATAAATATAATTGGGTTTTCTCCATAAATCTTAGCTAATACCTTAGTCATTTCTTCATATTCTTCATTATATATTTTATCCAATACCTTTATAATAGATATTATATCTTCTTCATCCTCTATATTCTGATTATACAACCATTGGAAGACTTTTACCCCATTTCCTTCTCCATAAATATCCTCTAATTTATCAAAATCTATTTCTTCAAGATAATCTATTAGTTCTTTTAAATCCTCTTTTTTTGCTTCTTTTAGCTTAGTTATTTCCATAACCCTTTCTTCTTTTGGGACTTTATACTTTATTTTGTTTTTTTCTTTTTGACTATTCTTTATCTCTAAATAACTTATTGTATTGTCTTTATCCCAATATTCTGGATAATAATCTACATCTGAAGCTGCGTCTAAAAACAGTTCTACCTTTTGACTCCATAAATAATAAATAGCCAAATCTACAGTTCCAGAAAGCTCTTTATCTATTTCCCTTTTTTTATTATTTTCAGCACCAATAAGAAGCTTTTTAGAGTCTGGAGACCAAACAGTCTCTCCTATAGTTTTAATACTATCTATTACTAACATATTATTAGTATCTACAATGTGGGTAGTCTTGACTAATTCATTGCCCTCATCTACAGTCATATACCTTCCATCATTAGACCACTTAATATTATGAAGATTGCTTTTTGCCTTTTTAATATCCTTTTCTTTTTCCGTCGCCTTATTATAAATTGATAATATGCTTTCTCCATCCTTAATCTTTATAAATGCAGCTTTTTCTTCTTTAAACCAAAGTTCCTCTTCTACATTAACCTCAACTTTACTACTGGCATTAGTTTTTTCTTGTTTGTTATTAACCTTAAGATTTTCCTCTGCTTTATACTTCATAAATATAGCAGATGAAATTAGCAGTACCACAATACTACCAATAGTCAAATACTTTTTCATAAATACCTCCCTACATATCCTATATTATTTCTAAAATATATACCCTATTTATTTCTAATTATTGTATAAACTTTTATATAACTTAATCCACAGATTTTTCATATACCCTTTCGACCCTTCTCAATAACTTTGTTAATTTAACTTTATTTAGCAAGAAGTCCTTCATTTTTATAAATGAGAGATTTTTTCTTATGATTTATGAATTCTAAATATTGGCTATCTTCCTACCTGATATATTAAAGCACTGGTCATATTAACCAGTGCCTAAATTAAAGAGAAACTTCTCTTTAATTTTCATTTCAGCCATGAGTGTCAGGATCAAATTTAATTGATTTTATTTCTTCTTTACCATCTTTATTTTCAATATAAGTCATCATGTTATCATCTTCCCATGATTTAGGAAAATAATCTACTTTTTCATTTGCTTCTTCAATAACTTTTACTTTGCTACCATATAGATAATATATGCCTAGATCTATATCATCTTTTCCTTCTTCATCAACACCTATTAATAATTTTGACGAGTCTGGGGACCATTGCACATCTCCCACAGTCATTATTTCATCCTTAAGGTTTTTATCCCTTCCGTCGATTATATAAGTCTTTTTAGGGTCTTCTGAACCCTCTTGGACTAGTAAATATACTCCACCAGCAGACCATTTTATTCCTTGCAAATGCCCTGAAATTTCTTTAATTTCTGTTTCTTCTTCTGTTTTCGAATCATACAGTACAAGGACATAACTTTCATCATCTATTTTCTTTGTAAAAGCTGCTCTTCTATCCCTATACCAACTAGCCTCACCTACATCTTCTCTACTTTCAAAATCATCATCTTCTAACGCTTCCTCTTTTCCACAAGCAGATAGTAAAAATGAAATTAAAATTACAGTTATAACGAATAATAATACAGTTTTTTTCTTCATAAAAACCCCACCTTTAAAATTCAATTCCTTTCCTAGCTTCAATACCTTTTTTATAATAGTGTTTTACTTCCTTCATTTCTGTAACCAAATCTGCTAAATCAATTAATTCTTTCGGAGCATTTCTTCCAGTTAAAACTACTTCTACCTTTTCACTTCTATTATGAAGCATGTCTATAACTTCTTCCACAGAAAAGAGCTTATAATGTAAAGCTATATTTATTTCATCTAAAACAACTAAGTCATATTTACCACTTTTTAATACTTCTTCACAATAATTTAATCCTTCTCTAGCCTTTAAAATATCCTGGCTTGTTGGTTCTTTATATATAAAACAATCTCTACCAAATTGACATATTTTAAAATTTGGTAGGTAATCCTCTAATCTTAACTCACTATAATCCATTCCCTTTATAAACTGGCCAAAAAACACTTTTTTCCCCGAAAGAGCAGCCCTCAATGAAAGACCTAAACTTGCAGTAGTTTTCCCCTTGCCATTGCCAGTATATATATGTACATAACCCTTCTCCATAATATCACCCTTTCACTCTATCTTAAAAAAGTGAGAAAAAAGGACCGTTCCTTTTTCTCACTTTCATACTTCATTCTCCTAGTGTTTTCAATTTTAATTCTACAATATCCGCTTGATTATAAGCCGTCTGCTTTTCTATTTGTAGTATGCTTCTTTCAATATTACCAACCCGTTTTGTCATATCACCTTTAAATCCATACATCTCATCTTTGAACTCATACATTTCATCCTTAAATTCATACATTTCATCCTTAAATTCATACATCTCACTCTTAAATTCATACATCTCATCCTTAAACTTATACATTTCTTTCATAAATTGCTTAGTTTCTGTCTTAAATTCAACTAAATCTGCTGTTTGATCCTTGATAGCTTTAACTTCTTTTAAAATCTCTAATAATATTTCGTTCCCTTCCACAGTTTCACCCTTTCTATTTTTTTAGTTTATGTCCGCTTAAGATATAGTTAATATAAGTATACTATACGTAGGAATCTTTTACAATTAAAAATATTAGGCCTAATAATAGAAAAAAGGGCTTTAAGGCCCTTTAATGTCTATAATTTAATTGTTGAAAATTTTTCCTGTATTTCTTTTGCCAGATCTGTTAAAGCATCACTAGTACTTATAATTTCCTCCATTGATATAGCTTGTTCCTCTACTGCCGCTAATACTTCTTTAGTTAAAGTCGCATCTTCTTCCCCAATTGCAAACAATGTTTCAACTATATCTAAAGTATGAGATTTTTCATTTTCTATAGCCTGTCCCGATTTACTTAAGGCATTAGTTGTTTCACGTGCTTTTTCCACGGCATCTGTAATATTATTAAACTTCTCCCTAGTCATCTTTATACTTTTATCTTGTCCTTTTGTTAAATGGGAAGCATTGTCCATGGATTTTATTAAGTCTTCAGTTTTATTTGTTAAATCCTTTACACCAATTTGTATTTCTTTAGTAAATTCATTAGTTTGTTCCGCTAACTTCCTTATTTCTTCTACTACCACGGTAAAACCTTGCCCATATTCTCCAGCCCTAGCAGATTCAATAGCAGCATTTAGAGCTAAAAGATTGGTTTGCTCAGTAACTTGTCCAATCATATCAATAGCATTTTTAATATCTCCAATACTTTTATTTACGTCAGTTATTACGTTAAATGTTTTGTCCAAGGCTTCACTACTTTCATCTGTCTCCGCTAGTAATTCGTCCAACATGGCGGAACTTTCCATTTTAAGATTCTCAATATCCTCAAGTGTTTCAACTAGAATTTTTAAATCTAAGGTACTACTTTCTATTAATTCCCCAAACTCTTTTACATTAACTGAATTCTTCTCTGTCTCTTCGGCTTGTTCAGAAACTTCCTTTCCAATTTCTCCAATAGTATCTGTAATTTCTTTTGTTACAATGTTGGTCTGTCGAATATTAGTAGTTAGCTTCTTCGCAGAAGATGTTATTTGTTTAACTAAAAAATCTGTTTCTTCAGTGAAATCTCTAAATCTATCTATAATATTTTGGAAAGCCCTAGCAAGATCACCAATTTCATCTTTTTGATTCAATAAATGGCTAGAAATATTATTAGTAATATCTAAACTAGCTATTCTTTCAGCCTCACTTACTATTTGAATAATAGGATCTGTTATTTCCTTGCTAACTAAACGTATTAGAAAAGCTGCTATACAAATAGCTACAAGAAATACAGCAATGAAAATTATTTTTGCACTGTTTAAATACCCTTTAATGAAACCATTAGCTTCATCTAAAGGAATACCAATGAATAAAATACCTATAACATCTCCATTATCGTCAATCAAAGGTTCATAAGCGGTTAAATGTGATTCTCCAAGTATATTAGCCTTGCGGATATATTGTTTTCCGTTTATTATAGCTTTGTAAGCTGAACTATCTTCCTCTAAAGCAGTTCCTACAGCATACGCACTATCCATATTTGTAGAAATTCTTACAAAGTCATCGCCACTTTTTGAAAAAATTGTAGCAATATCCCCTAACTCTTCTTCCATTGCCTCTACCATATCTTCTTGCCCCTCAATATCCTTACCTTCTTCATCAACTAAAGTTTCATTTTTATTTTCAATTTTCCCATAGTACTTTTCCAAATATGTATTCGCAATGCTAATATCACTTGCAAGTCTTTCATTTATTAATTTCTCCTCTAATGCTCTCATTCCTTTACTCGCTTCTCTATAACTAAAGAAAACTATAAGTAAACTTATAAATAGCATCAGAGAACAAAAATAAACTAACATTTTGTTTTTTATATTTTTCTTTGAGTTCTTCATAAAATCCTCCTCGTATAATTCATCTATTTATTTAAACATAATCCTTCCTTTAGCTATTTCTAGAAATTATTAATTACTTGTCCTTGCTTATGACTTTTATATTGAGGATATTCCTATTCCCCTTTTCTGTCATTATAATACAATATATCATAAAATCGCAGAAATATATACCTAATACGATAGAAGAAGTGGGAAAAATCACAATCCTTTTTGATTCCTTGACAATATCTTTTTAGTAAAATACAATCAAATTAACATGGAAGAGTTAAATGTATTAAGTCAATTCTAGTTAAGAGGAAATCATTGTCTTTTTCCCCTTCTCTAATAATAATTATACTAATATTTCTTTTATGAATTTGTAAAAGTTTTTATAGGATATTTTCTTGATATCTTCATTACTATATCCCCTCATAATCATCTCATCAATTAAATCCTGAGTCTTAGAAACATTTTCAAAGCCTAAAGTTCCAATAGTATCCCCTTCTACAAAATCATCAGTAGTATCATTTTCAAGAAAATCAAAAAAATCAAATCCAAGGCATATATGATCTATCCCTATAATTTCTACCATATAATCTAAATGATCTACTAAATGCTTTAAATCCTGCTTATCCTTATCCGAATGGACAAATTCATTAAATGAATTTAACCCAACAAGACCACCCTTATGGCTAATAGCTTTAAGCTGTTCATCAGTAAGGTTTCTTTTTACATTGCAAAGTTTTCTACAATTTGAATGAGAAGCTATAAAAGGCTTAGTAGTTTTTTCATATATATCCCAAAAACTTTTATCATTAGCATGGGAAACATCAATTATTATTCCTCGTTCTTCCATTAAACTGATTGCTTTCTCTCCTAATTTTGTTAGCCCTCTATTAGGATTCCCTCTAACTCCAGTAGCCAATGCATTTTCCTCATTCCAGGTAAGGGAGGCATGCCTTACTCCAAACATATATAAGGCGTTTATTAAATCTATGTTCCTTCCAATCCCACTTAACCCCTCAACACCAATAATAACAGCTAATTTGTCTTCTTCTAATGCTTTATTAAAATCTCCATTCTCTAAAACTATTTTTAAAATATCCTGATTTTCTATTATTTCTGTGGCAGTTGAACCTATCATCTCCATAAACCTTTTTTCTGGATTTTTGTCATAAGGTGGATCTACCCACAGAACGAATATTCCACCTAGAATGTTCCCTTTTCTTAATCTATTTAAATGTCTATTTTTTATAACATCTTTTTTTCCTTTACTCCTTTGTATAGTAACATCTGTCCAAATGTCACCATGACAATCAAAAATCATTTTCTATCCCCTCCTAAAAATAAAAAAAGGGAAGTATCCCTTTTTCTTAGTATATCATAAATAAATTGGAAAAAAATGAACTGTCCCTCCTTCTCACTTAGGTGTTTATATTCTACTATAACTCTTTATAATTAATAAGGTTTATATTATATTTTTCAATCATCTTAAATACTCTAGGATTTGTTAATATTTCTAGTTCATTAGTCCTTTCAAGGTTATAAGAACTATTTAATTTTAAACTTTGATCTAAATAACCTGGGTGACACATAATATCCATAGACTTACACCTTTTACTATTTTTAAGGATATTTTCAAACTTCTCTAACGATAAATTTTCCCCATAAAACTCGTCTGTAAAATATTCTACTGATTTTATATCTTCATATCCTTTGTTGTTTAATTTTTCTTTACTAAATCTAATTGGTAAATTATATTCTCTTGCCATATCAACTACTATTGGTAATATATTAGAATTAAAGTGTACATGATGATGACTATCTATATGAGTTGGTATAATATCAAGGGATAAAAATCTTTCCATTTGGCTTTTAAACTCTTTCCCTACATCTTCTAAGTTAATTCTTTCTTTCCTATTGTCTTTTCTTTTAAAATAACCCTTTTCATCTACTAATGAAGGTACATCTTTGTTAACTGGTTTTCCAGCTGTCAAAACTAAGTGAATGCCTACACCAAGATTATGATTTTCTTTACATAGTGAAACAGCATGTTCCGTATAAGGCGTATTAGTCATTAGGGTAGTAGAAGTCAATATACCATTTTTATATGCTTCAATAATGCCATAATTCACTGCCCTTGAATATCCAAAATCATCTGCATTTATAATTAATTTAATTTTAACCCCTCCTAAGAAACCTACTTATTTTAATATACAGAAATAGTTCCAACGGAAAAAGTGAGAAAAAAGGATCGTCCCTCTTTCTCACTCTCTTTCTCACTTTTCAATAGAATTTTTAAACTGTGGTAGATAATCTTTATGAGCTATAAGCATTTCATCTAACAACTTTTTAGAGGTTGTTCCACCTGGGATTAGTGGATTAAGAGTAAATGCCTGCAAAGCCGTACCATAATTTCCCGTAACTGCTGCTTCTATTGTCAATTCTTCCATTGCTTTCATAAGTTGAATATGTCCCCTTGCTACTGAGTTTAATTTACCGAAACCAATAGGCTTTGGCCCACTAGCAGTCAATATACTACTAACCTCTACGGCGCAATCATAGGGTAAATCTGGTAGTGCACCTTGATTTCTTGTATTTACAACCATAACATTCTTCTTGTCATTATAAATAGAACTAATAGTTTCACAGGCAGCATCTGAATAATGTGCTCCCCCACGTTTTGACAATTCTTCTGGTTTTTCTTTCAATTCAGGATCTTTATAGAGTTTAAATAAGGATGTCTCTACTTTTTTTACTATCTCTGCCCTTGTTCCATCTTTTTTATAAGCTTTTAATCCACTTTTTAGCATATCATCCTGTAAGTAATAGTAACTATGATAACTACATGGTAGCATACCTAAATTACGAATTTGTTCTTCTAAAAATGGAATACTGTCAATATTTTCTACAACTTTCTTATTTTCCTTAAATATTAAGTCCATAATATCATTAGTTAATTCATTGCCTTTCTTATCATATACCCTATGCCAATGAAAATGGTTTAATCCTCCAAAGTGAAAAAATAGTTCATCTAGTTTTTTACCAAGCAATTCTGATTCTGTCATCATATGTCCTATAGGAACATTGCATAGTCCAACAATTTTTTCAAAATCTCCGTATTTTAATACTGCCTCTGTTACCATTCCTGCCGGGTTTGTAAAGTTAATAAGCCAAGCATTTGGACATAGTTCTTTCATATCTTCTACAATATCTAATATAACTGGAATTGTCCTAAAGGCTTTAAATATTCCGCCTGCACCATTTGTTTCTTGTCCCAATATTCCATGACTTAAAGGTATTCTTTCATCCTTTACTCTGGCATCCAATAATCCTACGCGTAATTGGGTCGAGACAAAGTTAGCACCCTTTAATGCTTCACGTCTGTTTAAGGATAAATGTATGTCCCAATCTACCCCAGCCTCTTCAACCATACGTTTAGCCATTGCTCCTACTATCTCTAGTTTTTCTTTTCCTTCCTCTATATCTACTAGCCAAATTTCTTTAATTGGTAATTCGTCTTTTCTTTTAATAAATCCTTCAATTAACTCTGGAGTATAGCTTGAACCTCCACCTATAGTTACAATTTTTATTCCTGAATTCATTTTTGCTCCTCCCCTTTTTATTATATATTTAAATATTCATTTTTCTTTTAATATGTATTCTATGTTTGTTATGGCTACAATTCAATCAATTAATTTTCCTATTTATTAGGAAAATAGCTAAACTATTAAAAATATAATACCTATATAGTTTAATCTATTAATTTTAAAGCATCCATCAGTACTTTTTCTCCATCCATTATGCCATAATCCATAATATTAATTACATTTACAACTATATCTTTTTCTTTGCCCTTATCTCTAAACTTTTCCAGTTCAAAACCTAGTTGTGGTCCTAGCAATAGAATATCAGTATCATCTTCATATAACTCAAACCTTTCCCTTGGAATTGCCCGCACCTTTACTTTTATTCCCCTTTTTTCCGCTGCTTTTATCATCTTATTAGCTAAAATACTTGTAGACATTCCAGCAGCACATATTAAAGTTATTTTAATCAAGTTACCACCCCATTCTAATTAATTTCGCACCTAATCCTAAATACTACCTCTTTTAAATAAAAATTATTTTATTTGTTTAGGTATCCTTAACTTACCTTTTCCTCATTAATCAAACTTTTCTCATATACTTTGAAAAATGGATAATACAGAACTAAATCAATGATTACAATGAATATTACTAATAAAAATGCTCTCCAATCCATTGTAGCTAAGGGAAGTCCTATAAATGCTGGCATTGTCCATGAAGGGGCAAGGAATACTCTCCCTATTAGCTCTAACTTTAAAGCATAATAGATTATCCCAGTATTTACTACAGGAACTAAAATAAATGGTACAGCCATGTCTTTGTTTTGCATTAGGGGTGTACCAAATATTACTGACTCATTAATATTAAACAAAGACGGTACAATACTAATATGACCTATAAACTTAAGCTGTGATGACCTACTTCTAAGCATTAATAATACCAACCCTAATGTTGCCCCAGAACCCCCTAAAGTTATAGCATAGGACCACAATGGGCTAGCAAAAATATATGGTAGAGGTTTACCACCAGCCTTAGCAACTGCATTCATCATTAAGTTCATTGTAAAAAATGGAGTAGTAAGAATACCTATTAGAGCTGCACCTTGTACTCCTACAAACCAGGCTAGTTGGCAAACAACAACGATTAATAGCATAAACCAGAAACTATTTCCTAATGCTAATATAGGCTCTAATATTAACATTACAGTTTGAGCCATAGACACTCCCAATAATTTTTGTATCCCTAGGTTAGTCCCATAGAAAATAATTATATTGGTTATTACAGGCATAAGTATGCTAAAAGAAGATATAATGGATGGTGGAATTTTTTCCGGCAATTTAATCTTTATTTCCTTAACTTTAACTAATTTACTTATTTCTACACTTGCCATGGAAACTATACTAGACAAAAATATTCCATATGGTCCTAAAAACTTAGCATCCAAAGTCATACTTTTCGTTGAGAAAGCAACAATTAAAAATGATATTCCTGCTATAATAGAACTATATAAAGGATCTATTTTATACTTTTTCTCATAATTCCTTGCTAACCCATATCCAGTAGTAATTGCTATAAATAACGATATTCTCTCCATAACAATATTAAATGGAATTAAAATAATACTAGAGTTTTGTTTTGACCAATAATACCAATTTAATAAAAAACTATTCAATAAGTTTTTGGATACTAATTTCGAAGGATCTATAGGAGGAAAAGCCAATATCAAACAAACACTACCTATTGTCACCATAGGGGTTATTTTTTCTAGAGCATAAATCATTGCTTTCAAATATTTCTGTTCATTTAGTTTTGTTATTATAGGAATTAATGTATCTTTTGAAAATTCCGTAATTTTATTTTCTTCTTTCATAAGATTCTGGTTTTTAAAAACTTAAATATAATATTAAACCAGACTTCTCACCACCTTCTTCTTTCTTTAATCCAATGATCTATGATTTCCTTATATGGACTAGTTAATAAAATTATAAGTGAGCAAAATCCTTTTAGCCCACTTATAATTTTATTTTCATGCACTTTTCAAATCCATTAAATATTATTACTTTCTTTTAAGCTGCTAATTTCTTTTTGCATATCTATCATTTTACTTATTAAGTCATTTGCCAATATAGAAGTCATTAGATGATCCTGGGCATGAACTAACAGAATATTCATTTTTACTTCTTTTCCACTAGCTTCCTGATGTATTAAAGATGTCTGGTACTTATGTGCCTCAGTTATTTCCATTTTAGCCTGTTTCATATGTTTCCAAGCCTTTTCAAAGTCATCATTCTTTGCAGATTCCAAAGCTTCAAAGGCATTGCTCCTAGCGGATCCTGACATTGCTATTAATTCAAATATTATATGCTCTAAATTTTCCATCGTATACCTCCCACTTAATAAACTACATACCTTTCATGCCATGGTTTAAAATCCATTATTCTTGCTTACCTCACTAATCCAATATCCACTCTTTTTTATTCTTCTCTTTAAATTATTTTCTCTATCTACATATAGAAATCCATATTTATTCTTATATGCATTTGACATTGACCAATTATCCATTAAGGACCACATATGGTATCCACACACATTTGAACCTTCTTGCTGAGCTTCTCATATCCACCTCAAGTGAGATTTTACGAATTCAATCCTAACATCATCATGAATATACCCTTTATCATCCATATCCTCAGCATCACCTTTATGAGTCCCTTCTGTTTGGAGTGCAGATACTGCACTTCCCCAATAAAACCCATCCTCAAATTTATACTTCATAAATACTCTCCTCAATCATACATTTTCAGTTTTTCCCCTATGTTCTTTTGCTGCTACCTTATTAGCTGCAATTACAAAAGGTGCATATATTAATGTACTTATTCCTAAACATAGAATACCTACAACTAACCCCATGAAGTTTCCACCTGTCCCTAAAAACGGTATTAGTGGCCCTGGAGTAGTCCAAGGAACACCATAGACAACTGGCGGCATGGCTCCTATTTTAATGAAAAAGTAACCAATTAATATATTAATGACTGGCACTAGTATAAATGGAATTATGAATATTGGATTCATAACTATAGGTAGACCAAATATTACAGATTCATTTATGTTAAATAATCCTGGTGCAAGTGAAAGTTTGGCAATATCCTTATGTTCCTTAGTCTTACTAAATATAAATATTGCTATAATTAATCCTAATGTCATACCTGAACCACCATAATTAGCAAAGGCATCATTTAATCCTCCCCAAGTTACTGGAAAAGGTGCTCCCCATGGTGTACCGTTTTGTGCTATATACTTTGTATTTGCCGCAACTGCCTCTGCAAACATAGTATCCCGAACAGCTGCTATAGTATTAGGACCATGTATTCCCATAACCCATAGTAGATTAGATACAATAGCTAATACTATTACCGATAATATATTAGAGCCCAAGGCTGTCAATGGCTTTTGTAGCACTGTATAGATTAATTCATGTATACCCCCTGGGGCAACTTTTAGTAATAGATAGTTTACTATTGAAAATCCTACTGTTATTATTAATATTGGAAGTAATACTTTAAAAGTCCTGGAAACTGCTGGCGGAACCTGAGGTGGCATTTTAATTTCTAATTTATCTGACTTTGATAATAAAGCCATTAATTCACCTACTATTAATCCTATAAGTATAGCTACAAATAAACCTTGCGCTCCCATATATGTCATCTCCAAATGATACATACCTTCAACATCTGCATATGGGGGATAAATTATAAAGTAAACTGATATTCCGGTTATACCAGTAAGTAAGTCATCTGCCTTATGATGCTTAGCAAGATTCCTAGCAATTAAAAATACTATTAATAATGATAAAATATCCGTTGACCCTCTTATTACCGGAGTGAATATTTCCTGATAATCTGTTAAATTTGGAAATACCTCCCCTAGCTTAAATATCTTTGCAATAAATCCATCAGGTGATAATAATACAAAGTTTAATAATATAATAAGTGAAGCTGCCATTGTTAAAGGAAATGTTAATATAAATGCATCTCTAATAGCACATATATGCCTCTGTGCATTTAGTTTCGCAGCAACTGGAACTAGAGCTTTTTCTATTCCACGCTCAAACTTGTCCATAAAACTACTCATCGTCATTCCTCCTCTTTTTTATTATTTATATTATTTTAATAAACCTTAATAATCTTCTATACTATTCAAAGCCTTATCTAAGATTTTTTCTCCATCTATTCTCCCATATAATTTCATATCTATAACCTCCACAGGAACCCTACCATTAACTAACTCATCTACCTGTGGCTTTTGAAAACGAACTTGAGGACCTAATAGTACAATATCCACCTCATCAATTACAGTAGAACATTCTGAGATTGGCAATGCTTCAATTTCCATCTCTAGATCCTTATTTTTCGCTGCTTCCTTCATCTTGTTAACTAGCAAACTAGTTGACATCCCTGCTGCACAAACTAATAAAATTCTTTTCATAATAAAGGCCTCCTAATTTAAATTTATTATAAAATCTTCAAATTTTTTAGATTTAATTAATTTATCAGTAGTTGTTGTAGACTCCAATATCTTCTGTAATAAACCATATAGGGTCTTAAGTCTTTCATCTTCCTTTGCATTAATAGCGAATAAAAGAATCATATTTACCTTTTTCCCACAGTATATAATTGGATTTTCAAATACCCCAACAGCTACTACTGTAGTTTTAGACATAGACTCCATTGGATGTGGTATAGCTACCATTTCATCTAATATAGTTGAAAAAAGGTTTTCCCTTTCAATGACAGATTTATAAAATACTTGTGAATCATCTATAAATCCTTTAACTTCAAGCATCTTACAAAGTTCTGATATTGCACTAAAGTAATCTATATCTTCATCAAAGTATTTAAATAATTCCTTTCTAAAAAATACTCCCCTTCTTTCCCTTGAATTAGTTCCTTTAAATCTTATAAAAGGATTGTCTATATATTGTTTTATCTTGAATAAATCATTTTGATTGATTAAAGGATTCACTTGCACAGTTGGAATGTTTCTTTCCATATTTAAAGGAATAGTAGAAATTATTAAGTCAACTTTCCCATATTCTCCCCTTAATATATTGTCTAATTTATATACTGGATAATATCCAATTACATTTATCTGATCATTAAAATAAGATAATATTTTACTCCTTATAAGTTGAGCAGTACCTAAACCAGAACCACAAACAATAGCAATATTTGTTTTATAACATAGTTCATCTAAGGCCACTGCCACATGTAATGCAATATAGGATATTTCAGCTTCGTTTATTATAATATTTAACTTTTCATCAATTATCGGGACTATAAGCATAGAT
>NFYZ01014050.1_pt1 | contig 23523 bp, 10 predicted proteins | sample 1092561 | NCBI WGS metagenome assembly NFYZ01 (sample SAMN03609887, study PRJNA323583) | gut metagenome | isolation source: feces | host: Rattus norvegicus | place: Malaysia | collected 2013 | reverse complement strand
TAGTATGCCGTTTGGTCGTGGTCATAATAATATAATTAATGATATAGCAGGAGATTTTGCAAGAGATGGTAAAATTTATCGTGAACTTGTAGGATTTTATGCTACTTATAGAACTGATACTTCTCAACCTTTAGGACTTGTAAAAGCTAAATATGAAGTAGTTCAGAATATTGATGCTTTTAATTTCTTTGATGATGCTATCGGAAACGGTATGGCACGTTGGGATAGAGCTGGTATTCTTGGAGATGGTAGAAAAATTTATCTTAGTGCTAAACTTCCTGTAGAAACTCGTGTAGGAGATGATTTAATTGATAACTATCTTGTATTTAGCAATAGTCATGATGGTACTTCTAGTGTTAATATTATGTTTACTCCTATTCGTGTTATTTGTACCAATATGCTTAATAGCGGTCTTAAGTCTGCTGATGCTTATATTCGTATACGTCATACAGAAAGTGCTAAACAAAAGTTACAACGTGGTGCAGAAATTCTTCGTATAGCTTGTAAACACGCTAATACTGTTCAAGAATATTATAATGCTCTTCTTAAAGTTAAAATGTCTGATAAAGAAGTAATGGAATATCTTGCTAATCTTCAGCTTACTGATAAAGAAAGAGAATTACTTCTTGATTATGATAATGTTAATGGATATAAGAAACTTATTCTTAAAGATTATCGTACAATGGAAGTAGCAGGAGTTAGTCAACGTAAAGCTAATATGATTGCAAATATGTTTGAATACTATTGTGATGGTATTGGTCAAAAACAAGTTGCTGGAACTGCTTGGGGAGCTTATAATGCTGTTACTGGTTTCTATTGTAATGTAGCTAATCTTGAAGGTGAGAAACGTGTTGAATCTCTTCTCTACGGGGGTGCTAATTCAAACATGATTAAAGCATTGAATGCAGCTAATGTTCTACTTAATGCTGCTTAAAGTATTACAAATAAGATTAACCACCTCCCCTGTAGAAATGTGAAAACTTAATATAACTAAATAATATAGCAAATATTTGGTAATTAAAATTATATTACTCATATTTGCTATATTATTTTTAATATCAACATTTTAATAGTATTAACAATGGAAGTAAAGATTAAACGTCTTGTAAAAGATGCTGTAATTCCTGCTTATGCTCATGCTACTGATGCTGGTCTTGACCTAGTAGCTATTAGCTACGATTATAAAGAAAACATCGACTGTCATGTTTATGGAACAGGTCTTGCAGTTGAAATTCCTGAAGGCTATGTAGGACTTCTTTTTCCTCGTAGTTCTAATCGTAAAACTGATGCTTATATGTGTAATCACGTTGGTGTGATTGACGCAGGCTACAGAGGTGAAATTATGATTAGTTTTAAAAATCGTGATTATGATAAAGAAGCAATTCCTCAACTTTTTAAACCTTATGAAGTAGGAAATAGAGTTGCTCAACTTATTATAATTCCTTATCCTAAAATTAAGTTTATTGAAGTAGATGAACTTAATGAATCAGATAGAGGAACTAACGGACATGGTTCTAGTGGTAAATAATATAAAGTTATGTACGTTCCAACAGAAGTTTCAAACACTAAACAACTTCGTAAAGATATTGACGAAGTTTTACAAAGAGTTAAAACTCTTGACCAGTCTAGAGAAACAAGTCTTGTAATTACTAAACTTCAAGAAGCTACAATGTGGCTTGGTATGAATCTTAAACGACTTGGAGAAGTAGACCCTTATCCTGAATCTCGTAATCCTGAAAGTCAGAAGATAGAACCTACTGCTGATGGACTTAAATTTTGAATTATGAAAATAAAAGTGCTAAATGCTGTAATGCTTGTTACTTCTATTCCTACAAATAGAGAAGATTTATTTATTGTTTGGTCTTGTTATATTCTAGGAAATAGAAAGTATCTTGTAGGTATGAAAAATAGTAATAACTATTTTGAAGTTACTTATAATAAAGAAAAAGATGAATGGTATGTAGATACATACGTTAAATCATCTAATAAACGTATAGCTAATACTACTCTTACTGATTATACTAAAATAAACTCTTAAATTAAAATTAAAATGAATAATTATCAAAAAGCTCTTATTGAAGAACATTCAGATCTTATTGTTAAACTTAAGAAATTTGAAGCTTATGTTTACAGCAATGAATCTGATAATGATAATAAGGTAGAATTTGCTAATAAGTGCATTCAACTTGCTTCTATGCGCAAGTATGAGGAAGCACTTAATGCTCGTATGGAAAATGCTGGTATTACATTTGAGGATGGTAACTATTTTGAGAGAGTTGCACAAATTACTCCTGTAATTGCTACTGTTATGCCGGATGCTGGTAGTGACTACGATGTTGACAGAGAAACACAGCCTAATCCTGAAAATAATGAACAGTAAAGTTGTATATATTGTAACAACGTATAAATGTTCTGCTTGTAAATGTATGGAATATATTCTTAAAGAAATTCAAAAAGATAATCCTACATTTACTATAACGACAACTGATTTCAACGAAGTTCCAGAATGGATTAAAAATAACATTACTTTAACAGATTTTCCTACAGTAGTTTTTGTTGAAAACGACGTTGTTAAATATCATTTTACAGGAACTCTAAGTAGAAAGAAAGTTGTTAAAATAATAAATGATATTAATTTTTAATATATTGGTGTAGGAGATTATTCTTCTACACTATTTTTTTTTGTTATGAAAAGAACTACTAAAGAAAATATTTGTGTTACTATTATAGTATTTGTTGTATTATTAGTAATAGCTTATACTTTTATTAATAATAAATTAAATAATAAAACGAGTAACAAAGAATCTATAGATTCTACTGTTAATCTTGTTAAAATTGATAGCGAATTTGTAGATGAAGATGACTATAATCAGGCGGATTGGCGGAGTTATACTCCAGTATCTGACAGCGTAGAATAGTCGAATTTGCTATCTCACAGCCTCTCTGTTGAAGTCAAATTATTAGAATGATTAGTTGTTAAGATTAATTAATAGATAGGCTGAAATCGAATAAAAATAATTTATATTTAATAATATTTAGAGTAAGTGGAGATTCATCTTCATTTACTCTTTTTTTTTTATCATTAGGAACAAGTACAATACAGAAAATCCTACCATCTTCACAGATAGTAGGACTAACCAAATCAAATTCATCTCCAAAAGGAAAGCAAGAAAAGAATTTACTTAATCTTCATCAAATTCAATATAAACATTTAACCAATGGAAAATAACGCTTAGTTGCCACTGGAGGATTCGAACCACCACTAAAAGAACCAAAATCTTCTGTACTACCTTTATACTAAGTGGCAATAGTAATTAGAATATCAACTATTACAAAAGTAGTATTATTTTAATTACTAACAAAATTTATTATGTTAAAAATTATTTATTTAATAAATAGTAGAAAGGTTACATTACTGCAACCTTTCTACGGGGGAGCTAATTATTTAGAAATATAATCGGCAATATCTTTAGTAGGAATAATAGACAACATATTTTCACCAAGTTTATAATATTTATTACTACGTTCAAGGCGTTCTAACATAAATATACTATGATACATAGGTATATTACGTTTAAGCATAATACCAAATTTATTTTCTCCAGCATACATACCAGATTGATAATTAGGATCAAAATCATCGCCTTGAATAAGATATTGACTTACTAATGAAAGAGCGGTAAGTCCATCTTCAATACTATTAGATACTGCAATAGGACTTGACCAAAGTTTTTTACCTTCAGAAGCAAGACCAATAGGATTATACATAAAAGACTCAGAAGCAAGACGATCAGTTTCATACATCATAAGGTTATAAACAAAACCATTCTTATCATCATCGTCATCTCCAGCCATATGTAATACAATAGCTCCACAAACAGCAGCTATAACTCCAATAAAATCTCCTAAAGCTCTACGAATATTCGCTCTATCATATTCAGTCATTGTTTTATAATTAAGTTTAATATTAAGAGCAAAGTCAACATAAGCTTTAGCTATGTTCTGAATACCTTCCATAGTAGTAAGTTCTGCATCGTTTATTCCTGTTTCTGCTTTAAGTTTAGCTTTATATTTAGCTGAATGAAGAGGAATAGCAAGGAAATCTTTAAGAGAAGCATAACAACCTTTTTCAATAGTTCCACGTTCTTCATTAAAATATCCTTGACGACGCCAACGTTTCATAATACCTGGATGTATATGTTTATGATATTGCATTACAAAACCGCCCCACCAGTGTGATTCTATTTTGGCAGCACCAAGTCTATCATATACACCATGTATTTTCTTATTAACTGATATAACTCTACCTTTAAAACGTCCTAACAATTTGTAAGCTTCATCCCCCATAGAGAAGAGAATAGAACCTTCTTTGAATGTTAGTTTGCCATCGCTTCCAAGTTCTAATTGGCTATACAAAGTAGGATGTGCAGAGTCATCATTAAATTCTTTTAATTTTTCTTTTTTATCTTCATCACGTTTTTTTATCCATTCTTTCTTTCTATCATTATCAAAATACATATTAGCAAATTTAGTAGCAAAATCTGATCTAAACCAAGCATATTCCTTAGCATCATTAGCATCTTTAAGTTCATCTTTAATGAAGTCTTTAAATTTCTTCTTTTCTTCTTCATTAAGAAGAGATATAAGAGATTCTTGATGAATTTTATTAGTATATTCAGATTCATTCATATATTCATAAGACAATCTACCATTTTTAGATTTATTTTTATTTTCTACAAGTCTATGACTATGAAGCATAGCAAACAAAGCACCATTTTGCATCATGTGTTCACCCATAGCTTGAGGACTAAAAGCTATATCACGAACTCGTTTTATATATTCGCTTGCATTAGGAATATGAACTGAACCAGTTTGTTCATCAAAATCTACTACATTAAAGAATTTAACAATACCACTAGAAAGAGTACTAGCTTCTTCTTTATACATATCAGCTATAAAACTAGGAATACCAGATCTCCAAGTATCCATACCTTTAGCCCAAGTTTTACCACCAAAATATTCTTTAGAAAGAAGTTCACCAATAATCTGAACATGACCTGCTGTAATATTAGCAATACCACCTGTTATATTTAACATCATAAATTTAGCAGAAGTAAGACTTTGTAGAATATCACCAGCACGAGTAAATCTATTATTAGATTCTTTCCATTGATCAAGAACAAGACGACGAACCCAATTTACATATTGTTTTTGAAGATTAGTATCTTTTTTAGTAGCATATATGTTTTTATCGTCAGCAGTTCTTTCACCAGTAGTTTGAAGATCATTAAAACCAAGATTTTTAACATAAATATCAAGATTATCAATCATGTGTTTAGCATAGAAGAGCATGTATTTATTTTCTTGAACAGCATTATAATGTGCAGCTTTAATAATGAAATCTTCCATAACGGATTCCCAATTATTATCAAGAAGATCTTTATGAATAGCTGCATTTTTATCTTCTATTTCTTTTTTCTTTTTATTATATTCATCAAGACGTTTTATATAATCTTCTTCACTTTCATTTTCTTCTCTTTTAGGTTGTGCATTTGGAACAGGAAGTGTTTCTTTAGAACGAAGAAGAGATGTCATAGGCATTTCAGGAGTTGTATTATACGCATAATCTACTCTATCATCGCTATAAAAAGTTTCTTTACCAGAAGCATTATTTATCCAACCTAAAAGTTTAGCAGTTTCTTTAGCTATAAATTTAGCATCATGGTCGCGTTCTCTAGCACGAGTAACCATATAACCTTGATTAATAAATCGTTTAGCTTGAGTAGTTTTAGCTAAACCATTAAGCATATCTTTATATACTTGTTTTATTTCTTCTTCATATTCATTAGTTTTAATAGAGTTATTATATTCATCAAAGCCACCTTTATAATTATCGGCAGTACTTTGACCTACTTTATAATTTTTATTGAGTTTTTCTTCTTTAGGAACAATATCTGTTTGTTTAAATGATGGAACATAAACTCCAGCACCTTCCCAATTATTATATTCATAATCAGGATTTACTTCTAATTTAGTCCAACATTGAAGAGGTTCTATAACATGTCTATGAGGATTATAAATATGATTAGCTTCATACCAAGCATTAAACTCAACATCAGATTTAGCCCGCATCTCTTTATACTTTTGATAATAATAAGTAGTAGGAGTTGTACGAGTCTTTTCACGAAGCGTTTTAAGAGCAAGAGTTTTCTTTCTATCTACATATTTATGTTCCATATCTCCCTCAACATATCCCTTAGGTTTAGCATAACCATAAAGATATTTATTAGGAGTTACATTTCCATCTTCATCTACAGTTTCATTTAATCTTTTCCAAAGTTCAAAATAAGCATTACCTTTATCATTTTGTTGAGCAAAATTTCTTTCTTGTTCATATTTTTTAGTATCATAAACAAATTCTACTTGATTTTTAATAAATGTAGCAACTTGTTTTCCGTTAGTACTTCCTGTAGTTTTCTTAATATCATCAAGTTCTTTATAGAGTTTAATAAGAGTATTAATATCCTCTTCACTCATGTTTGATGTACTAAGAGTTCTTTCAAAAGTATTATAATATTTAGAAAGAATTGTATTTATTTCATTGACTTTAGCAATATAATCTTGATTCTTAGCGCCATTAGAAGTCATTTGTCTATAAAACTCACTAGTAAATATAGTAGGATCACTAGGAGCATTGCTTATAAGACTTGTGTCTTTAAAAGCACTAGCTTCATTTATATTATATTGCTCTAATTGTTCTTTTTTAATATCTGCTATATCTTTTTCACTAAATTTAGTAGCATCTATTGTACCATGAGAGTCATAAGCATCGAGACGTTTAGCTGTTGCTTTAAGAATAGCTCTACCAGAACTTTTTTCACTAAGATTTTTAAATGCTAAATTTATTTCATCTTTAAGTCCTTCATTAACTACAAATCGAGCATTAGTATCAAGCCAATTTTTAGCTTTAACATAATCTTCATGTTTCATTAATTCAGCAGTAGGTGTAGTTATTTCTCCACCAACGCGAATTTCATAGTTTTTGATAATATCAAGATTACGTTCAAGTTGTTCATCAAATCCTATTTTAGCATTTTCATCAAAATATTCTTCTCGAAGAGCTTTCATACCTTTAAGATAATTTCTTAAAGCAATAGACCCTTCAAGACTGAATAATTCTCTATTTTTGCCAGTAAAAGGATTATTAGGACTTTCATAAGAATATTTAGGTTGATAACTATTACTTGCTTGATCATAATAATAAGGTTCTACAAGATTATCTATATCTTGTTTAACTTTCTTAAGTTCTTTCTGATAATTATCTTCAAGAACACCAGACCTAGCATGACTTTGTAGTTCTCTACGTTTAGCTACTAATTTATTGTATTCTACAAATATAGTTTTAAAACCTTCATTTTCTTTTCCATCACCAAGCATACGCTCAGTTAATTCTATACTGCGTCTATAATAATCATCGTTTAGAAGTTGATTAGTATATTTAAGTTTCCATTTATCATATTCAAGTTTAGCTCTTAATGCTTCTTCACTACCTTCGCCGTATATAGCTTTAGCATTATCTCTATTTTGACGAAGTTCTTGAATTCTATCTACAAAAGCTTTATTATAAGATTCTACAAATTTACCATAGTCATCAATTATATGACTCATATCTATAGAAACACCAGCTTCTTTAGCTTTTTTCTTTATATTTGCTATAGCTGTTTTAAATTCAGTTACAGTCTTTTGAGCTTTCATTTCTTCAGCTCTAATATTACCCATAACTTCTTTTGTTACAATTTGAAGTACAGGATTAGATGTTTCTTGTAAGTCATTAATCCAAGCATCGAAGAAACTTGTACCATGATAGCCATCTAATATACTAAGATAATTTTGTTGTATATTAGGATCATTACTTAATTTAGCTAAATAATTATTTCCGTATAATTTATAAGCATCATTTATAATAGTAGCATTTCCTAAATCATTAATGTCTTTTTTAATTTGTTCAAGATAATATTTAAGATCTTCGTCTTGAGATGATATATCGAGCTCATTTATAAGACTATATTGTTTTACAAAAGCATCTGCATCAAGAATAGTTTTTAGGAATCTATTACGTTCATTTTCATCTGTACGAATTAAATCCATAACTTCTGGACTTATAATAGAATAATTAATTCCATTTTCAGTCTTAAAATATTTAATATTATTCATAATATCTTCGACAGATTTTCTTACAAAATCGTGAGTAGTACGAATAACATCAAGAAGATTTTCTTGAACAGAAACATCAGATACTACAATATCTCTATCATTTAAATATTTAAGAGATTCACTTGCATTTCTATCTCCTTCAGAAGCTCTACGATAAGCCATAGTTCGCATAGAACGAATACCTAAAGCTACTACAGATGAATTGTTTTTAGAAGAAATATTTTCAGTAACAGGACTTTCTTCTGTAACTGACGAATATCTAACATCACTATAAGGTGTTATTTTAAATACATCATTAGCTTTATATCCACCTTGTTGAGCATTTGTCATAATCTCTTGTTTGGAAGGATTATCTTCTTTAACAGTTTGATTATCTTCTATGTATTTTCTATTTTCACTAGAAAAATTAACTCTTTCTATACTATAAAGTCTTCCATTTATTCTTTGAATACTACCATTATTTTTACCAGTATGTTTAATAAATTCAGATAAATCTCTACTAAGTACATATACTTCTTGATAAGGATTATCAGCAGTATATTGTTCTACTTTATCTATAACTTTTTCAAAACCATAAGTATGAATACTATTTTTCTGATTTATATTAAACGATCTAGCAAAATTATTTCCAACAGGACGTATTAAACGAGCGTTAGGATTAAAAGTTCTATTTTCTTTATTAGTTTCTATTATTTCGTTTATAGTGGTACCAATATTTGTTTCACGACTTTCATAATAATCTTGTACTATATTTCTATAATAATCTAAATTAGGAAATTTATTATTAATGCTATTAACAGACCAATCAGAAAATTCATTTTCTTCAAGAGTATTAATAGGATGAAGAACTATTTCTCCATAGCCTAAATCATTTATTTTATAAAGAGCAGAATCTTTTCCAAATGAAAGTCTTACATAACTATTAGTTTCATAAAGATCATTATTGTTTTCATCATAAGATTTTAAAAGACCATATTTATTAGCAGTACTTAGTTTATCAATAACAATAATACCATCTTTCAATCTACTAAGTTCAAATACTTTTACTTCTTTTTCTCCATGTTTCTTTGATACTTTCTTTACATATCTATTTTCTATTTTATTAGTTGTAGAATGACTTCTAATATATTTATTTCTTAGATTAGTCATCTCTAAAGAATTAGTAGAAATAGTTTTAATAGCTTCATTCATTTGAGATACTAAACCAGTTCCACCATGTTCGGCATCTAAATATAAAACATTATTTTTTATAACTTTATTTACTGCATTTCTACGCATTTTAAATCCTTCAACAGCAAAACTATATTTAATAAGATCTATAGTAGCAAGTTTAACAAAAGGATTTTTATTAAAATAACATTTTTCAAATTCATCATATATAGTTTCTATACTTTCATTTCCTTCTACATACTGAATAGTTTGCATACCTGCTTTACCAGTATTTTTAGGATTAAAAGGAGTAGCTTTTATATATTTAAATATACCACTTTCTCTAAAATGTTGTTGTATCCAAATGACTTTTTGTGTAGGACTAAGAGTAGCAAATTGATTTATTTCTCTTTGAGTAGGATGTGCAATATCTTTTACAGTAAATAATTCAGTTTTTCCTTTACCATTAGGAACTACTAAATCTGGAGTTTTACTATAACCATATATACGAGCACGTTCTGCTGCTATATTTCCTCCAGGTCTGAAAACAATACCTTGACCTTCTACATAAGTACAAGGTTGAGAAACAACATCTGTTTGACTATAAAGATAATTTAAAACATAAGATTGAAAATCTTTATAAGTTTTTTCATCTATTTTATTATTACCACTAAATAAAGTTTGAAGTTGCATAAGTTGGTCAACAAATGCTTCATCTTGAGTAAGAAATAAACTTCTATTTACTTTAATAGAAGTACCAGTAGCATATTTTAAGAAATTATAAAGAGGAGGATAAGAAGATTCTATTTCTGTATCATTTTGTTCTATAAAACTATCTAAACCCATCTTAATTCCAGGATAAACACATTCAAGAATGTTTATATTTACTTCATTTTTATTAGCTTTTAAAACAGGATTTTCTATATCTTCTTGTATTATATTAGCAATATCATTAAATATTTTATTAGTAGCAAAAATAGTTTGTTTAGCACCAAATTTATCAGGATTACAAACTCTTGCATAATTAGAAATTTTATCACTAAATTCAGCAAGTTTTTTATAATGTAGAATAACGCCTAAGTCAATTAATAAATCTTCTTTGCTTTCTACGGGGGAGCTAGCTTTAATACGTTGTTGAAGTATATTGTTAGGTATAGAAAGTTTAGTTATTTCTTTAATATCAGTACTAATTTTAAAATCTTTGTCTGTAGAATCAAATAATAAAGCAACTTCATTATTGTATTGTTGAAGTTTCTTAATTATTTCTTTATTAGACATATTATCATTTATTTTCAAATTATCTACTTTTTTAAGTTTGATAGCTATTTCTCTAATAGCATCATTTATAGGATTAGAAGTAGTATTTGAATAAATTGATTTATTTCTATTATATGCTTTAACTATTGCATTAACACCAGGTTGCATCATAAATGCAACAGCAGTATCATAATCTATACCAACATCAGGGAAAGTTTTATATACTTTAAATGTAAAATCGTTTACATTAGGTATCATACCTTCTTTAACAGCATCAAGAATATGAGCTGTAGTTTGAGAAGAATAAGCTGTAAGAAGACTACCTGTTACATTTTTATTATCTTTTGTCCAACCAAAAGTATTATGTGTAACTGTTACGCCATCATCTACAACTTCTACATCATCAAATGATTGTTTAAGACGTTTAGCAAGATCTTTAACTTTTTTCTTTTTAGTTTCAGAAGTATCATCTTTAGTAAATTCAGCATTATATCTTACTCTTATTTTATATTTGTCAGAAATAGTAGGACGAACTGTATTACATACTGAAAGAAAGTTATCACGAGTTACACTAAATGCTTTAAGTTTAGCTCCACTCATAACATCTTCTTGATAATCAGCTTGATCAAAGAAATTATATGGACTACGATTGGAACGAATTATATTTTCGTGTTCAGTAGTATTCTTTTTCTTAGCTTCTGTAATTTTATCAAAATTAGAACGAGAAAGATTTTCTTCAAGAGATAGAGGATCAGAAAGAATATCTATCATAGTTTGAAGAATTTCATTATTATTTCCATCTCTGTTATATTCATCTTCAGAATATGGAATTTTTTCAGCTTTTCCTTCTTTATTTACTCTACCTTTGAAATTAATACCATAAACAGAGTCAATATCAAAGTCAGAACCAGTTTGAGCAACCCAATCATCAGGAACTACTATAGTTGAACCAAGAGCGTCATCAGTAAATCCTACTACTTTCATAACACAAACAGATTGTTTACCTTCAGTAGGAATACGATACCCAATCATCATATCAAGACCAGCATCTTCAAGTTCTTTAAGAAGTTGTTCATCAGTTTTTAAACTACCATCTTCATTAGTATATTTCAGATTAAAATTACTTTTAGGTAACATAATCTCAACATAAGATTTTCCATCTGGATGATAACGAAGATCTTTACTATAACTACGTTGTTGAACAGATTCTCCAAATGTTCTCCAACCTACATTAGTAATCTGAGCAGCATGAAAACCAGGAAGCTTTTGACGAGTAATACGAGAATTAAATATACTTTGACATATACTTTCAAATTTATTAATTACATTACTCATATGAGCAGGCATAATAGGATTACCATCTTTACCAAGAGTAACATAATCAAGCATATTACTATCAAGTCCAAGTCGTGCAACTTCTTCTTGAAGTCTTTGATAAAATACTTCTGCATTAAGTCCTTTTATAGTTTTAGTACCATCAGGATTAGTTTCTAATTTAAGATTTCCATTTTCATCTGTTTCGATGTTAAATTCAGTCATTAAATCAGTAAAACTATGTTTTACATTAGCAGAATATAGTTTAAAAAACTTTTCTTTAAGTTTATAAAGATCTTTATAACGTTCATCATCTTTAGGAATGTTATCTATAATCTTTTTCATTATCTGAATACCAGCTTTATTCTCTGCATTTACATGTTGAGGAGTTTCTTGCTGAGTATAAAGATAATTATAATTATAAAGTTCTGTAGCATATTTAGCTTTAGCATTGAAAGCATCAATATTATTTTGAGTTAAATCTCCATTATTATCCCAAAGTTCAAGAACATTACATTTACCAGCTTTAGAAGTTTCTTCTGTATTAAGTTGGTCAATACCATTATCTTTCATCAATTTGTAAACTTGTTCAAGTTGAGTTCCAGCAATAAGTCTTGGAACAAGAACAAATTCAGCATTTTTAATTTGACGAGGATGAATTATATTAAGATCTTTATTGTAATGTTGATCATAATAAAAATTCTTTTGAACTTGAATAAACGCTCCAATAGTTTTAGAATCTAATGGTTTAGTTTCATCAAGAACAGATTCAATCAATTCTTTATATTTAGGATATTGACCGCGAGCAGTAATACGACGAACCCATTCTTCAAAAGTAATATAAGATTGAGCATCATTAACTGTTGTGTCAACATAACCAGACATCATATTAGCAGCATGAATTTCTGCATTTTTAGCAGTCATACCAGATGCACGAAGAGCTTTTATAAGAGCTACACTTAAAGACCCTTTCTTTTCAAATTGAACATTACCATTTTCATCTCTTATAAATTCACCATCTTTATCTGTTTTAAAAGTTCCAATAGTAGGGCCAGTTTTAACAGTATTTTTAATAGTAACTCCTCTAAATTTATTATATTGTCCAATTTCTATTTCTTCTGTAGTACCATCAGCTAAAGTTCTAGTAAATGTTTTAGGTTTCATATTTTCACCTTCTCCAACATTCAATGAACTTCTAACAAGAATACGAGGTGAAGTTAAATCCATACTATAATCTACAACTCCATAAGGAATTCCAGAAGCTTGTCCTTCTTTAGCACGTTTAAGAAACGTCTGACTATCTTTATAAAATTTAGTATCACCTTCAAAAAGCTCACCAAAACCAACATACATAAGATGATGATTAAGAGCAAACTCTGCTATATTAGTATTATTATAAAGATTTTCAGGTATAAAGTCTTTAAATTGTGCTATACGAGATTTAGCTTGTTCAACATAATCTAAAATAAATTTAGAAAGCTGTCTATCAACAACTTCACTTTGAGCATCAGTAAGAACAACATTTATACCTTTGTCATTTGTAGTAGTATGAATATAAGTATTACTAACTCCCCCGTAGAGAAGGTTAAATGCTTCATCAAGTACAGCTTGCCCATAATTTTCTACATATACATCACCTTTCTTATATTCTTTACCATTAACAGTAATATCTTCTTGAGCTACTTTAGTTATCTTAAATCTATCACTATTAAATACACTACCGGTTAATTTAAAAGTATTTGTAGCTTTATCTTTAATCAAGATAGATTTAGTTTTTCCTACATGATAACCTTTAAGAGTTTTGTTAGCAGATTCAGCACTATTATCCCAACCTTCTTTGAATTGAGGCATACCATATTCAGGATCTGTTAAGTCTTTATCTTGAACAAGATTTACATAACCATCTTTATTTTCAAAAAAAGTATTAAGAGTAGTAGCAGCATCGTTAAGTTCTTGTAAGAATATGTTCTTGAATTGTTTGAATATGGCATGACTTGTATCTATAACAACTTGTCCATTTTCAAGTTTAACAAGTCCTTTAGTAGAATATTTAGGTGCTCTTATAATAAAGTTTTTAGGTGCATCAGAAGGAATACGCATAAAATAATTAGCAAATTTAATTCCTTCATCATTAGTATCATAAGAAATATCTGTATTGAAATAGTTGATAAATGCAGTTCCAATGTAATCTCCTTTACTCATTCCAGAATAAAGAACATTGGAAGCAGAATCCATATTACTAGCACCATTAAAAAGACGTTCTTTTAATAACGTTTTAGCATAAGATGTAGGTGTTAGTTCTTTTGTTTTAGGATCTTGAGTAAATAAACCAAAATTGATAATTTTACCATTTTCATCTTTATGTTCTATCATTATATTACTAAAGTCATATTGACGACTTTGAGTTTTATATTTTCCAAAATTTTCTAAAGCAGTAGAATTTCTAAGAGTATTCATTATATTAGTAATCATACTAATATTAAGAACATCAGACGATTGATTACCTTGAGCATTTCTAGAATTAAGTTCTGTTTTAACTTTAGCATAAGGAATAAGTTCTTCTGCTAAATCAAATGCTGCATTTCTAGTTCCATCAGAAACATATTCTGTAGAATAAAGTTTATTTATTTTTTCAATAAGTTCATCTTTTTCTTTTTGCTCTTCTTTATTAAGTTTTCCCATTAAAGCTTCAAGTTCATCATATTCTTTAACTTTTCCATATATTTCTCCAATTTCAGATTGACGAACTTTATAAGCTTCAAAAGATTTTAATCCACTATCTATAGTAGATTTAAGAATAGCATTTAAACGTTTAGCATTAAATTCTACGTCTCCGTTATTAGCTTTATTTATATAATTAGTTATGGTATAATCACTAAGAGTAGGATAATATTTTCTAAATTGACGATTAAATTCAGCTATTAATTCAAGTTTAGTACCACCAGTATCATCATCTTTTAAACTATCTATAATTTCAGAAATATTTCCGCATACTTCTTTACTAGTTAAATCAACAGTTCTTATAGATGTAGCTTTTATAGTATTAAAATATTCAAATTTAAGAGCACTAAGTCTATCAGAAGCATAATTACTTATTCTACTAATAGCTTCATCTCCTTGAACAACAGTTTCAAGTTTGCTAGCTATAAATTTTCCAAATGTATTATATATTTCAAAGGCAAAATCTCTATTAACATCAAGATCATCAGCCATTTTATGAAATGCTTCAAATCCAGGAGTAGTATTAGCTATAGTTCTAATACTAGCAATCATAGTATCTACATTAGTAAAATCAGCAGAAGAATAAAGAATAGCAGAACATTCATCAGCTGACATAGTATCAGATATACCAAGACTATTATCTGTATTTAAGTCATAACCAGCTTCTGTTTTATTACCACTATGAAGTTTTTGTAAACTACCAAGATAAGATTTTATTCCTCCATTTACATGAGTCATAAAATTAGTATAGTCACCAAATTTATCAGTACTATGATCTACTTTAGTACCTTTATCATCTGTTACTGAATTTCCATCAGTAGGATCGTCTTCAGTAGGATCTACATCAAGTTGACCATCAATAGCATCGTATTCAGGATCATCAAATCTATCATCTTTTTCAAAACGAATATCACCTAATCTACTATCTCTAAACACTTCATTAAAATATCCTACTCTATTACCAAGCATTTCTTTATAAACAGCAAGTAGATTTTTATCTTGAAGAATAGGATTTTCTCCAAATAGTTTTTCAATAGCTAAAGTATTATTTTCTTTAAATAAAAGATTAACACTTTCTTTACTAGCTACACCTTTTTTAATAAGTCTATTTGTTATTTCTTGCTTAACATAAGCTGTAGCTACACTAGCAAAATATTCTTTTTTAGTAATATTTCTTTTACGTTTTTTAGATTCTTCTTTTAATACTTTTTCAATAGTAGTTCCTCTACCATTAATAAGAGTATTTAAACGACGAATCATAAAATTAGCACTTATTCTTTTACCAAATTGACGAGTAGCTATACTATTATAACCAAATCCAGCAAAATAATTCTGTTTATCAGTTATTTCAGTAGTAGTATTAATATCAGGAACGTGTTCGTTGTAATATTCTTGAATATAATCTATTACATCGTTAAGTTTATTATTTGGTATATTATTAAAATCTATATCTTTTGTTTCTTTAAGACCTTGAATGAAACTACTGGATATATCTCCAGTAGTTTCGTCCATTATTGTGCTTATATAAGCTGAATATAAAGTGTCATTACTACCAACTCTTTCTCTAAGTTTTCGAGTAACATTAGTTTCGTCTATAAAAAGATTACAACTCATAATATTATTGTTTATTTAAATTATTTTTATTCGATTTTACGTTATTTATTAGCCGACTAATACAAACTATTTACAAGATGTTTTAATTGCAGCAGAAGCCACGAGAGAGGCAAATTTAGGCTGTTGTTCTGGCAATAGTCTATCCTGCATTGACTGAACAGACGATATGTCAGACGCTATTTCACTAACACTACTATAACGAATATCATCATTAGTAGTAGAAAATTCTCCTGTATTAGAAGTAGCAGATTTAATTTGCTTATTTCTCATAACAATGTATTCTATACCTTTACTTGGCTTTAAATAATCAGTTTCCATATCATGTCCAATTAAACCATCATGATTTCTAACTATTTCATAAGTAGTAAACATACTACGTACAACAAAATTATTAAAATCTTGTGTAGATTTATATGGTTTTCTTATATTAAGAAATACAGGCATAACATTAGAACCATATTGAGAAGAATAATCTTTATCAGACGAAAAATAATATCCGTCATCTGGATGTATGTATTCATAAGTATTATCAAATATTGTAAATTTAGCATTAGTACTATGATAAACAACTAAAGGTTCACCATTTTCATCGACTACTTTACTAGCTTCAGAAGGATTATTAATCCAATCTCCAAACCAATTAATGAAATTATTAGTTCTAACTTGTAACCATTGTCTTTCATTAAGATTAGATTTAACTAATTCTCCAGTTTTTGGATTTCTAACTTTCATGAAAGTACCATCAGCTATAGTTTTAGCTTTTATTTCTTCCATTTCAGGTGTATAATCTGATTCTGTTATACTACTTTCAAGATCGTCTATAAGATCATCACTAAAGTCATCTCCATAAGGATTATCTATTGGCTGTTCAGAATCTTCTATAACAATAGTAGCTTCTTTAGTAGCATCTTCTTTTTTGTCTATAGGTTTTTCTACTGTATTGTTTATATCAGCTTGTTCGTTAGATTCTACATTATCAAATAAACTAGGTTGATTATTTTGAATTTTAGTAGTTTTAGAAGGTTTACTAAATATATCTCTAAGAGTATAAAATTCTTTTTCAAGAAGAGTATCTTTATTTATATTCCAACCAAATAAATCACTAATAAATTTCATTATTTGTTGAAATAGAGTACGACCTTTCTTTTTATCTACTTTAGATTCTATTGTATTTAGATAATTAGCAAGTTCTTTACTAGTTAAAGACTCAACTAAGAATTCTTCTACAGCTATTTCAGGACTTTCATTACTGAATAAATATTGTCTTATATTAGAATTAGCAGGAACATTATTGTTATCTACATGTTTTTTAAATTCATTATAGATTTCAGTAGCTTTACTTATAGCGTCTTTATTACCATATAATTTAATATGTAATTGTTCATGAATAAGTTTACGAATAGCTTCAGGACGAGTATTAGGATTGTTAAACATTTCAATCCATTTAGTGCCAACTATTACTTCACCAGTTTTAGGATTAACAGCAGCATTAATGTTTTCTCTTCCTTTTACTTCGTTAAACTTTTCATCAAATATAATATTTTTAGGTAATAAATTCCACTTTTCAAACTTTTTTAACTCTTCACTATTAAATATAAGTTTAGCTATTTCTAAACCTTTATTGAGAGTTCTATCAGTAGAATTAAGAATAGTTCTAGCTTTTTGAGAAATAGGAGCAGTAACATAACTATCTGGTTTAATAGATGTAGTTTGTTCCATTTCTACGGGGGAGCTAGCTTCTCTATTGAGAATTACACGAAGAACTTGATTACCTTTTTGTTTAGTAATATTTTTACGAGTATAATTACTTGTTCCACTTTCATTTGGTTTAGTATTAAGTCGAACAAGATTGTTATTTAATATAAAAGCATTATAACTATCATAAGTCCAAGTTTCATTTCCTATTTTAATATTAAATTTTCCATCTTTACTTCTTGTAGCAATACCATTTAAATTCATAGTAGTATTGTTGTCACTTCTTATATAAGTAGGATTAATATTAAAACGAAGACTGTTAAAAAATTCATCTAAATTACGTTTAGCTTCATTAGAAGTAATATCTAAAGTTTTTTGATGATAACCGTTTTCATTTATAGGATATTCTTCATTTGTAATTATAGCTTTATCACTTCCGTTTTTAAGAGTAATCTTTCTATCTCCATATTGTAGAACTAAAATATTACCTTTATCTATAGCAACAATTCCATAAAATAAACTTGGTTTATTAGTAGGACTATAAAGAGCTTTTGTAAGAAAATCTTTTATTTCATTAAATTTAGTTTCTGTAGGATTAGACATATAATCTGTTAATAAATTATTAACATGATCTTTAAGAGCATTAAATATTTCTTTAGCCTCATTACTTATAAAACTATCTTGAGTAGTTGCTACATAAGCTTGAATAAAATCGTTATTTCCACTTCTATTAGGAAATACAACAAATGTTACATTATCATTAGAATCAGGAAAAGATTGATCAACCATTCCTGATGTATTAAGATAACCACCACTAGCAATAGCTATTTTATGTATAGAAGGATTTGGACCTCCAGCAATAGCTTTATTAGCAGGAATAGCAACTTTTACAGCTTCACCTTTAGTATCAGTTATATGTATGATGGAACCTTCGTTAATTGATGATACAGTTACATCTTTAACTTGATTATTCTTTAAAGCCATAACTGCATTATAACTATTCCAAAGTCCTTCAAACCATTTATTCAAAGATTGTTTTATATTAGCATTTCTACGAGAAGTAATATTAGAATTTCTATAATCTTTATATCTCCAAAGTTTTACAAGACCATTTATAAGTTGTTCATTGCTTGCTCTTCCATCTACTAAACCTTTTGCTTTAGCTAATCGAACTTCATCATTTTCAATAAATTGACGAAGAAGTTCTTGTTTTCTATTTTCATTAGGTTTACCAAATGCAAATTCGTAAATTATAGCATTAAGTTCTTTAGCAGAAGGAGTTTGTTCAGTAAGCCAACTTTCAAATGTTTTCTTAAGGTCACTTATAACATCTCCATTATTTGTAATAAGAATATCACTTATCCAACCATCATTAGACATTATAAAGCCACCTGTTTTAGTATTTATTTTAGGAATAGGAAGAAATCCAATAGTTCTACCGTCTTTATTTCTTATAGTGATTCTACCATTATCAACAGTATATTCAAGTTTATCTCCAACATTAATAGTTTCTAAAACTTTATTATAAACTTCTAACTCACTATCGTTTTGAAGAGTTTTAATATAGCTTCCAAGATCTATTCTTTGAGAACTACTATCTCCTACTCTTTCTATATATCTTTCTTCTGTAGATTTATTTACATTTTTAAGAAGTTCATTATCATTTTTTACTTCATTTTCATCTATAACAATAAATTCTTTACTTGCTTCGTTTGTTAAAAGATAAGAACGAAGTGAATCAAAAATAAATCTTGCAGTAGATTTATCATTAGTTACGTCATTTGTATAACGAAGTAAATCTTCTAAATTAATATAATATTTACCATTATATTTCTCAAGACCATATTCTTTAGCATATTGTTCTATAAGATTTTTAACAGAATCTTTATATGATTGAACAAAAGTATTAGTAGTAGCTGTTTCTTCTGTTATAGAAGATTTAGCAATAGCTGTTTCTATAATTACTTCATCTACAGTAGAATGTCTAACATCTTCAGTTTTATTTTTAGATTTATTAATTTCTTCTTTAAGTTCTAAATTTTCATAGGTTTTTTGCTTAACCTTCATTTTAAGTTTAGCATTTTCACAAATTAGTACATCCCTTTCACTGTTATTCAATTCATTTCTTAATTTAGTTATCTCATCTCTTAATTCCTCAAGAAGCTTAGTATTTCCTTCAGTATTTTTATCTAAAGTAGCTACCAGCTCATTAAAAAACTCTTCTTGAAGATATCCACTTATTTCTTTTGATAATTTTTCTGGCTCTATTTTGTCCCTAGGCATTATATTTGTTAAAGCTGCACTTTCTTCCTCATTTAAAGCTAATTCTGGTGATTCAATTATTAATTTAATTTGTTTGTTACTAAAACCCTTTTCTTGCAGGACCTTTATATACTGAAATATTTCAATTTCTTGAAAGGTATAATATCTATGATTGGCTTCATTTCTAGGAATATCTAGCTCAAATTCTTTTTCATAATACCTTAGAACATGTGGAGGGTATTCAGTAACTTCTGCAGCTTCAGAAATAGTATAATGTTTTTGTGTATCCAACATTTTTCTTCCCCCTTTAAATCCCTGTTAATTATAAGTTCGTCAAAAAACTTGAAATTCCTTTATATCCTATTTAAGTTTTTTATTCTAAATTTCAATATAATATTACAAATTATTCTAAATAAGATCGTATAAGTAGATATTTTGTCAATTCATCAGGTTTTATAGGTTTAAAACTCTGATTTTTATAAAAAAGAGACTGAAAGTCTCAGTCCCTTAAATTTTTATTTTATATTTCTTTTTCAAGAAGATTTATTAAAAGCCTAATTGAATTTACTATATCATTTTTAGAAGCCATCTCTATAGTAGAATGTACATACCTAGTAGGAATAGAAATTACTCCTGAAGGTACTCCTTCTCTTGTAAGATGGATAGCACCTGAATCTGTACCTCCAAATTCTAACACTTCCATTTGATGTGGAATATCTTTTTCTTCAGCTACTTCTACCATTAATTCTCTAACCTTAGGATGAGCAAGTATGGAATTATCCTTTACTTTAATTGCTGCACCTTTATCTAAACCTATAGCAAATTTCTTAGCTTTTGGTGTATCTCCACTACCTGTAACATCAATAGCAATTCCCATGTCTGGATTAATTCTATATGCAGAAGTTTTAGCACCCCTAAGTCCTACTTCTTCTTGAACGGAAAAAACAAAGTATAAATCATTATTAGTCTTTTTAATATTCTTAATAGCTTCTATTAATACATAACATCCTACTCTATCATCTAAACATTGTGAAAAAACAACATTTTCATTTTCTTCATAACCAGATTTATAAACACAGATATCTCCTATTTTAACCTTTTGCTCTGCTTCTTCCTTACTAAAAGCTCCAATATCTATATACATTTTATCAAGTTCTCTTCTTGATGAATCCTCCATAGGCTCTGTATATATAACTCCAACAGTACCATTTTCAAAAACCACTTTTTGACTCAATGAAATATCTGGCGATATACCACCTACATTTGTAAATCTTAAAAATCCTTTTTTGTCAATAGCAGTTATCATAAGTCCAATTTGATCCATGTGAGCAGCTAGCATTATTTTTTTACCATTACCTTTTTTTCTTGCAATTAAGTTTCCTAAAGCATCTACTTCAACTTCATCTACATAGTCTTTTATTTCATTTTCAATAAATTCTCTTATTCTATCTTCATTACTAGATGGTGAATAAATACTTGTTAAATCATTAAGTAATTGACCGTTAAAATTCATTTATAAACCCTCCTCTTCTATATCTTTTAAAACTGCCTTTAAAAGTTTAAAAGTATTTTCATAATCATCCTTTGACATAACAGAAACAGGTGAATGTATATATCTGCAAGGTACAGAAATTGTTGTAGTTATAGAGCCCTCTTTAGTTAAATGAATTTTCCCAGAATCATTTCCACCAAAAGTAGTTTTTCTATATTGATAAGGTATATTATTTTTCTTAGCTACAGATACAATTCTTTCTCTTAGTTTAATATTATAAACTGTAGTTCTATCCATTAACGAAATAGCAGGCCCCTCTCCTAAACCAGTTGAAATTTCATGAACTTCAGCCTTTGGCATATCAGAACATAAAGTACCTTCCAATATAATGCTTAAGTCTGGTTCTACACTAAAAGCAGCAGGACCAGCTCCCCTAAGACCTACTTCTTCCATAACTGTAAATACCCCATAATAACTAAAATTCGATTCTTCTTTTAGCAAATCTATAAGTAAACTACAACCTACCCTATTATCTAATGCTTTAGCTTTAATTAAATTATTGCCAAATTCTAAAGATCCAGTATCAAATGTTACATAATCTCCTATAGAAACTAACTTTTCTGCTTCCCCTTTATTATTAACACCTATATCAATATATAAATCCTCAATATCTAAAGCATTTTCCCATTCAGTACGTTTTTGTAAATGTATAGGCTTTGCACCTATAACACCTTGTATTTTATCTTTTCCAACTTTCACTGGTTTTGAAACTAATACTCTTTTATCTATACCTCCCACAGGCACAAACTTTAGAAGGCCAGAATCATCTATATCAACTATCATAAGTCCAACTTCATCTAAATGAGCTGTAACCATTAATTTAGGAGTGTTAACTTTTCCCTTTTTGTAAACAATGATATTTCCAATATTATCCATCTTTATATCATCTACATAATCCTTTATTTCATCTATAACAATACTTCTAACTTCATTCTCATTTCCAGATACGCCAGAAGCTTCTGTTAATTTTTTTAATAACATAGAAATCCCTCCAAGTTATCACTAGTTATAGAACCTATAAATAAGGATAATAATTTAGCAGTATTTCTTATATCTACCATATCTATAATTTCCACTGAAGTATGCATATACCTTAATGGTATTGATATACATAATGTAGGTATACCAGCCTTTGTTATCTGTATGGCGTATCCATCTGTACCTGTAGCTCCAGGAGCGATTTCCATTTGATAGGGAATATTATATTCATCAGCTAACTTAACTATATGCTTTCTTAATCCTGGATGTATATTTCCACCTAAAGTAATTCCTGGCCCTTTGCCCATTTCTAAGGTATCTTTTTTTGGCAACTCGGGAGTAGCTCCAAAGCCTACATCTATGGCTATACCTATATCAGGATTTATACTATAAGTACTAGTAAAAGCTCCCCTAACTCCTACTTCTTCTTGCACAGTGGAAACAAAATATACATCTACTTCATGGACTATCTTTTCTAATTCTTTAGCACATTCTAATAAAGTTGCTACACCAGCTCTATCATCTAATGCCTTACCTGTAACCCTTTCACCTTGTAAATTTGCAAAATTTCGCCTTATTGTAATTGGATCTCCAATTTTTACTACTCTTTCTACTTCTTCTTTTGATAGACCTAAATCAATAGTCATATCTTCCATTTTTATTGTTTTATTAGCCTCCTCAGAAGATTGGAAATGGGGTGGCTTAGCTCCTATTACTCCAATAATATCTTCTTTCCCATGCACTACTACTTCTTGACTTAATAATGT
>NFYZ01000829.1_pt1 | contig 23577 bp, 21 predicted proteins | sample 1092561 | NCBI WGS metagenome assembly NFYZ01 (sample SAMN03609887, study PRJNA323583) | gut metagenome | isolation source: feces | host: Rattus norvegicus | place: Malaysia | collected 2013 | reverse complement strand
TCTAACAGCAACAGGTATCTATGGAAGAATAGCAAAAATAAATAAAAATGTTGTATCTTTAGAAATATCAAAAGGTGTTTTAATCAATATGGATAAATCAATAATTGTAGGAACAACTAAAGATACAATGATTAATTAACTATTATAAAAGGCTATTATTTTTAATAGCCTTTTATAATTAGAGGTGATATTTATAATGAGGAAAAATGAAAAATCATATTTTAGGGTATCAGATGTAATTAAATATACTAAAAAATATTATAAAAAAGATTGTAAAAAAGCTATAATGAAGGCTAACTTAATAAAAGAAAATATTTTCCTATTTAATTCACCATGGGATATGGAACCTACAAATATTCCATATAAGTTAGAGCCGCTACAATGGGATTATGCTCCAAATGGAGATGAAGAATGGATATTTATGCTTAATAGGCATGAATATTTATACTCTCTTATAATAGCATATTATTTAACAGAAGATGAAAGTTATATAAAGAAATGGATTGAAATAATACTACATTGGATTAAAAATAATCCTGTAAAGGAAAGCTCTAAAGCATGGAGAACTATTGAAGCAGGAATTAGAGCTATGAGTTGGACAATCTCCTTAAAACACATTATTTCAACAGGACTTCTAAAGGATCATGAACTGTCAACTATATTAAATTCATTATATGAACATACGAATTTCATAGAAAAACATTTCAAAGAGAAGGATCTAATAAGTAATTGGGGGATATTACAAACTACTGGAGTGCTAGCTGTATTAATGACTTTTGGGGAGACTGATTCTAATAAAAATCAACTAAATTGGGCTATAGATAAATTAGAGAAACAGCTGAACTTGCAAGTGTTTGAAGACGGAGTACATTGGGAGCAATCGCCTATGTATCATGTAGTAGTTGTGCTAGCATTATTAAAATTAATTTATATTAGCAAAAATGAAGGCGTTGACTTACCTAACTCTATAATAGAAAAATCTTATAATTCATCTAAAGCGTTAATATATATGAAAAAGCCTAATCATCGGCAGGTTATGCAAAGTGACAGTGATGATACAGATTTAAGAGATATTTGTACTTTTGCTTCTATAATATTTAATGATGGAGAATTAAAATGGGCAGGCTATGATTTTATTGATTTTGATACTATTTGGTTATTAGGCTATAGTGGTTTAGAAAATTATAAAAGAATTAAAAAAGTTAAACCTAAAAATACCTCAAAAGCATTTGAAGATGCAGGCAACTTTTATTTAAGGTCTAATTTAAGTGAAAAGGCAAGTTTTTGTTATTTCCATAATGGTACTTTAGGAAGTGGACATGGTCATGCTGATTTAGGACATTTTAATATTAGCTATTTAGGAAACGACTTTTTAATAGATCCAGGTAGATATACTTATGTAGAAGAGGATCCAGTAAGAGAATATTTGAAAAGTACTAGGGCTCACAATACAGTTTTAATTGATAATCATCCTTTTACTTTATGTAAAGGGTCTTGGAGTTATGATAAGGCAGCTTATAGTCTAAAAAATTATTGGAGATTTACAGATAAAGTTGATTATATAGAAGGCACATATTTAGCAGACTCTGTAGATAATGAAAAATATATTGTAACTAGGAGGTTATTCTTCATAAAACCTTCTATTTGGATAATTTCTGATATAGTTTATATCCAAGGGAAACGTACTTGTAAAAAATATTTTCATTTAGACAAAGATGTAACTGTAAATATAGATAAGAATATTGTAGATTGTATGAAAAATGGGGTTAAGTTAAGTTTACACCATATTGATGCAGAAAAGATTAAAATAAAAAAGGACTATATGTCTACTAAATACAACAAATTGGAAAGTAGCAAAACCATAGTTACGAGCATGAAGTTTATGGATTTCATGGTAAGTACTGATATAATATATGGGGGAGTAGATAACAAGCAACTTAGTATAGAAAAAGGGAAGCTATATCAGCCATCAAAGGAAATACCTTTAAGTGAAAAGGTTGCTACTTGTTATAGCATTAAGGTTGGGGAAGAACAGGAATATATTATTGTATTAGTCAATAATGAAATTTTTGATGGTAGAAAATTATTGTTATACAACAAAGAAATTCCTGTATATGGGAAGTCTATCGTCATAAGTAAAAATCATAATGAAATAAAATATATAAGACTTAAAAATTAATTGTATTGAATATAACTGAATTAGGGTGATAGATATGAAGAAAAAATCTAATGTAACTATAGACCAAGTAGCAATGAAAGCAGATGTTTCAAAGACCACTGTGTCTTTTTACTTAAATGGTAGGTTTGAAAAAATGTCTGCTGAAACTAAAGCGAGAATTGAAAGGGTAATTAATGAAACTGGCTATAGTCCAAGCACGGTAGCACGGTCTTTAAAAATTAAAAGGACTAATTTAATAGGAGTTATAGTGACAGATATTAGCAATCCTTTTAGTAGTTTAATAGTAAAAGGTATTGATGACATAGCGCGTAAAAATAACTATCAAATTATAGTTGGAAGTACTAATTTTGAGAAAAAGCTTGAAGAAACCTATATACAACAAATGTTTGATATTAGGGTAGATGGATTTATAATTCAACCTACGATGAAGTCTAACAGAACTATACAAAGCTTAGTAGACGATGGCCGTAACATTGTATTATTAGATAGTGTTTTTGAAGAATTTAAAGGAGCATTTGTAAAAACTAATAATTATGATGTTACAAATAGGGCCATAAAAGAATTAATAGAAAAAGGATATGAAGATTTTATATTTATATCAGAAGATATTGAATTATTAGGACCACGTATTGAAAGAGCAAAAAGCTTCTGTGATATATTAGAAAGGCATGAATTGCCTTATTCTATACAAACTATTAGGTCACCAATAAATAAGGATGAAATTAAAGATAAACTAGATAAAAATATAGACTTTTCAAAGAAGACTTTGTTATTTGGTTCCAATGGTTTAATATTACAAAATATCTTTAAGATTTCAAAAGAAAATCAGTGGACTGTCCCAAATCCTATAGGGATTATAGGATTTGATGATTGGGGTTGGCAAGAGCTTACACATCCCACAGTTTCAGCTATTGCTCAACCAACTTACGAAGAAGGTAAGAAAGCCATAGAATTTTTAATACAAATGATAGATAATAAAATGTATGGCAATAAAATTGAAATCCTTCCATGTAATATAAATTGGAGACAGTCAACTAATTTATAATCTATTTTAAAAAAATGAAGTAAATGCCAATAATGGTATGGACATGCTATTATTGGCATTTGTGTTGTTAATCATAATAGAATTATCTTTGCACTCTACCAGAAGCATCTCCTTGTAGAAGATTTTCTACTTCATCAATACTAACCATATTAAAATCACCAGGAATAGTATGTTTTAATGCCGAAGCGGCTACACCAAACTCTAAAGCCTCTTTAAAATTCTTTCCAGAGATAATACCATATATAAATCCTGATGCAAAAGAATCTCCACCACCTACTCTATCAACTATTCTAACATCATATTTCTTAGAGTGGTAAAATTCTTTACCGTCATAGGCACAAGCTGACCATCCATTATCAGAAGCAGAATAAGATTCTCTTAATGAACTAATAACATATTTAAAATTAAATTTGTCCATCATCTGTTTAAATATGTTTTTATATCCTTCTAATTCTAATTCACCAGTAGTAACATCAGTATTACCAGGTTTAAAACCTAAAGTTAACTCTGCATCTTCTTCATTTCCGATACAAACATCAACATACTGCATTAGATTAGTCATAACTTTTTGAGCTTTCTCTGGTGACCATAGATTTTTTCTATAGTTTAAATCAACAGAGACAGTAACTCCATGTTTTTTAGCAGTCTTTAAAGCCTTCTCAGTAAGTACTGCAGCTTCATCACTTAAAGCAGGTGTAATACCAGAAAAATGGAACCATTCAGCATCTGCAAATATTTCATCAAAATTAAAATCTGTTGTACTAGCTTCAGAAATTGAAGAATTAGCCCTATCATAAATAACCTTAGAAGGTCTCATAGAAGCTCCACTTTCTAAGTAATATATACCAACTCTATTTCCACCTCTAACTACATATTTAGTATTAACTCCAAATCTTCTTAGATGATTAGTTGCAGCTTGTCCTATAAGATTTTCAGGTAATTTTGAAACGAAATAGCTATCAAGCCCATAATTAGCAAGAGATACAGCAACATTTGCTTCTCCACCACCATAATTTATATCAAAGGATTCAGCTTGTACAAATCTTTCATGATTTGGGGTTGAAAGTCTAAGCATAATTTCTCCTAAAGTAACAACCTTTTTCATTTTATTTCCTCCTATTAATTCATAGTTTATTTTCTAGCTTCTTTAATTTTTTCTATAAACTTTTCAGCAGTTTTAGTAATTTCTTCCTTAGATCCTTTTGTTAAAGCACCACCTACTCCTACTGCTATACAGCCATTCTTAATCCATTGGTCTACATTTTCTAAACTTACTCCACCAGTAGGCATTAAATTAGCCTGTGGTACAGGCCCTTTTATAGCTGATACTATAGATGGACCAAAAGCGCTACCAGGGAAAATCTTAATAATATCAGCCCCGGCTTCCATAGCTGTAATTATTTCAGTTATAGTCATACAACCAGGCATATATGGAATTTGATACCTATTGCATAACTTGGCGGTATCTAAATCAAAGTTTGGACTAACTATGTATTGAGCACCAGCTAGAATAGCAATTCTAGCAGTTTCACTATCTAAGACAGTACCAGCGCCAACTAATAACTTGTCTTCAAATTCTTCTACTAAAGACTCTATTACCATCTTAGCTCCAGGTACTGTAAAAGTAATTTCTATAGAGTCAATACCTCCCTCCATACAAGCATAAGCAATATCTTTTGCTTCCTTAATATTATTTGCTCTAACAACGGCAACAATGCCAGTGTTTTTAATTCTTTTTAGAATATTATACTTCTTCAAGGAAATCCCTCCCGAAAGTTTCATTATATAAAACTAAAGTTCACATTGTAAAACAATTCATTTTATATTATAATTAATTAAGAAAGCTATTGCAAGTATAAAATTTATTTATTTTAAATAAATTGAAGAATTCATATTATGCTATAATATATTGTGTTATAGAAGTTAAAAAGAATATTTATTAAATACAAAATTTTTAAGACGAGGTGTCTAATGATGGAAATAGTTCAATCTGTAGATAGAGCATTGACTATATTAGAATTATTAGCTGAACATAATGAAGGATTAAGAATAATAGAAATTAGTAAAGAAGTTAATTTGCATAAATCCACAGTTCATAGATTATTAGGTACACTTATCCACAATGGTTATGTAAGACAAGATTTAGAAAATAATAAATATAAAGTAACCTTAAAATTATTTGAATTAGGAAACAAGAAACTAGAAGATATGGACATACTTAATGTATCCAAAACATATTTAGAAAGTTTAATGGAGAGTCTAAATGAAGTAGTCCATTTAGTAATTAGAGATGAAAATGAAATAGTGTATATTGATAAAGTAGAAGCAGACAATACAATTCGCATGGCTTCTAATATAGGTAGGAGAGGTCCGCTACACTGTACATCTGTAGGGAAAGCTATGTTAGCCTATATGAGTGATGAGGAAGTAAAAAGTATTTGGAACAATAGTAAAATAGAGAAATATACTCCAAATACTATTACAGATTTTAATGTTTTAAAAAAAGAACTAGAAATAATAAAAGAAAAAGGATATTCTGTAGATGATGAAGAAAATGAAGTAGGCGTTAGATGCATAGGTGCTCCAATTTTTAATAGGTTTGGAAAAGTAGAAGGAGGTATTAGTATATCAGGACCAAGTATACGTATAACAAAAGGTAGGGTAGAAGATATGGCTAAAGAAGTAATTAAGTACGCTAAAATGGTATCTAGAGAGCTAGGTTATATAGAATAAAGTAAGTTTTTTAGTAGAATATTATTGCAATAAAAAGTTATAATGGTATAATTATATTACACAATCGTTTGCATTCTTAAAACTTGTAAAGCTAAAACGATTGTATAAATTTTGAATGTTGCACAATCGATTGCATAGGAGGTAAAAAATGAATTCTCATGAAAAGTTTAAATTTAATAATATTGAAGAATTGCAAGAAAAGGCTAATGAACTAAGCATAACCATTCCTTATTCTGAAGATCTTTCTAAACTTAAAGAAGAGATTCAACTTAAAAATGGTAGAATACCAAATAGAATGGTTGTAAATCCAATGGAAGGTTGCGATGGAGAAGATGATGGAAGTCCAGGAGAACTAACCTATAGAAGATATAAAAGATTTGCTAAAGGTGGGGCTGGCCTTTTATGGTTTGAAGCAACTGCAGTTCTACCAGAAGGAAGAGCAAATCCAAGACAATTAGCTATTAATGAAAAAAATGTTGATAAATTTAAGGATTTAGTAGAATCTTCACTAAAAGAAGGAAAAGAAGTAAATGGATCAGATTATGAACCATATAAGGTTTTACAATTAACTCATTCTGGTAGATATAGTAGACCAGTTAAAAATATGGAGCCTATAGTTCCAGTAAGGAATCCATACTTAGATAGAAAAGAAATAGAACATTACCATATTATTACTGATGAAGAATTAGAACTATTAGAGGACAAATTTGTGAAAGCTGCTGAGTTAGCTAAAGAAGCTGGATTTGATGCAGTAGACATAAAAGCATGTCATAGATATTTATGTTCTGAGTTATTATCTTCCCATACTCGAGAGGGTAAATATGGTGGTTCTTTTGAAAATAGAACTAGATTTTTTCTTAATATTATAGATAAAATAAAAGAAAAACTTGGAGATAGTATTGGAATTACAGTAAGGTTAAATGTATATGATGCTCATCCTTATCCCTATGGTTTTGGTGTATCAAAAGAAGAAGGGATTAAACCAGACCTTGAAGAACCAATAAGGTTAATAAAAGAACTTTCTAAAAGAGGAGTAGAAATATTAAATGTAACAGCAGGTAACCCCTACTATAATCCTCATATAGGAAGGCCATATGACACAGGACCTTATGTACCTAAAGAACATCCTTTAGAAGCTATTGCAAGATTTATAGAACTTACAAAAACTATTTCCAAAGAAGTTCCAGAAATAAAGGTAATAGCTCCTGGATTTAGTTGGTTAAGAGAATTTGCACCCCATGTTATGGCAGGAGCTATAGAAAAAGGATATTGTCAACTAGTAGGCTTCGGAAGACAATCTTTTGCATATCCTAATTTTGCCAGAGATATTATAAATAACGATGGATTAGATCCTAAGAAATGTTGTATATCCTGTAGTAAATGTACTGAAATGATGAGAGATGGAGGAGTCACAGGTTGTGTAATAAGAGATAAGGAGATGTATTTAGAAAAATATTTAAAAGGTAGAGAAGGAAAAGCATCTCAAGTTGGAAAACATATTGCAGATCATTTATAATAAAGATTAAAACTCAAAGAAAGGGATGTTAATATGTATACCATTAAAGACGTTGCAAAACTGGCAGGGGTATCTACTAGCACTGTATCTCGAGCCTTAAGTGGTAATATACCAGTAAGTGAAGAGACAAAAACTAAAGTTATGAAGGCAGTAAAAGAGTTAAATTACAAACCAAACTTAATGGCAAAGGGATTAAAAGAAGGAAAATCAAATGTTATAGGATTAATAATTCCTGATATCCAAAATCCTATATTTCCATCAATAGTTAGAGGGATTGAAGATGCTGCTAGAAATAATGGATTTAATGTTGTTCTAATAAATACTGATGAAAATATTGATAATGAAGTAGCTGCCGTTAATATGTTAAAAAACAGATGGATAGATGGTTTCATCTTTGCTACAGCAACTTCAACTGAAAATTCTAAACATATTTATCAGTTAATTAAAGAAAACATCCCAGTAGTATTAATAATTAGAAATATTGGAGAAGACTTTAATTCTGTAGTAACAAACAACTGTGAAGCCTCCTACGAAGCTGTTTCTTATATGATAAATAGAGGATTAAGAAAGATTGGAATAGTAAACGGAGATTTAAATTTAAATCTTTATATGGAAAGATTTAAAGGCTATAGAGAAGCTTTAGTTGACAATGAATTAGAAGTAGTAGACGAAATATGCTTTAATTCATCTAATTCAGGGTTAAGTTGTTATGAATTGCTTAAAGATTATTTTAGTAAAGAAAAAAATAGAAATAAAATAGATGGAATTTTTGCTACAAATGACTACAAAGCTATAGAGGCAGTTAGGGCAATTAAGGACTCAGGATTAAAAGTACCAGAAGATATATCAATAATGGGCTTTGATGATGTAAAAATAAGTAGTTTTATTGATCCACCACTAACAACAGTTTCTCAGCCTTTTTATGAAATTGGGGAAAGATCTGTAGAACGTTTACTAGGGTTAATAAATACAAAAGACCTGACAAATAAAAAGGTAGAAGTTTTAGACTCAAAATTAATTATTAGGAACTCAGTTATATAGTTAATAAGAATTCTAGAAAAATTTATTAAGTTAAATGCAATCGATTGTATTTAACTTAATTTATAGTCAAAGGGAGTGATATTTTGAAAAGTAAAGGTATGGTGTTAAAAGAATTTTTAAAACCTTTAGAAATGGAGTATATAGAAATACCTAAGTTAGATAATGGTCAATTATTAGTGAAAATAGAAGCAGCTGGAGTATGTGGTTCAGATGTTCATATGTGGAAAGGTGAAGATCCAAGAACTCCATTACCAATAATTCTTGGTCATGAAGGTGTAGGAAGAATAGTAGAAATTAATGGAACTAAAGAGACAGTATACGGTGAAACTTTAAAAGAAGGAGATTTAATAATCTGGAATAGAGGAGTAACTTGTGGACAATGTTATGCATGTAAGATTCTAAGAGAACCATCCTTATGTAAAGACAGAAGAACCTATGGGATAAATATATCTAGTAAAGATGCACCTTATTTAAATGGCTGCTATTCAGAATATCTAGTTTTAGATAATAGAACAGATATTTTTAAAGTAGAAACGGAAATAGATCCAGCTATATTAGTATCAGCTTCATGTTCAGGAGCTACTATTGCCCATGCTTTTGATATGATGGATGGAATACTTGGACAGACTGTAGTTGTTCAAGGGCCTGGTCCTCTAGGAGTTTATAGTGTTGCCTTTGCAAAATATTTAGGGGCAAATGAAATTATAGTTATAGGTGGCTCCCAAGACAGATTAGAACTTTGTAAAGAACTTGGTGCTACTACAATTTTAAATAGACATGATACTAACCAAGAAGAAAGACGAGAAATAGTATTTAACAAGACTAAAGGATTAGGTGCTGATTTAGTAATAGAAGCAGTAGGTTCACAAGGAGTAGTTGAAGAAGGAATAAAGCTATTAAGATCTGGTGGAGAATATTATTCTACAGGATTTGCTCAACCAGCAGGGTTAGAAAACATAGACTTTTTTAAGGAGATTGTAAGTAAAAATATTAAGGTTCAAGGCGTATGGGTAAGTGATACTAAACATACCCAAATGGCAATTGATATAGTGAATAAGAATAAAGAAGGCTTTGGTAAGTTGATATCCCATAAATTTTCACTAGACCAAGCCAATGAAGCTATAAAAGTAATGAATAATAAAGAAGCTTTAAAAGCAGTATTAATACCATAATTATCAAGAATAAAGGAGTTGGGAAATTGCTGAAGGATTGTATTAAGCTTAATGATATAAATCTGGATATTTATTCTGTAAATACAGTAGTAGTTGGAACTGGTGCTGCTGGTTTCAATGCTGCTGATCGTATATATTCCCTTGGACAAAAAGATGTAGCTATAGTAACAGAAGGAATAAATATGGGGACCTCGCGAAATACAGGTTCAGATAAACAAACTTATTATAAATTAACATTATCAGGAGAAGAACAGGATTCAGTTTATGAAATGGCCAAAACCTTATTTGATGGGGGTTCCATGGATGGAGATATAGCTTTAACAGAAGCCGCTTTATCACCACAATGTTTTTATAAATTAATTGATATTGGAGTTCCTTTTCCTCATAATACCTATGGTGAATATGTAGGCTATAAAACAGACCATGACCCAAGACAAAGAGCAACATCTGTTGGACCTTTGACTTCTAAGTTTATGACAGAGAAACTTCAAGATCAAGTAATAGATAAGAATATCCCAATATTTAATGGTTATCAAGTAATTGGTATTTTAAAAGATGAATACAAAGAAGAAGTAGTAGGTCTTTTAACTTTAAATACACCGGAGATAAAAAAAGAGGATAAAAGATATGTATTATTTAACTGCACAAATATTGTTTATGCTACAGGAGGGCCAGCTGGAATCTATAAGGACTCTGTTTATCCTGAAAGTCAGACTGGAGCTTCAGGTATAGCTTTTGAATCTGGAGTAAAAGGTAAAAACCTTGGTGAATCTCAATATGGAATAGCTTCAATAGATTTTAGATGGAATCTTTCGGGAACCTATCAGCAAGTTTTACCTAGATATTTTTCTACAGACAAAGATGGTAATGATGAAAGAGAATTTTTAGATGAATACTTTAGCTCTACTGGTAAAATGCTAGACGCTATATTTTTAAAAGGATATCAATGGCCTTTTGATCCTAAAAAAATAGAAAATGAAGGCTCATCTTTAATTGATTTACTTGTTTATAATGAAACTAAAATAAAAGGAAGAAGGGTATTTTTAGACTTTTTAAACAATCCTACTAATTCTGAAACAAATGGAGAATTAGACTTTTCTCTACTAGTAGAAGAAAGCTATAACTATTTAGCAAATTCAAAAGCCTTATTTGGTAAGCCAATTGATAGATTGAGACATATGAATCAGCCAGCTATAAAGCTTTACAAAGATAACGGTATAGATTTAGAAAAAGAACCATTAGAAATAGCAGTATGTGCTCAACATAATAATGGAGGATTAGCAGGAGATCTGTGGTGGGAAAGTAATTTAAAAGGATTCTTCCCTGTTGGAGAAGTAAATGGAACCCATGGTATATATAGACCAGGAGGAAGTGCTTTAAATTCTGGACAAGTAGGTAGTTTGAGAGCAGCCCAATATATAACCAACCAAAGAAAAGATTCACCTTTAAAAACTGAGGACTTTATGGATAAGTCAAAAAATCAAATAATTAATATTTTAAAAATAGGAAAAGACTTTGAAAAAAACATAGGAGATACTAGTAATATTTTAGACTTAAGAAATAAAATGGGAAATCTTATGTCAGAAAACGGAGGTATAATAAGAGATTTAGAGAAAATATCAGATACTGTAACTAAGCTAAAGGAAAACATAGAAAATGTATCTAGTATTCACAAACTAAGTTCTATAAATGAACTTCCCTTTGCTTTCCAAAATAGAGATATCTTTATAACTCAATTAGTATATCTCTCTGCTATTAAGGATTATATAGAAAAGGGAGGAAAAAGTAGAGGCTCTTATTTAATAGTAGATAGAAATGGAGATATCAATATAGAAGCTTTTAAGGGGAAAATTAAATTTACATTAGATGATGGAAAATTAAAAGATTTAATTCAAGAAACTGAATATAAGGATAAAAATATAAAATGTAGCTGGAGACCTGTAAATCCAATTCCTGAAGAAGACAATTGGTTTGAAAAGGTATGGTATGACTATAGAAACAATAAAATAATAACTTAATATCTTAAGAAATATAAGTAAGAAAATGGAGGGAAGATTTTGCGAAATGTAATAAAACGCTATGTACTTTTTTTCCTTAGCTTGGTTGTAATGGGGTTGGGGATTAGTTTAGTAACTAAATCAGATTTAGGTACATCTTCTATTTCAAGTATACCCTATGTACTTAGTATAATATATCCTTTAAGTTTTGGGGCTTTTACTTTTATATCAAATGTAACCTTTGTACTCTTACAAATACTAATATTAAGAAAGGATTTTCCTAAAAATCAATACTTGCAGCTAATAGTAGGACCTTTTCTAGGCTTATTTATTGATTTGGGGATGTTTTTATTTAAATGGATTTCTCCAACCTATTATTTAACTAAGTTATTAATACTACTAATAGGAAGCATAGTTTTAGCATTTGGCATCTTCCTCCAGTTAACAGCTGATGTAATTACAAATCCTGGTGAGGGAATTGTAAAAGCTATAGCAATTAAGACTGGTAAAGACTTTGGAAACGTAAAGGTAGTTTTCGACTCCATATTAGTGTTAATAGCAGGGATCTTTTCTTTTATTGCAAAAGGTGGTATTTTGGGAATCCGTGAGGGAACTCTTATTACAGCTATTATTGTTGGACCAATAATAAAAGGTTTTAGAAAACTATGTGATAGTGTGAAATGCAATATTATTGAGAAATGGTTTTAAAATAAATTAAAATTAAAGGAAGGTGAAAAAGTGGTTAAAGGATTATTTATTTTAGATAAAAAAGTCATTGATCAAGTTTATCCTTCAAATATAAAAAAGGAAATTGAAGAATTAGCAGATATTATAGCTCCTCCTCTTTCAAGAGATGAAGTATATGAAAATAAAGAGATTCTAAAAGATGTAGAAGTTATTTTTTCAAGTTGGGGCGGACCAAAACTTGATGCTGATTTTTTAGAAGCTGCACCAAATTTAAAAGCTCTCTTTTATGCTGCTGGGAGTGTTAAAAAAATTGTAACTGATGCCTCTTGGAAAAAAGGAATTAAAGTAATGAATGCAAATGAAGCCAATGCGGTACCAGTTGTGGAATATACTTTATCTCAGATTCTTTTTTCTTTAAAGAATGGTTGGCAGATGGTGAGGAAAGTAAGAAAAACTAAGACTTATCCTGATTGGCCTCATGCCAATATTAAAGGAGCCTTTGGAAGTACAGTAGGACTTATTTCTCTAAGTACTGTTGGTCGTAAAGTAAATGAACTATTAAAATATTTTGATATTAATGTTTTAGCCTATGATCCTTTTGTAGATGAAAAAGAAGCAAAAGAGTTAAATGTTGAATTATGTTCTTTAGAAGATATTTTTAAAAGGTCAGATGTTGTTTCACTTCATAGCCCATTATTAGAAGAAACAAAAGGAATGATAAAAGGAAAGTATATTGCATCTATGAAAGAAAATGGAGTTTTTATTAATACAGCCCGGGGAGCTATTGTAAAAGAATTAGAAATGATCAATGTATTAAAAGAACGGCCAGATTTAACAGCTATTTTAGATGTTACTTATCCTGAACCTCCAGAAAAAGATTCTGATTTATTCCTTTTGGATAATGTTGTTTTAACACCCCATATTGCTGGAAGTGAAGGAGAAGAGACTGGTAGAATGGGAGCATATATGTTAGAAGAGTTTAAACGCTACCTTAATGGTGAAGAGTTGAAGTGGGAAGTAACTAAGGAAGCTTTTAAACATATGGCTTAATATAGGAAACTAGAATAAGAAAGGTGGGGAAAGATGAATAAAGGCGGTTTATGTTCAATAACTTTTAGAGAATTGTCAGTTAATGAAATAATAGAATTAGTAAAAAAAGCAGGTTTAAATGGTATTGAATGGGGTGGTGATGTTCATGTTCCACCGGGAGATTTTGAAAAAGCTAAAGAAGTAGCAGATGCAACTAAAAAGGCTGGTTTAGATGTAGTTTCTTATGGTTCTTATTATAGAGTAGGAATTCCTAATGATATTTCTTTTGAAACTATATTAGAAACAGCTGTTCACTTGACGGCTCCTTCTATTCGTGTTTGGGCAGGTAGATTAGGTTCAGCTAAAGCAGATGATACTTATAGAAAAAATGTTGTAGAAGATGCTCAAAGAATTGCTGAATTAGCTAAAGAACATAATATTACAATCCATTTTGAATACCATGGTCGTACCTTAACAGATACTCCAGAAAGTGCCCTAGCTCTAATGAAAGATGTTAATCATCCTAATGCTAAACTATATTGGCAGCCAGCTGTTGGAGAAACTGTAGATAAAAGATTAGAAAGTATTGAAAAAGTAGAATCTTGGTTATCACATATTCATGTATTCCACTGGGATGAATTAGAAAAATTACCTTTTAACCAAGGAATAGATGAATGGCAGCAATATATAAATGCTATTAACAAGTCAAAAGGAATAGGCAACAAAACAAGATACTTCCTTATGGAATTTGTTAAAGACAACAATCCACAACAATTTTTAGAAGATGCTAAAGTACTAAAAAAGTTGTTAAACTAGTGAGTCACTAGGGACGGTCCTGACTGACTCACAATCTGAGTCACTGGGGACGGTCTTGATTGACTCAAAAAATGAGTCAATATGGACAGACTTGCATTCTCACTTAAGTTAGACATTGGATTAATCAGTTTTCCATAAAATTTTATTTTCTAGGGGGTTAAATAATGAAAAAATGCTTAAAAACATCTATATTGTTATTAGTAGTTGTTTCAATGATGTTTTCTTTTAGTGCTCCTCATATTGTTAGGGCAAGTGAAGTTAATGAAAACTATGAAGCAGAAGATGATTTTGAAAAATTAAAAGAATCATATACACAATATTTAGTAGGAAATGAAGAAATTAATAAAAGTGGACAATTGGACTCTAAAATAAATAATATTCATAAAACTGCATCTAATAGATACAATGCTCTTCTTCCCGAAGAAGATAGAGAAATTAATAATAAGAAAATGTTATTTAAAAATATGGAGTTGGGAGAAGACTTAAATAATTTAAGTAGATCCTTTTTATATTTATATGAAATATCCCTTGCAACGAAAACATATAAAAGAGAAAATTTAAGTGGAAATAATTTTTATCAAGACAAAGATATTATAGAAGATGTTATCCATGGTCTTGAATGGTTATACATAAATGCTTTTGAAGATCAGGAAAACGGTTATTATGGGAACTGGTATCAATGGGAAATTGGTATGCCAATGAATATTACAAAAACTCTTATGTTATTAGAAGATGAAATCAATAAAAAAAATCCAGAATTAATTAACAAATATATTGATTCTATGGACGAGTATTTAAGGAATGGGAAAGATGGTGATGTAGACTTAGAATCTAGATTCCATACAGGAGCAAATTTAGCAGATATAACAACAAATAGGATTATTCAAGGTGCTCTTTTAAAAGATGAAAATAGAGTAATTACTTCTATAGACAATTTAATGACAGTATTTGAAACAATAGATCCAAATAATATAGTTAATAATAACACTGATGGATTCTATGAAGACGGTTCATTTATACAACACCATAGAGTAGCTTATACAGGTTCATATGGCAAAATATTATTAGATAGAATAGTACAAGCTATGAGAATACTAGATGGAACTAAATATGATAGGAAAGATGTACTTGTTCCAACAGTTAAAGATTGGATATATAAAGGTTTTTCTCCAGTGATTTTTGAAGGTTATATGATGGAAATAGTTAAAGGAAGAGCAGTTTCAAGAACTGCTACAGGTTATCGAGATGTAAGCACTGTAATAGAAGCCATGGTGCAAATAAGCAATTTTTTAAATGAACAAGAAAGGGCTGAATTGCAGTCACATTTAAAGTATACTGCTAGAACCATTAAAACAGATTTTACAACAAATTCCTTTAATTCTCTTGAAGCTATTGTGCAGTTTCATGAAATTGATAATGACTCTAATATTGAACCTAAAAGTGCATTAAATTTAAAAGATCATTATGCATTTAATATTATGGACAAAAATGTTCATGTAAGAGATGGCTATGCTTTAGCAGTATCCAGAAGTTCAGATAGAATTAGTAAATATGAATATATGAACGGTGAAAATTTAATGCCTTGGTTCCAAGGAGATGGAGCTTATTACTTATATCTTTCAGGAAGAAATCAAGCAGAATCTTTTGGTGCAGAGTATTTTACAACAATAAGTCCATATAAATTACCTGGTACTACAGTTCCTATAGAGACAAGAAAGACAATACCAGAATTATATAATGGAAATTTCTATTATGAAAATCAGGAACACCCATTAAATTTCCATGCATCATCAGAATCACAAAATGATTATGTGTATTTTCCAGTAGGTACAAATACTTACTCAGGTAGTGTTAAATTAGAGGAATATGGTTTAGCAGGTATTCAATTAGGAGAGGATATTGGATATAAAGAAAAAGGAAACTTACCCGATGATTTTGTAGTATATAAAAATGCCAACGGAAATAAATCATATTTTATGTTTGACAATGAAATAGTTTTATTAGGTTCTGGTATAAAAGATGAACTTAATCGAAACATTATGACAACTATAGATAATAGAATGTTTAGTACCAATGAAAAAAGTAATATAGTAGGAGAAACAATTGATAACAAAATTTTAAACAACCCAGGTAATGGAGTTTATAATTTAAATTGGGTAAACTTTAAAACAGATAAAGAAGGAACTCAAGTAGGCTATTATTTCCCTGAAGGTTCAGAAGTTTCTTTTAGTGAAGAACAAGTTACAGAAAACTTAAGACGTATACGAGCATCAAATCCAGATAAAAATGTAACTAAAAATTTTTTCAATTTAGGAATTGAACATAATAATACATCAGAAGAGGATAAATATTCCTATGTATTATTACCAAATTTTGATGAAGAAGAGACAAAAGAATATGCTAAAAATCCAAAGATTAGAATATTAGAAAACTCTTCCGATGCTCATGGAGTTGAGAGTATAGAACTAAAATTAAAAGGATTTAATTTCTTTACAGATAAGAAAAAGACTGTTGATAATATAACCTCATTTAACGAAGCATCAATTTTAGTAAAAGAAGAAAATGATATTGTAACAATTGCAGTTTCAGACCCTACATTTAGTTTAGATAAAATGAAACTTGAAGTTCAAATACCAGATCCTAAAGTAATAGAACAAAGTGATGGTGTCAAAACCTCAGTCTCTAGAAAGAAAGCTTTAATTCATATTGACAGTAAAAATTCTCATGGCAAAACCTATATAATAAAGTTAGCCATAAATGAAAGAAAAAATAACTAATTCAAAAAGGTGAGCCAACAAGGACCGTCCCTACTGACTCAAAATCTGAGTCACTGGGGACGGTCTTCACTGACTCACCATTGACAAAATGAAAAAGTTGTTGTACTATAATAATGAGTGGTAGGTACCAGTTTGGAGTAATATATAAAGGGTGAACGAGATGAAGAAAATAAATAAGAAAGGTAGAATTCCCTTATACTATCAATTAATGGATATAATTATTGAAATGATAGAAGTAGAAAATTTAAAAGAGAATGATAAGCTTCCTTCTGAGAGAGAATTGTGTGAACAGTATGACGTTAGTAGATCTACGGTTAGGCAAGCTATTCAAGAATTAGAAAAAGAGGGCTATATATATAGAGAACATGGTAAAGGAACTTTTGTCTCTCCTAAGAAATTAAAGCAAGATCTACTAGGGTTCTATAGTTTTACAGAAGAGTTGAAGAAAATGGGTAAAAAACCAACATCTAAAGTATTAAATTTCAAGGTTATTGAATGCAATGAAAAGGTTGCCAAGAAAATGAAGTTAGAAATTGGTGACAAAGTTTATGAATTTACTAGATTGAGACTTGCAGACAATGAACCAATGATGCTTGAGACTAGTTATGTGCCTTATAATAGGTTTCCTAAATTAACAGAAGGAGAACTTCAAGAAAAACCAATGTATGATATATTTACAGAAAAATATGATGCTTCTTTTACAAGAGCTGAGGAAATATTTCAATCAGTTTTAACTCGGGATTTTGAAGCAGAACTATTAGAGTACTCAGAAGATTTTCCTAGTATGATGATAGAAAGAATTACCTATGAAGAAGATATAATAATTGAGTATACAAAAGGTATTGCAAGAGGAGATAGATTTAAATACCATGTAGTACTTAATAAATAATTTTTTAAAGTAACTGGTAATTACAACATGATAACATTACAGAATGGAGGAGAAAATTAATGTTTGATTTAACTGAAAGTAAGTGGAAAGAGAAAAATGGACTAAATACTGCACAAGAAATTTGCCAACAACCAGAACTATGGTTGGAAACAATTAAAATAATTGAAGAAAATAAAAAGGAAATAGAAGAATTCCTTAAGAGACTAAATGGAAAGGAAAATACAAGAATTATATTTACAGGGGCAGGGACTTCGGCCTATGTTGGAGAAATTGCTGTTCCCTATTTAAAGAGTAGATATAATTACAGTTTTGAAGCTATTGCAACAACGGATATTGTATCTAGTCCAAAGGCTAACCTTAAAAAAGATGTGCCTACTATTATAGTATCTTTTGCTCGCTCTGGAAACAGTCCTGAAAGTGTTGCAACTTATGAACTGTCTGAAAAATTAATAGATGAAGTTAGCCATATATTTGTAACATGTAATCCAGAAGGAGAGCTAGCCAAAATTTCTAGAGGAAATGAAAACATATTATTATTGCTTATGCCAGAAAAATCAAATGATAAAGGATTTGCAATGACTAGTAGTTTTACTAATATGTTACTTGGTTCTTTATTAGCTTTTGACATTAATAATCTAAAAGAAATAAAGGATATAATTACTGAAATTGCAAAACTAGGTACAAATGTTATTAATGATAATTATAAAAATATAGAAGAATTAGTTAATTTAGGTTATGACAGAGTTGTATATCTAGGTTCCGGTAGTTTAAATGGACTTGCAAGAGAAAGCGCTTTAAAATTGCTGGAATTAACTCGTGGAAAGGTAGTTTCCAATTATGAATCTATATTAGGTTTTAGACATGGTCCAAAGTCTATAGTAAATGATAAAACATTAGTATTTGCTTATATTTCAGAAGACGAATATACAAGGAGATATGATTTAGATCTTGTAAAAGAAGTTTATGGAGACTTTGGTGACCATAAGCTAGTTACTATATCACAAACTTATGATGAAGAACTTGAAAAACACTCAGACTATCATTGGTATTTAAGTAATGAAAAGAAAGAATTAGGTAACGAAGTTTACTCAGTTATAGCCTATGTATTATACGCTCAAATATTTGCATTAATGATGTCTGTAAAGCTTGGCATAGAGCCTGATAATCCAAGTCCAAGTGGTACTGTAAATAGGGTTGTAAAAGGTGTTACTATTTATGATTATGAATAAGAGATTGTAAATGAAAGGGGAGAAAGATATGGCAAATATATTATTGACTAGAATTGATAATAGGTTAATTCATGGACAAGTTGCAGTAACATGGGTTAATCACATAGAAGCTAATTTAATACTAGTTGCAGATGATAAGGTTGCTGAGAATAGTATTCAACAAAGTTTGATGGATATGGCAGTTCCTGATGTAATTGAAACAAGATATTTTACTGTACAAGAGACAATAGATAATATAGGCTACGCAGCAGATGATCAACTAATATTCTTAGTGGTGAGGACTCCACAAACACTTTTAAGATTAGTTGAAGGTGGTGTTCCCATAGAAAAAGTGAATGTAGGTAATATGCATTATAGTGAAGGCAAAGAACAAATTACAAGTACTGTTTCTGTTGATGAAAACGATATTGAAACCTTTAAGAAACTAGCTGAGTTAGGTGTAGAAATGGATGTTAGAAGAGTGCCAGATGAAAGAGGAAAGGATATTATAAGTCTTATTTAGGATAAAAGTTTATTTTTAAAAGGAGTTTTATATATCAGAAATAAGGGGGAGAAATATTATGTTAGGAAAATCTTTATTAATAGCCCTGTGGGGAGGAATTGCTGGGATAGATTTATTTAATGGTTTATTTCATATCCATAGACCAGTTTTCACAGGAATGGTGGTAGGAGCTATTTTAGGAGATGTTAAAACAGGGCTCATTACTGGCGCTACTCTCGAATTAATTTGGATGGGAGCAGTACCATTGGCAGGTGCACAACCACCTAATGTAGTTATTGGCGGTATTGTTGGTTCCGCTTTTGCCATATTAGCAGATGTGGATCCAAAGGTAGCAGTAGGTATAGCAGTACCTTTTGCAGTGGCAATACAGGGGATAATAACTTTGGTATTTACAGCTTTTTCCCCATTAATGCATAAAGCTGATGAATATGCTGAAAATGCAGACACCAAAGGTATTGAAAAGATAAATTATTTAGGTTTGTTTATTTTGTTTATCTTTAACGCTGTAATTACTTTTTTACCAATATACTTTGGAGCAGATGCTGCAGAAGCCGTTGTTGCCAAGATGCCAAAATGGCTAATAGGAGGATTAGAAGTAGCAGGTGGAATTATGCCAGCAATAGGTTTTGCTATGTTATTAAAAATTATGTACAAGAAAGAGTATGTGGCATTTTTAATTATCGGTTTTGTGCTTGTAGCATATTTTGAATTGCCAATATTAGGAGTAGCATTATTAGGATTATCTATAGCATCATATGATTATTATGCTAATAAGTTGAAGGAAAAAGGTTCTTCTAGAAAGGGGGCGCGCTCTGATGGAATCTAGTTATAATTATCAAGATCCAAGTACAGATAATGTTATTACTAAAAAGGATCTAAATAAAATGACTTGGAGATCCTTATTATTACAAGCATCTTTTAACTATGAAAGGATGCAAGCAGGTGGTTGGCTCTATGGTTTAATACCAGGACTTAAAAAAATCCATAAAAATGAAGAGGATTTATCAAATTCTATGGGAATGCATATGGAATTTTTTAATACCCATCCTTTTCTAGTGACATTTATAATGGGGATAGTTATTGCCATGGAAGAAAGGAAAGAAGAACCAGATACTATTCAGGCTGTAAAGGTAGCAGCTATGGGGCCTCTTGGTGGTATTGGAGATGCAATAGCTTGGTTAACTCTTTTACCAATTACAGCCGGTATAGGTGCATCAATGGCCATTAAAGGAAGTATTGCAGGACCTTTTATCTTTCTAATATTATTTAATGTAATTCACTTTGTTCTTAGATTTGGACTTATGAACTATGGCTATAGTACAGGTGTAAGTGCAGTTGAGAAATTGGGTGAACAAACAAAATCATTTTCAAGAGCTGCATCTATAGTAGGTTTAACAGTAGTAGGTGCTTTAGTAGCTTCTTATATAGCATTAGAAACGCCTCTTGTTATTACAGCAGGGGGAGCAGATATAGAATTGCAAGCAGGAGTACTAGATCAAATAATGCCAAAACTGTTACCAGCATTATATACATTATGGATGTATAAATTATTAAAGAAAGATCGTTCGCCAATTGTTTTAATATTGCTTACTGTTGCAGTAGGTATAATTGGAAGACTTCTTACAATACTATAAAATTATAAAAAGGTGATTTAATGATAGGGATATTAGTAGTAGGACATGGTGAATTTGCTAAAGGACTTATTAGTTCGGTAGATATAATAGTGGGTCAGCAGAATTATTTAGAAGGTGCAGAATTTAAATTGGGAGATTCAACAGAAGATTTAGAAGGTAATATTCAAAGGAAAATAAAAAACATGAAAGAATGTGATGGGATCTTATTCTTGACAGATGTTGTGGGAGGAACTCCTTTTAGGACTTGCGTATTATTATCCCAAGAAATCAAAAATAGCAAAGTTTTATCAGGAATCACCCTGCCACTATTACTAGAAGCAATTATGAAGAGAGATACAGAAAATATTGATGAACTTAAGGAAAATTTAATAGAAATAGGAAGGCAAGGAATTAAGTCATTTGAATTATAAGGAAAAAAGTAAAGAAAATTTTAATTTAGCCGCGGATTATCGCGGCTAAATATTTCATAAGCAAGATATTACTTACTTTAGAGAGGAGTAAATATTATGAAATTAACATCAACAAAAGAAATTCTACTAGATGCACAAAAAAATAAATACGGAGTTCCAGCTTTTAATATTCATACATTAGAAATTCTACAAGGAGTATTAGAAGGAGCTCAAGAGTTAAAATCTCCTATTATTGTGGCTACAACCCCAGGAACTGTTAAATATATTGGACTAGATTATTTGGTTGCATTATTTAAAGTTGCAGCAGAAAAACAAGGTATGCCAATAGCTTTTCATTTAGATCATTGTGAAGATGTAGAATTAATAAAAGAATGTATTAAAGCAGGATACAAATCTGTAATGATAGATGCTTCTTCAAAATCTTATGAAAAAAATATTAATATAACAAAGGAAGTAGTAGACTTTGCTCATAAATATGAGGCTACAGTAGAAGCTGAATTAGGACGTTTAGCAGGTACAGAAGATGATATAAGAGTAGAAGAAAAGTCTGCAATGTTAACTGATCCTAATAAAGCTTTAGAATTTGTTGAAAAAACGGGAGTGGATTCTTTGGCAGTAGCAATAGGTACAGCTCATGGATTATATAAAGCTAAACCTGAGATAGATTTTGAAAGGTTAAAGGAAATAGAGGGGAAAGTAGATGTTCCATTAGTACTTCACGGTGCTTCGGGAGTGCCTGAGGAGGATGTTGAAAAGACTATTTCTTATGGAATATGTAAAGTAAATATATCCACGGAGTTAAAGGTACCTTATCAAGAAAATATAAGAGAATACTTAAATAAATATCCAGAAGAATATGACCCAAGAAAATATTTAACTTCAGGTAAAGAAGGGGTTAAAGAAGTAGTAAAAAATAAAATTAAAATGTGTGGTAGTGAAAATAAGGGATTGTAAAGGGGTGACAATGTGATTTTAACAGTAACCTTAAATCCTTCTATAGATAGAAGATATTTTGTAAAGGATTTTCATAAAGATAAAGTATTCAGAACAAATGAAGTGCAATATACTCCAGGAGGTAAAGGTTTAAATGTATCAAGAGTAATAAATAAATTTAAGGAGCCAGTAATAGCTACAGGAGTTTTAGGAGGATTAAGTGGTCAGTTTATAATTGAAAAGTTAGATGAATTAGAAATAGAAAATGACTTTGTAAAAATAAAAGCCAATACTAGAAGTTGTATAGCTATACTTTCAGATGATGGAAGTCAAACAGAGATTCTTGAACCAGGACCTAAAATTTCTCAAAATGAATTAGATGACTTTTATAGAACCTATGAAAAGCTAGTGGATAAAAGTGAAATCATCTGTGGTTCAGGAAGTATTCCTCAAAATGCACCAGTAGATATTTATAAAAGATTAATAGAAATTGCAAGAGAAAAAAATAAAAAATTTATTTTAGATACTAGTGGAAAAACTTTAATAGAAGGTATAAAAGCATCACCTTATATGATTAAACCCAATGAAGAAGAATTGGAAAGTATAATAGGCCATTCTATTAATACAGAAAGAGAGCTTCTAGAAGCTATAAAGGGTATACAAGAATATGGTGTAAAATTAATAATTGTATCCCTAGGAGCTGAAGGATCAGTAGTATGTTATGAAGATAAAACATATAAAGTCGAGGCGCCTAAAATTAAAGCTATAAATCCAGTGGGTTCAGGAGACTCAATGGTTGCAGGTATTGCAGTAGGATTGAGTAGAGGCTATGATTTTGAGAAGATGATAAAACTCGCTACATCTTGTGGAACAGCCAATGCAATGGAAAAAGAAACAGGCAAAGTAAATATTAACAATGTAGAAAAACTGATGGAAGAAGTAAAAATGGTAAGAATAGGATAAAAACTGAGTCAGTAAGGACCGTCCC
>NFYZ01000898.1_pt1 | contig 23690 bp, 19 predicted proteins | sample 1092561 | NCBI WGS metagenome assembly NFYZ01 (sample SAMN03609887, study PRJNA323583) | gut metagenome | isolation source: feces | host: Rattus norvegicus | place: Malaysia | collected 2013 | reverse complement strand
TTTTTTTATTTTTATATATGACATATTAGAAGACAACAGTCGCACAAGAAATCATTATGTAGCGAATTTAAAATATCATTTTGTTTTTTGTACTAAGTACAGACGAAAGTGTTTAACTAAGATAAGAGAACAGGTGTTTAATGCGTTTAGACATTGTGAGTCAAAGTCACATTTTAAGATACATACTATGAATATAGATGAGGATCACATACATCTTTTAATAGAAATACCTGTTACATATAGTGTAGGTCAAACGATTAGACGTTTAAAGGAAATGACAACTAATTATCTTTATAGAGAATGTGATAGTTGGCTTAGAAATTTTTATTGGTCTAAGAAACGACAAATATGGACACATGGTTATTTTTGTTCTACATTAGGAGAAGTATCTGAAAAGACAGTAATGGTTTACATAGAAAATCAAGGTAAAAACAAAATTAAATGATGTAATAGAAGTCAATTCATATAACAAGACTAAAGATCTTGTATTTTTCTTGACTTAATTTTTATAAAAATATACCTGTTTATATAATATCTGATGATATTGATTGGTGCAAGGAAAATTTGTCTGATTTATGTAATGATGTGAAATTTTCAGTTTTCAACGATGACCCTGTATTAGATTTATTGTCTATATCATTAGCAAAATGTGTGATATGTTCCGCTTCATCATTTTCAATGTTTGGTGTATATCTTAATAAAAACAATGACTGTGTAGTTACATTTCCATATTATAAGTACGATAAATGGTTTGTAAACGGTGAAAAAATTGTTCCTGATTTTGCAAAACGAGAAAAAAATAAAAGGGTGATCTATAGATCACCCTTTTGTATAGAAGTATCAAATGATTCATTTTCTAAACAAAAATCTTTATCACAAAAATATTGATTCACTCTACTATTTTCTGTTATACAAAATAATGGATGATCCGCAACAGCAGGTGTATTTTCTATAAAGTTTATATAATATAACATACCAGTTCTATTCAACACATAACACTGTGTACCATAGACGTTTTTATATGACTTTGTAAAATAATTTTTTGGATTTTTTACATAAGGACATGTTTTCTTATGCCAATCAAATCGTATTATATCATAGTCACTTGGTAGATGAGAAATAATATCTATACATGTTATATCATCACTGATTATCTCAACATCATCTTCCATTACAAACACGCTATCAAGACCATCAATATAACACTGTTTGACAATAGTATAATGATTCAACATACAATTTAGTGCCGTACCATTACCAACACAATTCCATTCAAACATACCACCTTTATTTAACATAGAAGCATATGTGTGTACTTTAGGAATGTATATAGAATTGAATTTTTCTAAACCGTATATTCTAGATGCCTGTACATAATAATTATTAAGACGTTCTTTATATGTTGGTGTAACTAACATAACTGTTCTATCGAATGGCAACTTAATCATATGTAGATTGTTTAGTATAAGTATTTTTAGTTAAAAGTAATTTACGCTCATCAGTAAATGAATTATAGTCTATATCAACATTAAAATAATAATATTGTGGAAAACATAAATTATATTTTTCGTTTATATAGTCTTTATCAGATTCTGCATGGTCAAGAGCAAGTATTTTCATGTTGTGTATATATGCAATAGTAGGCCAATATAATTCATATATTATATTAAAGCGTTCTTCTGAATATTCTACTATCTTTGCTAACAATCTATTAGACAATCTAGCGAAAGATACACATGATTTAAGCAGTATTTGGTCTTTTCCAAACAAATTCCAACATAATTCCTTTTGGTATTCCCACCATTGCCACCATCTGCCAGATTTTGATGTATTAATATAACATGCAATAAAGTCATAATCAGTAGCATCTAATTCAGTAAAGAACTCATTATAATTTCCTGTATATGCTACATCATACTCATGTACATAGTAATAATCATAATTATGATGTTCTATATAATAGTTTTCCACAATATATGATGGATTGACAAAACCATGTTTAAATACTTTTTCATTATCATATCTATAAACAGTTTTAATTGTATCATCCAATGTTAAATTATATGGAGCACACCAAACTACATCATATATACTATTATCTAATTCTGTGATTAGTCTATTGTATGCTATCAAATCAGATTCATCGCAGTGATGTGATATAAAAAGTATTACGTTTCTCATATTTAAAAAATAACAAAAGTTGCTAAATATCATAATATTTAGCAACCATTTTTAGACACATTGCTACAGAATTATTGAGCGGGTAGTGAGAATCGAACTCACGTATCAAGTTTGGAAGACTTGCATAATAACCACTATACTATACCCGCAGTTTTAATGAACAAATCAAATTGTTCTTTCACAAATTTTGGATTATATTTTCCTAAATCTTTTATGACATACGGAAACCAACCAAAACGTTTTATTTCTTCAATTTTAATAGAATCCCTATTTTGTACTTGTTTTACAGAATGTTTATCCATTATCTTTTCATAATGCCACTTACCATTCCATAAAACAGCAACTTTCAAATCCCAAATCAAAACATCAGCATCCCATCCGTTAAAAATTGGATCGTTATGCGTTACTGTGTCAAAATATTTTTCACATAAAGAACAAAACAACATTTCGTTTTTTGAACGTTTCGATTCAGATAGTTTAGATGCGACTTTCTTACCAATATTTACATGCAGATCGTGATGGTATTTAATAGAACATTCTTTACTACAAAACTTGGGATAATAAATATGTCCATCAGTTTTTAAATGTGGTTTGTATTCATTTCCGCACTGTGGACAAATTAATGTAGTATTCAGTTTTTCTAATTTTTTATTAACTAATGTTCTTTTAACTGATTCGCTAATCTTCTTTTTTGTTGATTCAGAAAGTTTTCTTGACATGGTGGACCAGATAGGGCTTGAACCTATGACCTTCAGATTATGAGTCTGCTGCTCTAACCAACTGAGCTACAAGTCCAAATTGTTGTCGTTGTTGGATTCGAACCAACGACCTTCTCTTTGTAAGAGAGATGCTCTGAACCAACTGAGCTAAACGACATTATTAACAGATTTTTTAAACATTCTCATAGGCATCTGTTGACCTACCTGACATTATACGCAAATTTTGATGGTCACCCTATCAAAATCCTATTACTAGTTTTCCTTATGTTCGACCTAAGCAGATAAACCAATTTGCCAACGTACTCAGTATCATAGTCAGCTGCGACTTTATTTTATCTGCCATCCATTTCGCGTTGATACCGTTGCTCATAGGCGACACAAATAAGTATTCACGTTCAATTCAGCAATCCGGGTACGGTTAGAATAACTCCAGAGCCGTGATTGGAAGTTACGATGCGACTTAACGCCAATAATGTTGGGACATCAGGACTCGAACCTGAAAAATCAGAACCAAAATCTGATGTGTTGCCAATTACACCATATCCCAATGATTTTGCAGTGCGTACGGGACTCGAACCCGTGACCCCATGCGTGACAGGCATGTATTCTAAACCGCTGAACTAACGCACTATGTTAAACTATCATAAAGAATAAATAATAAAGATATTATGTTTTCTCAAACTTACAAGGTTTGCGCCTATACCATTCGGCTAATCACTCAATAACGCAAGCGATGTTGGAATCGAACCAACAATAAACGAAGTAACTTTACTAATGACTATTATGTTAGTTTTTATTATAAGTTTAGTGGATCCTACCGGACTTGAACCGGTGACTTATGCTTGCAAAGCATATGTTTTAGCCAACTGAACTAAGGACCCTGCATAAAAATGTTACAATCTTCCTTCTTTCCACATCATTCAATGCGCAATTTGAAACTAATGCTTGAAATGAAGTCTTATCCCTAAATGTTTGGGACAAACGTCGCGGCCGCGTAAAGCAAGTTTGTGTTTAGTAACATTTTTTGTAGGGTATAGCAGAATCGAACCGCTCTTTAGAGAATGAAAATCTCTTGTCCTAACCGATAGACGAATACCCCAAATACCATAAAGAAAATTTTCAAAACTATAACTAAAAATTTGTAATTATTGGAATTGAACCAATCACCTTTTGTACCGTAAACAAATGCTCTAACCAAATGAGCTAAACTACACGAAGTAAGTTTTGAATTGACTATTATGGTTGCGGGTATAGAAGGAATCGAACCTTCACCGGATGATTAACAGTCACCTGCTCGACCTTCGAGCTATATACCCAAAATAGAGCCTCGAGTCGGATTCGAACCAACGACCTGCTCATTACAAGTGAGCTGCACTACCGCTGTGCTATCGAGGCAATAATTTCCAATGAAACAATCTTTAGAGTGTAAAAAATGTATGTTCAGTTAAAAATGTATGTTCAGAATTATTTAAAAGAAGTAACTCTAAATTACATCAATTGGAAACTTTGTGGGGATGGTAGGATTCGAACCTACTCAGCAAAAGCAACAGATTTACAGTCTGCCCCGTCTCTCCATCTTCGGCGCATCCCCAAATAGAGCCTCGAGTCGGATTCGAACCAACGACCTGCTCATTACAAGTGAGCTGCACTACCGCTGTGCTATCGAGGCAAGTGGCACAATATTAAAAATTGTACCATGAACTAATCAAATCTTAAAAGAGATGATCTTCGCGCTTCCCAGTTTAATTAAAAACTCCACGCGCTTAGTTTGAACCAAATGGTTAACTTCGGTGCGTCCCACACCTAAAATAATATTGTTGCGGAGGTAGGACTCGAACCGTTTATGACGACCTCCAGTTTATGAGACTGGCGAGATAACCAACTTCTCCACTCCGCGATGTATGTTTGTAGGTCGAGCTGGACTTGAACCAACAACCTTGAATGTATAAGATTCCTGCGCTAACCAATTGCGCCATCGACCCAAATTAAATTTCCAATGAAACAATCTTTAGAGTATAAAAAATGTATGTTCAGAATTGTTAAATAGAAGTAACTCTAAATTACATCAATTGGAAATTTTGTAGCGAAAACGGGAATCGAACCCGTAAGGACATTACTGTCCAAGGGATTTTAAGTCCCTCGCGTATACCAATTTCGCCATTTCGCCATTTTCTGTAACAATATGTCAAAGAACAAATTTTGAATTTGTGATTATCAATCAAATCACATTTTCAATATAGAAACATTTTTTTAGAAATTCAATTTTTTGTTTGAATTTTTTTTGTTTCATTTTGTGTACTCACCGGGGCTCGAACCCGGGACCCATACATTAAAAGTGTATTGCTCTACCAACTGAGCTATGAGTACATAATTATTTCAGAGAACGCATCACATTAACAATATAGAATCAATTTTTAGAAATTCAATTTTTTGTTTGATTTTTTATTGTCATTGCATTGTGATTACATATTCAATATAGTCATCTTTTAAGAAAATTCACAGGTATTTTATAATTTTTTAGAAATTTTATGTAGTCCGTCATCATATGTCTATTTTCTGTTATTGTGTTATTGGTAGCGTAGTCATAGTAGATTTTTGGGACATTTGATAGTATTTTTTGGATTACTCGCTCAAATCTATTAAACAGCTTTTTGAATAACTTGTTTTCTGTATATTCTTTATTGTATAGTTTATTGTATGTCGATGTGAATGTTTTTCTTTGTGTTTCGTTAAATTCACCAAGTATGTTATATAGATCTGTATAGTTTCTCCAAGCGTCTTCGTTTCTAAACAGTTCCAAAGCATCTTTATAGTTTTTTATCTTAGTATTTGATTTGCATAATGTTACTGTAAGCTCACTTAAATATGCGTTTACTTCAAAGTTTGTTAATTGGTATTCAATCCTCTTTACTAACAACTCCCAATCATTATTAGTTGTTAATTCCTTTATGTTTCTTTTATAGTCGCCACTACAAATATCATATAATGTAGTAGTATTATTTAAATACCTATTATAGTCATCCCATGCATGTGTTAGTTCATGTATTAATGCTGTTACTATATTATCATAACGATTTTTTACATTCAGATATATTGTCACATTTTTTAACGTTTTATCTTTTATGTTAAAATTATTTTGTTTTGCTATGTACCCAAGTTCTAAATGCTTTCCATAATATATTATTATCTTATCAAAAAATATGTTTATGAAACCCGCGTCTATCAGATCATTTCTGTCTATTTCAAATTTTATGTTATCTTTATTGTTTGTTATCTGTGAATATATGTATTTTGAAAGTTCAACTATGAATTTCACTTGACCATCATATGCGCCATATTTTTCATTTATATTATAGCAATTCTGTCTTATATAGAATTCCAACATAAAATGAGTCATGTCCGCGCCATCTTTTACTGGGTATGATTCTGTACTTATTTTAACGTATTTTGCTAATTCTATCATAGAATGTGCATCAAAAAATCCGAGAACTGTTTTTACAATTCCCGGATTTTGTATATATAATAGTTTAACCACGTATCAACTTATACACAGAAAACCCGGGAAACATTGTTTGACTAACGCTTCTTGGTTTGTATTATCTATATTTATATATAATGTGGTCATTGTTTTACTTTATCAATATCAATTTAATTAAAAATAATCTAGAATCTTTAATTTGGACAAGAAAATATTTAAAAGTTTTTAGATTGTTGCTAAAATATCTTTCCAGTAAGGCCAAATTTTTCCATTATGATTATACGATTCTTGTAAAAACAAATCCTTTAGTTCATCGTAACTAATCCACTGTACATCAGTTTTGGCATCTAATACAGAAACAATGTCAATTCCTAAACTAACATTATTTGTTTGTTTTATAAAATAAAATTTTGTATACCCAGCATCTTTCATTGCGTTAAGCACCTTAAGTATATCATCATCCGTTTTTTGTTCTATATTACCAACACATTCGCTTTCTGCTGATATGAACTTTGGTTTGTCAACCATCATACGTATTGCAGTATGATCTTCACCTTCAATATCTATCTTACAGTAGACTGGTACACCATAAGTATCAAATAAATCCTGTAGATTTACAGTATCTACCTTAACAATTTTCTTTTGTTCTGTTACACGGTTAGAAATTTCTTTGTGACATGAAGACCATATATCATATTTAGAACAGAAAAAATCAATTTCACCTTCTACCATACTTATACATTTTTTATTAGTATAAGTTGACCGGATTCTAAGAAACTTTTACAGTTTCTTTTAATTATATCTGCACAATCAGGATTTGCTTCAACACAAACTACTTTAAATCCCTTATTTAGAAAATGTAAAGAATCTTCTCCGTGCCATCCACCAAGAATATAGATTAAGGTATTGTCAATTATAAAAAATCTACAAATATATATTGTTTTTCATTAAATACATGTGGGCGTTTATAAACCATGTCCCATAACCAAGGTATAGGTATATACGTATGCCATGTGCTACCATCAAGTGGTAAGAATCCTTGTGCCCCACCTTCATATTCAGGTTCGGCATTTTCTAAATATGTATATTTTATTTCAGTAAGATTGGATCCATCACCATACTTTACTGCTATACCACCCCAATATATATTTGAATATGTTGATTTCCATTTATGTACCTTTTCTAAAAATTTTTCATTGTTAGTACCCTTCCCTTCATATGTTATTGAAACATGAACATGTATATTACGTTCTATGGCACATAAAGATATTTCATTAAGTATGTCTTCAGCAGTACGTTTTGTTTTAAATATTCCGTGAGCACAATACCATTCATCGCCTACTTCCTTTACTCTTATATCAAAATTTGTACACCCAGCAGCAAACTGCTCTCTAATTGTCTTTGACTGTGTACGGGCAAATGGTATTACTAACCAAGATAACAAGTTTTTTGGTTCTTCTCCACTTGCGGAATCATGTGTTGCAATTTTTAGTTTCATCTATTTAATTACTTATAATTATGATACCCCGCCATATTTAAAAATAAAAATGGTGGCACAAATTAGCACCACCATCAAAAATCACTTGTATCTATAAGCAATTCTGCCTTTACTTAGATCGTATGGACTCATTTCGACTTTAACTTTATCGCCAACCATTAACCGTATATTGTTCATTCTGATTTTACCAGATATAGTTGATAAAATCTGATGCCCATTTGTTAATTCAACTTTAAACATTGAATTAGACAGGTTCTCAATGATTATACCGTCTGTACTTATAGCACTTTGTTTACTCATTTTCTGCTTTATAATTTGGATCTACAACAACCTTACGTACTTTATCAATATGCATGTTTGGATTAAACTCGTTTGAAGAAATGTCATCGAACAATGCGTAACCATACCCAAAATAATAGTTCACCTTTCCTTCATTCTTTAACGGTGTAGTTCCATACGCGCATAAATCTACACAGTAAATATACGGTGAACATACATTCTTTATATAATTTTTGTATTCAGCTGATGTTGTAAAATCAGTGCCCCAAAAACTATGTTTTGAATTAGTATTACATTCATTGTCCGATAAAATTATAATTCTATCATAACGAAGCTTTCTATCATTTATATATCTAAATGCCACAGCAATTGAAGTTCCACCCATATCCGGATTTGCTAGATTCTTTGCCAATGCGAATACATTAGTTGTTTTACGATAATGATACATTTCTGCACTAGTACCAAAACGCAATATATCAGCACCTGTTGCTTTTGCTATAGTAGCAGCTAAAAGAGCAGCTTTATCTATTGCCCTTGACTTTGTAGATTTTGAAGATGAATTGAATGTACAGAAGCTACGCATAGATCCAGAGCAGTCCAACATGATTAGTGTATTTCCATGTAACGCATTTGCAAGATTTGGTACTGATTTTTCATACCCATTCAGCAATGCTTTACTAATATCTGAAAAATATGTATCATCTAAAAATTCTGACCGTAATGTTTCAAAAGCAAAATCAATCTGATATGGCATGACTAACCCATCACGAAGTTTCTTTTCATCAGATACCAATTCACATAGCTTTGTAATGACTTCCTTTCTTGGGCTTTGCATCATTGAACGTATATTTCGTAATGCTGCCAAAATTCCAAGTTTTCCATCGTTAAGCAATGATTCCCAGTTATCGTTCTTTGCCTTTTCAAGAACAATTTTTGCTTCGTGCTTTGTTAGTTTGCCTTGCTTTATTGCCTTTGTTACTTCCTGTCCTGCATCAGAATTTGCAACCTCCCATGTATCAGCAGAAACAGTAATACCATTCATTAATGCGTTAAGCGTCTTTACATTTTTATCATCAATGACTGTTTCTGCAATACTGCGCTTAGCATTTGGGTGTACCAAATTCGCAATATCAATGACTGTCTTCTTATACTTAGCCATCTGATAAGTATCAATGCTTTCAAGTACTGAAGCAAATCCCTTCTTCATTGCATTTGGCAAACCAAGCATTTTGTGTTCACCATTTTTATTATAAGAATTAAGGATAGCCCAAACATCCTTCATTTCCTTCATATCATCTACACGATATACACAACCACCACTCTTTGTTTTTTTGTTAAACAATGAATAAAATGCCTTTGCAAAGGGCTTCCCGGATATGAAAGGTGCTGCAAGTGTAGCTGCAAGATGGTTGATACTACGCATACCTTCACCGATACATCTAGAATAAACTATAGCTTGACATAAAAAGTATGGATCTTTCATACCAATACGTTCAATCAAGTCTCGAAGTTCTGACATCGTTTGTGTCTCACTCCTATAAAACTGGTGTTCAAGCTTCAATGTATTCAACATTGATAATAGACGTAACTCATCAGATAAACTATATGCTTCATAACCTTGTCTGTTAACTGTGTCAGGTGTTGGAACACTATTTGATTCTATAATACGTTCCTTTGTTGTAATTGCACCAATTGACTGCCTCAATTGTGCGTTTCTGTCTTTCATTTTTACCATGACTATTTCATTTTAATTTTTGAAAAGAAATTGTTTTAATTTAAAATAGACTATTATTTTAAAATTTTCAATTGTTTTCCTATTATTTCTGCACAAACAGCATAATCTTTTAAATGTGAACAATAATTTAAACCCTATCAACTGTCACTACGACTGTATAATGAACTAAGGTTTCTTTATTAAATATGCTTTCTTTTAATTCATTTAACAATTTTTCCTTTACAGGTTTCCATCCAATATAAGTGTATTATTCATTTCTTCAAAGATAAAATTTCACATCATAATGCGCACATGACAAAAATGGGTAATTTTCATATTCCTTACAAAATTCTTCAAAAGATGTTGTTTTGATATGACTACTAGTATGAAAACAACACCAATCAACAGTACCGTCTTTATTCACATCAAATACACAACATCTTTTATCGAAAGGTGAAAACCATTTGAATGGCCAAGTCATTTCTATATTATCGAAAAGTTTGCTTCCCATAAATGCATAATCACCGTGTATATCAGAAAATTTCACAATAACAATTAATAGATTTCTTAATATTTGTTACACACAAAAATAGTAACTTTAATTAAAGTATTTAATTAAATACCCATTTTTTATCACTATACAAAATTCGTTTATCTTCATTATTTAAATTCCATGCGATACAACACATATCCCTATTTGTTTTGTTTTCCATTGAAGGATCCGAACATGGATAATCTAACCATTCTTTAAATTCTTTAGTTATTTTACTGTAAGACTCTGGTTTTCTGCCTTTTTTGACGGATAACAGCTCACCAGTTTCTAAAGACATTCTTAAATCAAATGAATGTGCTTTGTCTGAAATATGTACATGCGGTGGATTATGTTCATCTTGTCCCCCATATATTTGTATCTTCATTGATTTTCTATCAAATGGGCCATAGTTTTCATATCCATTAACTACAGCCATTTCTAACAAATTAGGAAACTGCTTTCCGTACATTAAAAGTAACTGTTCACGTATGTAAGCAAAAAGCGTTTTCATAATCATTTAATTATTTTTAGATTTGGATTATTTGTGTTCCAATATATTATTACTATGTCCATATTTAATAATCCTGACAAGTTATTGTCGGCCGTTGGTTCATATAACCATTTCTTAACATCTTTGACTATGTCAGTAAAGTTAGATCCACGTTTTTCTGTCACCATACTTGTGTACAGAAACCAAATCACCTGTAAAACAATCAATTCTTATATCAAAATTTTCTTGTCGTGAAATAATGTGAAAATGTACAGGAAGGTGATCTTCGCTGTATATACACATAACTTATATTTATTTCATGGAAAATACGAAAGTGGATTGTTATAAGTATTCACTTGTGACATTTCTGATACAAAATATATCCCAATATTTTCTAATTTTCTTGAATATAATGTCTTAATCCTTTCATCGTATTTAAAATGGCAAAAAACCAATTTTAATTCAAAAATTTAAAACAAAAAATGTTCGCCAAATAGCGAACATTTGTGCCCAGAAAGGGACTCGAACCCTTATGAATTTCTCCAGTAGGTTTTGAATCTACCGCGTCTGCCATTCCGCCATCTGGGCAAAAAAATGAAACGGCTTTCCTACCGTTTCTGAACAAATCGTGTATGGGATTACTCGTCAATGCTTTCACCAGATACACAAGGGTTTTGTTAGGTTGATCCGCAAGGCACATGCCTACCCCGACCAATGTTGCTGTACTATTCATGTTCAAGCAACTGCTGGGTATTAGATGGGACTCGAACCCATGACATACGGAACCACAATCCGCCACTCTACCATCTGAGCTACTAACACCATGTCGTGCCGACAGAAAGACTCGAACTTTCAACTACAGTCTTATGAGAACTGCCTTCTACCAATTGAAGTATGGCGGCATGATTTTGCACGCATGGAAGGACTCGAACCCACGACCTTTGGTTTTGGAGACCACTGCTCTACCATCTGAGCTACACACGCATGATTATTGAGGCATCGGTCAGATTCGAACTGACGATCCAAGGTTTTGCAGACCTGGTGCTTAACCGCTCACACACAATGCCAAATGTACACCTGGTGGGACTCGAACCCACACACTACTGTTACTTCATACTAGATCCTAAGTCTAGCGTGTCTACCAATTCCACCACAGGTGCATATTGAATTTGCGGAAAGGGTTGGGATTGAACCAACACATCATTTTATCAATGATCTTACTGCTAATCAAGACCGCGGTTTCATAATAACTCTTTACCAATTTGAGTACCTTTCCAATTTTTGTAGGGTAGACCGGATTCGAACCGACGACCCCGTGCTCCCAAAGCACGTATTCTACCGACTGAACTACTACCCTATTTAGTAGATGTGAGCTAACTGGTCACTATATGTTGATTACCATTATGAACCAATCTTTTAGCTTGTCAGACTTTTCACCTCCTTCTGACAAGGACATCTACTATGTATTTCGCGGAGAGCGGTGGAATCGAACCACATCCGATGTTATACGAACGAAACTACTTAGCAGGTAGCCCCTATCACCATCAAGGTTCACTCTCCAAAAGTTTTGCGGAAAGGGTGGGGCTCGAACCCACATGCCAGCTCATCACCGACCTAACGGTTTTCAAGACCGTCCTCTTCACCAATTTGAGTACCTTTCCAAAATTTTGTTGGGATGTTCGGACTTGAACCGAAGATCTTCACGGTATCAGCGTGGTGATTTAACCAACTAATCTACATCCCAATTTTTGTTGTAGCTCCCAGAATCGAACTGGGCACACAAGGATTTTCAGTCCTCTGCTCTACCAACTGAGCTAAGCCACAATTTTAAAACAAATCAACTTTGAATGTCTCTAAGATTTTGTTATATGTTTTATGTGTTTTATCATGTTTACATATTCAACATAGCAACAAATTTAGAAAAATTCAAAGTTTCACTAAAAAATATTAAAAATTTTCTGCTATGTTTCATTTGTGTCTAGTTGCATGGGCATACTACTAAAAACGAATGGTGAGGACCAACCGTTAATAAGCAACCAACTATGTGAACATAGACAATTCATGATTTTAACATTAAATTTAATTAAAAATAAACTAGTTTTTCTTGATTGTCTGTTTAAATAAGATTATTTTTAATATATAGTTATATTTTATTTAGACCAATGTTTAGACCGTTATTGAAAGTGATACCTGCATTAAGTGGAAACTGTAAGTTAGCATGTAAGCTTAATGATTATATAAAAATTTCTGAAAATGAATTTATAGCAATTGCTAGAACCGCACAGATATATCCACTAATGGGTGATGCATATCAGAAGGTTCATGACATAAGTCTATTAAATAGCTCATGGGAATATGATATTGCTAAATTCTATAATTCCGGATATGCTGATATATTCTTTACTGATACATATTCTTTTGATAAGAATAATATGATGTTATTTAAAGATAATTCAGTAGTAAAGGATAGAAATGTTGATATAGAATTTGGATGTAAGAGAGTATCATATATTAAATCAGAAAAACAGTTAGCATTCTTTGCACCTATATATTGCGATAATGCTGATGATTTGCCAGACTTTTTTGAGATAAGGGTGAAATTAAAAAACAATGGAACATATTCTACCCAAAAGATAATAAAAGTAGATTTATCTTCAAAATATAAATATAACTATCTAAATCTATATATAACTAAGTATTTCTCAAAAATAGACGATACTGTCATATATATGTTACCAGCATCACAACAGGCAGCCTATTCAGGAATAGATGTTTATCTTGGTGGATTCAATACATATAAAGACAATATAATTAGTAAGATATTTAAAGAAGAGACTACTATAAATGGGTATGATGCATGTATAGCAGATGGATTTAAAAGAAATCATCTTATAATGAAACAGGTAATGCCTCTTGCATTTTATTTTAGCATAGATGATATATTGACAGATACAGAACGAAAGAAATATAAAAACGCTGAACTGTATATTAGTGGTGAGTATTATAAAAATGGTTCACCTGTGAGTTTCTATATGTTTGATGACAACTACGATGAACTATTTTTACAGGTGTTACGAGTAAATGCGAATACTGGAAAGTTAGAATATCAATATATAAAAAACAATATTTTATCTATAAATGATAATTATGGTTTGAATAGCAGCAATGTTGAGGAATATAAGTTTTCTAATAAAATGAATAAAAGATATATTAGATGGAAAATGAAATATTCTTCAGATGAACAACCATATATCACAAATACTAATTATAATTTTTCACATAACCAAGGATTATATAATTTATATTATGAATATCCACAGAACTATTATTATACATCAATTTTCTGTAATATAGATAAGAACGATATTAATTTATTATTGCCGCTAAATACTAATATACAGAAATACTATAGCAATAGCAACTATTTAGTAAATAAATATCTGCTTAGTTTAAACAACTATATATCTAATTGGTTTGACATGACAGAATCTTTAGATATAGATAATATAATAGAAACAACTGAATGGGTAGATGTACATAAACAGGACAATAAAGTTTTATATAAAGGATTATTATATGATTTTTCAAATATATATAAAGAAAATATAATAAAGAATAAGATAGATAAGTTTGCTGTATTGTTCTATGTTGATGATAAAGACTTCATGACAGATAAAGACATTAATAATGTAGTAGAATCAAAATATGTATTATCTCATTCTGAATTTAATAATATATATAGTGGAATAAAGACAGATACAGTTAACCTGTATGAGTTAGGGCTTAAAGGTGATGTTACACCAAATGCTACACCTGATGCGTCTATATATTTTTCATATAATTCAAGCGGCACTGGAAAATATGCCGAATTAGAAACGTTAGGTTTAGACTATTATAATATAAATAAATATATATATAAAGACAATATAATAAGTTCTGTTATAGATGAAAGCAATGAAAATGTAATAGAAGGATATGAAGTATTGCCTATAGCATATGTATCTAACATAATTGAAAGCATATATGATGATACTACCAAAAAGTATACATATAATATACTTTTATCTGGCGAAAATATCATGTATAGTATAAATAACTCAACAATAAAATATCCCGTAAGTGATTTGGTAGTTACTGAAAATACACTTATGAATCAAAAAAGATATTCTTATGTATTTTATAAACGTAGTAGGTTCATATCATATAATACGGCAAATATAATGTTAAGTTCTACTAACAATGCTACTATACCAAATAATACTAGAAGCTTCTCCTATGTACCAAAACATATATTGACACCAGAAAACACAGTAAACAGCGTGTTTGTTGAAATAGACCCACACAATAAGTTCTATGGAAGTATAACATCATATCTACATATTAAAAACGATTCAGATGTTCTATATTTAGATCCATTTAATATGGAAGAACGGCTTGGTAGTTATTATCTGTGTACAGGCAATCTATACATAAAGGATATTGAAGACAACATAATAAATGATACTTCATATAAGACAATATATATAGGAGATATAACTGATAATAGCTTTATACTTCCATGTATATATAATTCAGATAAGTTAGATATATTTGATATAGAAAATACATATATATCTTACATATCTGATAAAAGCAATATATATGACGTGAATAAGCTAATTACTAAAATAAATTCTATATATATAGATAATGAATCTGGTAGTTATATAATACCAAAAAACGTCAAGATAGAATTTATAGATAATATATATAGACATAACTCATATATTAGTTGTGACTTTTATGTGAAAGATCTGTATAGAGGGAATAACATGGATATAAATTCATATATTGTGCTATCTAGTTATTATAATAATTCTAATATAGACGATATAATAACATATTTTAGTGATGTTGATACATTCAATGAGACTGCATATAGAATGTCTGCTATAACTAAACATGAAGATAGATATATATATAACCAAAACTGCATTGGGACATATATGTATAAAGATAGTTCAGTATTTAAACATCCACAAAAACTAATTAGCCGAATATATAACATACCATATAGCAATGATACATTATATATAGATAGTCTATCTGATGCTTGTTTCGATATTGTAAGATTTAGTGATGTTTCTATAGATACTACTATATATAGACATAATGAAGAGCTTCCTTTAGAGAGACCTTTATTAAAACAGTTATTATATGATTCTGATGAGACTGAAATAATGTATGGAAAGTTCCTAAATAGACTACATATAATAATATTTGACAGGTATATTAAAGAAGGTGCATTAGATACAGAAGGCAATTTAATCAATAAGGAATCTCGTATTGAGGACTATATATATATTAAAAAAACTATAATAACAGATAACTGTGAATTTAAAGATGTCTATGTACCATTATCACATACAAAGTTCATAAGTAGTAAAAATATAATAAATAATATAAAATATATTAAAAACTATCTTTTTAGCATAGAAGGTTATGATTTGCCAGTAGAACTATATTTTAAAAAGAAATTCATTAAAATAAGCAAACCAATTTATGAAAACATCATTGCATTAAATACCAATGAATATAAAGATCTTTATATATATAGACTATCTAACAGTAATGATGCATTAGAAGAAACTAAATATACATGTGACAAATATTTAAATGATATAGTAAACAATCCGGACACCATAGACTTTTCTACACAAGAAAATATATATTCGTTTAGTCAGTCTTATTCACTGACACCATTATTTGATGATGTATTTATGCAAGATAAATATAATACTGTTTTATATAAAGAATATCTATTAAACAATATATCTGAAGTAAACTATATAGATAATGCTAATAATATAGTTACTACACTGTATAGAGATGGGCAGAAAAATATGTTATATATGATAGATATAGAAAATCTATTAAAAGATACTGATATAGATATACATGATATAAAATATACTTACGATAAGCTATCTACTGTATATTCAAATTTTATAAATATAGTAGATAATGAAGAAATACCTTTTGCAACATATTCAGACGGTACTAAATCATATAAAGGATATAAAATTAATACATATAGAAAGAATGATATAACATATGGATTTTATTTAAATAAAATAAATCTAAAAAACATAGACAGTGTATTCTCACTTATGTTTACTGATTATTCTGAATGTAGGTACTTTACCAAAATAAACGGCGTTTCAATAATAAACAATCATAAATATCTAACTGACAATTTCAAGCTATTAATACCTATAATAAAATACAATATATTAAATCAGTTATATAGCATACCTGTATTGAATATACAATACAAGACATCGTTCAATAAGAAATATGTGAACTATACTGACAATAATGGAAAGACACATATAATATATAACAAGAAAGGATTAAGAACAGATAATATAACATTATATAGATACTATGACAATATCATTCCACGCCTAATAAAGACAAACAATATACCGACAGAATATTACATTAAAACGAGATTACTTGATAGAATAGATTTTTCTGAAATAATATATAAACAACCATCTAATATATATAATTATAATGGTATAAGAATATATTATGATAATGATAATTTTGAAACAAGAAAACAATTAGAATATAAATATTTTAATGATAACAGATTTATAAATCTAGAAACATCGTTTGTTATTTATATTGGTAAAGACTTATCTGAAATTGAATTAATAACATATCAGGAGCATGATACTATATTAAAATATTTTGAAAAATATATAAATAAACATAGAAGTGTCCTATTTAATGATACCGAAATTTTATTTTTATATAACAAATATTCAGTTACATTAGTATCTAATTCAGAAAAACTAAATGAAAATAGAGACGGTAAGCTATATTCGTTATATTACAAATTCACTCTAAAATAATTACGCATTAAAGATGGCAATCAGAAATATCAATACTATACAAAATCATACAGACTTCTCATATATTAGTTCGTTAAGCGATAAGTATATATTAGAATCGCTGTCTAATTTGGGTCAGAGGTTTTCACTTAAAGGTGATAGTATAAAAACAGATAGCTTTACACCATTATCTATAATAAATAAGACAGAAAATGATTTTGTAGAAGAAAAACTAATTTCTAAATTGTCTATAATTGAAGATAAGTTATATTTACAGTTTTATAATATAGATGAAGATAATATAGATCTAGTATATTCAGAAGAAATATCGCATACAGTAAATAGTCTTGTTGCGTCTGATGCACCAATAAGGTTAGATAATAAGATAAATGGTATAGATTATTATAATAGCAATTTATATATTTATCTAAACGAACATGATAACACTCTTAATATAACGTCTTTGGGATCTGATACGGAGATGGGTATAGTTGAGCTTAATGCGGAATCTTATAATATAGATGACAATAAGTTAAGACGTTCGCTTAAGTTGATAAATACTAATGATGACTATTATTATATATATTATTTGTTTGCTGATGCTGAATTAAAATATCATGCTTATAAATGTTATATAAATAAGAACAACATAGATGACATATATGGTAGTTTTGAAAACTATGCTTTATCTATATATAATAGTACTATTAAAGAATATTATAATGAATATTCTGAAATAAATATAGCAGACATATTTTCTGAAATCGTAAGTGGGCAAGGATGGCATTCTTCACTTAACATATACGATGAAGATACTGGTGAAGAACTACCAGTATCTGTAAATTATGACGTTGAACTTAAAGGGTTCTATGTTGATGGTGAATATGGGACAGAAATGAATCCAGTGCTTAACTATATATATAATCAAACAGTATATATGTATAAGTTCATGTTTGACTATTATTGTGATTATGTATATAGATTTGACAATAACCAGTTAAATAAGTATATATTATATAAAATTTTCAATAAAGCATTTGAAGATAGTAATCTATCTAAAATAGAAGAATTTTCGATATATATACCAGTAAATTATGAATTTAACTATTACTGTAAAGATGTAGATAGTTTTTATATATATAGCAATGAAACACCAGTATCTATATTCTATACACCAGAAAATATAAATATAGATTATCTTAACTTCTTTTTTGAAGGTGATTATGGAACAATAATATTAGCACAGCATGATTTATTAAATAAAGTAGTATTATATAAATATTCTATAAATTATAATAAGGATCTAGATAATGTTATAAACAATGTTTTAGTATCTGATATGTATACTACTCCTTATATAATGGATGATTATTGGGTGATAAACAACCAACGCACAAAATACAAAGCGATTGGGCAGGATGCTGGTAACCCAAATATCATTCTTATGTATACTAATAATATATCTGATAAGATAGCAAACGGAAATACATCAAATGTTGAGATTACTGATTCTGATTATAAACTTTTAACAACTGTAAATGCGGATATATTAAAATCCATGAATTGGAAAGTATCTAAAGTTAATGTTGATGTATTAACAGATCTAGAAATAAACAAAACTGAATATAACCTTATAACATCCGATACTTATGATATATATACACTTGTACCTAATGTAGATAGCAATTTTCAACATATTGACAAACTTCAAGGTGCACTTATAATAAATATGTCTAGTATAGATAATCTAATAACAGATATATATTATGGTGCGTCAGAAAATAATGGAACAAATGAAAAGTATCAGATAAAACAGATTTTAGGCGAAGATGCCCTTATAACAACATTTTGGGTATATAATTCTAGTATAAACGCATTTGAGAATATTAAGAATCCAAAAAACGATAATAAGTGTCTTACCTTTTCTAATATATCCAATATAAACAGATTAATAACAAAACAGATAAATTCTAAATCAAAGGAACAGACAATAAATATAGATCCAAACAAGACTCGTTTTAGTATAGCTGTATTTGAAACAGGATATTTAACAACAAAGAACGTATTTACAGAAAATTATGCATATGTGTCTTTATTTAATAATGACATGTACGGAAAATCTAATATAATTGATAGTGTAGGAAACCATACAATATTTGAAATACGTTATACAAAGCACGATCCTGTACTTGATATAAATGGTATAAATCGTGGAAATGATACACGCTTTATAGAAGAAGACAATACATTGCTTAATGGATATGTTATACCAGTTTCTAATATAGGAAATTCATTAGACTATGTACCATCTATAAGTGTCCCATTATTTAATGAGGCAGAATATTTTTCATATAATACTACCGCATTAAACCGTGTGAATATATGCTCGCTTGATGCAGAAGGAAAACTTCATTATGCGTATATCGGAACATCAAAAGATGAGGCAGATAAGAAAACTTTACATATTGGTACTGGGAATAAAGGAACTGGTATTGGTACAGAATGGTTAATGACGGAAGGTTTTAGAAACAATATGGAAAAACATGATAGGGTATCTCTTGACTTTGATGAGATAGACCTAACATATGGTAACCCAATATTGTCAAATGCTATATCATTCAATGTTTATAAAAATAGTGCAGACGGAATAAGTTCTAAACTGTATAATGTGAAATGTATGTTTAGCAATCTTCTATACAGACATGTAGGTATTATAGATAATAAATATAACATAACTATAACTGATATAGGACAACTAAACGAATCAAATCCTGATGGTATAATATATGTATATAACGCAGCAGATATAAAGGATCCTAATAATTTATATAATAGTATAATTGGAATTACACCAATATTTGCATTAGTTCCAATAAAAATCGTGTTTGACAACATGAATATATCTGGGGATATTTATCAAGACGTTCTTGAAAATAATTCAAATATGTATTTACCTGTTATTGGTAGTACACAATATATGTTTACGCGATTTGAAAACGCATTTGATGGATATAACATTGTAGATCTTACAGTATATGTTAAGATAATTTCTAGTAATGATAAAAAGCAGTTTATGATAATTAATGATAAGTATGGTAAGGAAACATTGCCTATATCACCAACTTTCATCAATCAGACTATTTAAGTAAAATATATATTTAATATTTATTAATGGAATTCAAATTTATAATAGTTGGTCCACATAATAGAAGTTTAGATAAGATCATTGAAACTATTTCAATAAAAAACGATAGCTTCAATATTTGTAAAAGATTTATAAACGATAGGAAGTATAAAGATACTGCGAATACAGAAAATCTATATTATATGGATAATTTAAAAATTACAGAAGCATTAAAAAATAATTCTATACTATATGTTTCAACACATAACGATACTATGTATGGTGTTACAATGGATGATTTTTATAGTGCTAATGTTTTAGGTATGTCTGTTGAGGACTTCAATAATATATCTACTAACTTATTGAAAGATCATAAAGACGATATATTGATAGTATGGTTAGATACTAAACATCATTTAGATACTGATAACATGAGTAAAGACATTCATGAAGTAAGTTATTTTGTTGATAAACTAGAAGAATTCCATTTTAACTATATATATTTATTAGATGAAAGCAGAGAGTCAATATCAAGCATAATAGTAGATTATTATAACGCAAATGGTCAACAGCGTTCAAAATTTTTAGAAGAATATTCTTAAAATTTTTGAATTTTTATAAATACTTATCTATGTTGAAATAAATAATCTTAGGATAAGTAAATGGATGAGCAAATACAAGGCACATGGATAGATAATAGGAGCGGTCGTTCTATATTTGTTGATGATATTATAATGGATGGTGACAAAATGATTGTAAAGACCTCGGCTGGTATAATAGATGGTGAAGTTTTTAGTAATCATTTTATAAAGGTTTCTGATAAAGAAATTTCTGAATCTGAGGCAAAGGTATTACCAAAACAGGATATTGTAAAAACAATGAATGAGAATATAGATCCGGAGTATAAAGTGGAATTAAATAAAGATCATGATACACTAAAACAAAACAATAACGATATTTTAGATCATCCACTCACAACATCATATAATAAAATAGAAAATACAGAGCATAATATCAATTACAACCTTATTGATAAAGTAGTTAAAAAAACTAACTATCATGCTAACATTGATATGAGACTATATGATGGCAATGTTCCTATTGATGAATTTAAAATGCTAGTAAATGTGTTTGATGTTTCTATTAATGATATTGCTGATTATATTATTGATAAGTATTTTGATAAATCAGAAATAAAGAAATGTATTTATGATAGTTTTGAAAAACTATTAAAATAATAGATAATAAATTAATTGTATAACTTAATAAAATGACTTCAAATGAAGCTAAATTTGCAGACCTTGTTGTGAATTACGACAAAAAACTAATGAAAGCACGTGATTATATTAAAGAGAATTTTGGCGTAAACTCAACATATAATGAAAAGGAAGGTAAACTTAATCTGTCATGTAGTTCAATAAACGAATCATTACAGCTAATGGCAGCTAAGGAATATATTGAATCTATATTCCCAAATGGTTCACTTCTTTTAAACGTGTGATTGCAGTAATGATGCAATTATATATGAATCCTGTACATTTGTGCAGGATTTTTTTTTTCTTTAAATCACCATAATTAAATGTATTCTTGTCTATTCAATCTTCGATGGAAATAACTGACTGTGAGTAAACTCACGTCCCGTCTATGTTCTCTTGGAGAACAACGCTACGCGAAGATGGTTATTCGCTTCGCTCAAAATATCTTAAATATGATTTAACTTTAAGTCTATTTTGTCTCACGATGTTCGACAAAAACAGACGAAAATTAAAATCCTTTCTATTCCATCTTTGATGGAAATGACTGACCGTGAGTAACTCACGTCCCGTCTAAGATAGTTTCTAAGCCCTCTAGTCTTATCTAAGTTCCTTACTGTGTATTTCTATGTCTAAGATATTTGACGGGACTAGAAGGTCTGGAAACCATCTTAGAAGGCTTATTATAATCTGTCTTATATGGTTGAATACAAATATTAGACAAATTTAATGTTTTAAACAACAAAAAGGTGACTTTCGCCACCTTTCATTTTCATATATTTGTTTTATTTACTTCTTTGTTGCTTCCTCATAGAAGTGCAACATTTTCTTTGAACCACAATCCCAAGAGTCATAGATCCATCCATCAATCACTGCAACAAGATGTCCTCTTACAGAAACAATGTAACGACCATAATTATGTGTCAGCGCAAATTGATTTACAGTCATACGATCTTTAATCTTCACTTTCTTTGATTCTTCATTCAAAACAAACCCAAGATGTTCAGTGACAACCTTGCGACATACCTTAACAGAATTAATGATGTCCTTTTCCTGTTTTGCTACCTTACATGCAAGATCAAAAGCATCATCCCATTTCATATCTCGAGCTGCACAATATGCGCGTATTGAACAGTCTTCAACGTTCTTTCCCTTTGGGTTAGGATTGAATTTCTTCCAACGTGTATCACCGTTCAGCAACTTCATAAACGACCAACCATTTGTCGTTGCCTTTGATAGAAGTTCGTTGAATTTGTTCCCATAATCCTCAATGTTTCCGTCGGGATAATAAACTTTAACATTACAGTCATTGATTACAACAGTCGCAATGTTCTTTACATTTTCATCAACAAGCGAAAGCGTATTATTTTCTTTAATGTCAATGAACTCTGAAACCTTGAAAATTGTGTCCTTTTTATTTTCCATTGTTTTTAATTTTTAGGTACAGCACAATATAGTACCAATACAGAACAAATTCAATTTTCATTTAAAAAAATATAAGAAACAAAACACCTCTTAGAAGGCCTTCTAGACCATCTAGA
>NFYZ01007179.1_pt1 | contig 23717 bp, 25 predicted proteins | sample 1092561 | NCBI WGS metagenome assembly NFYZ01 (sample SAMN03609887, study PRJNA323583) | gut metagenome | isolation source: feces | host: Rattus norvegicus | place: Malaysia | collected 2013 | reverse complement strand
GATAAGCCTCAGTGGGAGATACTACCTCCTGAAAGATTTCATAAAGAAACATTTTATATTGCTGTAGGCGACCGTCATCATAGAGGATTTGTTGTCCCTGATAATCAATGCTTTCCTGATTCTTTAGAAGCTCTAAAGTCTCAAGGTTATCAGCTATTAACTCCTCCTATTGATATGCGTCCTGAATTCACCGCAGATTTTGAAATAGCTTTGCGAGATTTAGCAGGGATATCTGTGCCGGGTTCGTTATCATTTATAACTCAAGACAGTATAACTGCTGTAATTGATAAATCTCGACGGAATCCGTTTATAAACGATATTCTTCAAATAGGTATGAAAGACAACTATACAGTTGAAGAATTCTTTCATGTAGATTATATAGACCCTTCACTTAAAAAGGCTCCATTATATATCCATCTTGACTTGTCTCTGAATACTGATAAATCAGGGCTATCAGGTAGCTGTGTGACCGGTCGCAAAGAGATTATTTTAGAAGATGGTAAGTCTGTATTCATGCCTTCATATACTCATCTATTTTCTGTAGCGATTCAAGCACCTTCAGGAGATAAAATCCCTTACTCTAAAATTGTAGCATTCATATGTTGGCTACGACGACAAGGATTTAACATTCAAGTTATATCTCGTGACCAGTTTCAATCAGAATATTTGTCTCAAATATTAGAAGAGCAAGGATTTAAAACTTCTAAAATTTCGTTAGACCGAACTCCTGATGGGTACATGGCGTTACGTTCTGTAATATTAGAACATCGAATATCTATGCTAGATTGCCAGCTTCTGCAAGACGAGTTAATTCAATTACAGCGAGATAGTATATCTGGAAAACTAGATCACCCAATAGGTGGATCTAAAGATATAAGTGACTCTTTAGCTGGGTCTATATGGCAAGCTATTTTAGATAATCCTGAACCTAGACCGTCTGTAAAGCATAGCTTAAATGTAATATCGAATGTGAATGGCGCTAGACATCTGCATGATTATAGCTCCTTGCCATCCATGTTCCCTAATATACAATCTTATAAATCAAGAAAGAGGTAAAAAGATTATGTACGTAAGAAACCTTCTTCGTGCCGGAGACTATGTAGAATTATCTCCTATCGGAATTCCAATCACATTAATTTATAATCATCATCTAGATCGAGTTAAACTCGGATTTGATGACAATTCTGAGGATATCACAGACCAAGTTATTCAAATATTTAGAGATAGGTCTGTTGTGCCATTTAAAATTCCAATTGTTCAGGGAACAACATGGATCAAAGGTGTATTGTATTGTTCAGATTTCGGTAAATTTGAAGGTTCTGTACCTGACGCTGTTCAATCTCAGTTATTAAACAAATTTTTACTTGATCCGAGTAGTTTTAACTTCTTTGCGGGTCATGTTAAGAGCTTAGGTACAGTGTTCAGAGGAGCTTTGCCTATCAGGCAGTGGCTTCAAACGTATAAATTTAATATTCTGCCAGGATTAATCGTCCCTTCTAATTTAACAAAGCAATCATTCTATTCTCTTGTGTCTAAGATGAACTACCCTTTTAGATTTCCTCTTGTAGCTAATTATATGGTGTTCCATAAAGACGATTTTTCTATTTATTCTACAGGGTTAAAATCTTACATATGCGAAAGTGCAGCTTCGTATGTAGATGAGAATGGATATTTACATGGAAGAATTCAATGTAAGTTTAACACATTGAACGTTGACTATAGAGATATTGTTAAATATAACATTCAAAAAAATTCCTTACTTATTCAAGATATGTACGGAGCCACTATCTTTTCGGATAACGCTTCTGATAGATCTCAAATCAGTAATGCTGTTGTTTGTCCTATATGCGGAAAGGTATATAATATAGATTTTAATCGAGAACCTTGCTGTGACGACATTCACTGTCTTTCGCATTCATATTCTAGGATACGTCAATTTACATCTGTGCTAAAGCTCCCATGCTTGCCGTTTGACGAATTCAATCGTTATGTTAAAAATAAGAACATTACTACGTTTACAGATTTGTTTCTTGTTGATCCTCTTCAGTCTATTGAGATAAAATGCACTCTTGCTAAATTTATGAGGGCGATTATTCCTGAATATGTTGTGCATAATTTTGATAGCTTACAAGCATTATGCAATAAATGCAACAATAGCTGGGATGTGCTGCAGTATTATATTCGTAATCCTGAAAGAATAACTTATGAATTTTTAACAAATAGTTACGATGGTCAGCAACTTGTATCTTATCTTAAAGATAAAGGTGTTGTTCTAGAAATTACTACACTAGCTGAATCGAGTCAAATTACGTTTGTAGATAGCGATAGAACCTTTGATGGCCCTCCGATATTTAGAGGCAAAACTATTTTATTAACTGGAAAGTTTCGTCATGGATCTTACGGTCAAGTTGCCAGTATCCTTCAGAGCTACGATGCAAAGATTGTATATGCTTTTGATGAGTCTGTCAGCGCTGTAATCGTAGGAGATATTAAAGAGAACGTTAACGGCACAATTCTTAGAAACTGCCGAATGCTCAATATTCCTGTTTACGATGAGCAGTTATTTTTTGATCAGTATGAGATTGATTCTGATATCAAAGCTAACCTTTCATAATATAGGAGGTGAGACGAGTTGGCTAATAAGTGGATAACGAAATTGATGCCGTTTAGGCCGCATAAGAAATCTTACCTCAGAAATCTTGTAACGGGCTCGTTATACAGAGTTTCAGATATGAGAGCTTCATCAAGTATTGCATCAATTAAGACTCAGATTGATACAATGAGGGCGCTTGCAAGAGATTCTCAAATAAGCACTGCGTTAGCGTATTATGCTACAGATGCTACTACTACTAACACAGAAGGAAATATTATATGGGCTGTGCCTATTGATAAAAATAAAAAAGAAGCTGCTGAGGTTATAAATGCATGCTTCAAACGATGGGGGCTAAATTCGCTTGTTAGAGATCACATATTAGAGCTTGCAACAATTGGTAATCTCTATATTCCTACAACTGATGTATATCGTCTAGATTCTAATCAATCTGATAGCCGTAGAATTGTATTAGATAACAATACAATTCCAAATGCTATGTATGATATTATTCCGTCTTATAAGATTCCTCCTGAAGATGTGATTCATCTATATATGCAAGGTAATCCTGAAGGATTCATTCTTCAACCAGACGATAAAGATCCTCAAACATATATTTACCCTGATTCTTCAATTATTCATTTTTCTTTAGGTGGGCTGTTAGGCGACTATTCTTTTGATGTATCTGATACAGAAGGGAATTCGTATACATACGATATTAAGTTTGCACAGCCTATGATGGAGCAAGCTGTGACTCCTACTCAAACATTAGGCCTTTTAGAAGATGCATTATTGCTCAATTCATTGATTCGTACAGTTAGATTCATTGGAGTTGAGTGCGGTGATATGGACGAAGATGAAGTTCAAGTTACACTGCAGCATCTAAAAGGCATGATTGAGCAGCAGCTATCTATAAATACAAATAGCGGTGACACTCAGAGCTATGTCAACCCTCAAAGTCCAAATAATATCATATATCTGCCGATGATTAACGGACAAACACCTATAACTGTCACAGACTTGAATCTAGCCGAAACTACTGATTCAGATTCTAAGCTACTTGATTATTACGAAAATAAAAAATTATCAGTTTTAGGTGTGCCAAAAGAGGCTCTAAATTTCTCGTCTTCTGAAGGGCTTGGCGGTGCGGGAGCTGTAATGTCTCAACGATCTGCGCTGTATGCTAATGGGCTTCAACGACTTCAAACGGCATATATTGCGGGTTGGACCGAAGGGATGAACAAGTATTTCGCAGCTAGAAATATGGTAGGGTTTATAAATCAATTTAAGCTTGAAATGAATCCAATCATTACACAACTATCTACTGTTCAATCTGATAGACGAGATTCTGCTATCAGTCAAGCAATTCAGCTTGTCGACTTGCTTAAGTCTTTAGGAATTACCAATGATAAACGATATCAGAAAGCTTTGCAAGAAGCTTTAAAAGATATGTTCCCTGCTATTGGATCAGACATCGTTAACTGGGCAATCGATCTAGATGAAGGAGGGAATACAGATGAATTCTAAAGAGCTTGTTGCACTGTTTTTTGAAGATCTAAAAACGTTTAATTCTAGCAATTTTAAAGTGCTTTGTACAACAGATGTATCGTCAGAAACATCTAAAGTATATAAATGCTGTAGTAGTGTGATTACTCGGTACTTTATATTTAGAGAGCATCATCCAGAGATTTCAGAATCTAGTATGAAATTATTATATTTCAAATTGCGGCTCGACTTGATTGCTAGATATTTTTCTGAATATCCTGCAGCTAACATTGATGATTTAAAGCCGTTTCAACGGGAGTTGCAATTATATGTAGATTCTTGTCAGTCTTAGTCCTTTGCATATTGGAGGCATACAATTAATGTATATGACTCAATGTCCGCTTCGATATCAAATATCCGATTGGAAACAATTATGTAAATGCAAATCTAATAATTCATCTAAATTAAAAATTAACGTAACTGAGTTTATTCAAAACTCTGATGTTCGTGGTACTCGAATATCTGTAGATCACGAACTGCTTGGAACACTTTTTACTTATGTTGTAAACTTATCTGGCGGAATCATATCTCCAGTATCTTCTAGCATTGATAGCGAGTTGTCTACTAATGAAATACTAGCTCAGCTTGCTAAGTTCGGATTTTTAGTTACATTTAAAGAATATGCTCATCTTTCAGGTGATCAGCTTCAATATTTGATGACGTTACAAAATCTACATTTTGACAAGATTCGATTACTAAACGTCTGGGACGCTTCAAGCGGCATAAAGGAGTTTACTACTTATGTTGTAGCGTTTAAACTTGACTTTCTTTCAGATTGGCTAAACGCTGGGTATTCTCCGTCTAAATCTGAGTATCTAGAAGCTATGAACGCAGGATACGCTATAAACATTAGCGCAATCAGTCGAGATAAAGAATTTAGATGGGATTGGTTATACAACTGGGTTGCAGATATTAATGATATTTTAGAAAGTAATAAATAATGTATAGAAAGGATTTTTTACATGAAGAAAGTTATTAAAGCTAATCAAACATCTGCTAATTATTTAAAGATTAAGTCAGCACAATCAGCTATGAAACAGCTGCTTAATATTCTTGACAGCATGGATCGAAATACATTTATTGAATTCGAAAGCATCGTTGGTAAAGAGGTCTATAATTCAATATATAATGGAGTATATGATTTAGATCAGTCTATTGATAACTAAAGGATGATTGAAATGAGTTTTATCGATAACGATATTGTCCTTATGCGAGATCGATATGACGAAGCTTTACAGCTGCAAGGAATTCCGTGCAAATATCAATTTCCTGTTTTCCCTAATACAAACGTACATGGAGAGCCTGAAATCGATAGCTATTCTACAGAGATTGATACATTTATATTTTTTGATTCAACTCCTAAAATTAAGACATTTCGAAGATATGGATGGGTAGTAGATAACGATCAAAATTTACCATTTATTGTTCATTGTAGCTGGAATCTTCAAAATGTTCAGAAAGACGCTTTGTTTCGATTCTCTGGGATGTATACCAACGTGCCTAATCGTGTATTCAGAGTAACTGAAATTACGTATGATGCGCAAGCTCCTGATCATTTAGTTTGTCAAGTTATTCCTGTATATGTAGATCAAGCAGTTGGTCGAACACGAAAGGAAATCAGGAATACATATCGAACATCGAATCATTATCTAGTTCAAAATGTAGACTATCGTGGTCAGGAGTACGATCCAGATACGTATAAGAAATAATCGTTGCACAATACCTATTATATTTATATAGTATCTAATTTGAACTGCTATTTTAACTATTTGTGAGGGGGTATGCTATGCTCTGGTGTTACGATCAAGCATTATGTGACGATCTGCAGCAGTCGTTTAGCGACGAATATAATACAGTAGTTAAGGTATTCAGCCCTGATCAAATTGTTAATCTAGCAGCACAAATTCAAGAAGATACTGTTCAATATCCTGTTGTTGCAATAGAAAGAGATCCAAATATAAATATTGATGAATCTCGATCTAATTTTACGCGAATACATAGAGGAGTTCATGCTGTATTTGATAAGGTTAACAATCTTTGGTACAACGAGAAATCTGTACCTATTACATTGGGCTATTCAGTAAGTGTGCTAGATACAGATACAGCTGCAATTGATGAGTTAACTCGAGAACTTATATTTAAATATATTCAGATGTACTTTCTAAAGATCCGTCTACCATACGAAAGTGATAGATTTATTCGATTCGGAGTACGATTAGATCCTAGCTCTTTAAGTGAGCGCCAGACAGCGTCTTCTGAATATTACTCGTCTGGACAGCTATATAGAACAAAGCTGAAGCTAGTTTGTGAAGGATGCGTTCTAGTGAGTTATACACCTATCAAGCTTAAACGTCAAGATTTCGAAATTTCTGCAACAATTGATCGTAAACATCATCGACTTTAATAAATACCTTGAATATTTATAGATAGCGAGGTGGAATAGTTGACATATAAGAATGTATCATATAAACAAAAAACATTTTACGGTGTTACATTTAAGCCTGGAGATACAAAAAGCGTCAAAGGGTATATAAACGATCCTAAGATGATTCTTGTTTCTTCTATATCGGCTTCTCTTAAAAGTAAGCCGGATCCTACTGTTTCTAAATCTAAACCTACAATAAAAGAGTTACCGAATAACGATAAAGGAAGTGATTAATATATGGCTCAAATAGTTATTAATGAAGTATCGCAGAATTATACATATGCTATTGGTACAAGTTCGTATGCTACTGTAGCTATGCCAATTACTGCGTGCTGGGGGCCTTGTTATCAAGATCCTGAAGCATTAAGCAAAACTGATGTTTCTGAAGTATTAGAAGAAGTATCTTGGGATAGATATCCAGCTACTCAAGAAGGATTAGAAGCGTTTGTATCAGCATACAGAGGCCCTGCGTCAAATTATCGACTGGCCAAGGATTATTCATATCAAATGGCTATGACGCTCTTAAGCGCTGGATACGATGTACTAGTATGTCGTGTTTGCCCTGGTACTAATGCTTCTGGTGAATTTACAATTGGAGATTCAAAGAAGCTGACGATTAAAGCAAAATATCCTGGTACTTTCGGGAACACATTGCGAATAGTTCTGCGTAAGCTCAAGAATTATGCAAATTATACTGCGAAATCGCCTTCGTTTTATTGGAACGCTGTTATCTATGTAGTTGATGCTTCTGGTATTCAAACTGCTGTCGAAAACTTATCTTTTGTATTCGAAGCTACAAATTCTACAGATGCGCTATTGCAGATTGATGAACTTGAATCCAATTTTGTTACGTTTGTTACGGATGGCACAATCAAGGATTCTGATGAGTTTACTGAAACATCGCCCGTAACGCTTTCTGGTGGTGCTGATAAAGCTGCGGATGAAGAAGCTTCTGCTATGATGACAGACGCTCAAGATTTAGCTACTACTCGATATAAATTAGCGGGCGAAACAGGCACAGAATACACAGGTGTTCTTTCAGAACTAGATCTCCAAGACGATGTAAGCAAAGCATCTACCCTACGGTATATGGAGTGGGTATATACAGCAGCCTATCGAGTATACACTATTCTAGAAGATAAGCTTGCTTATAGTCCTAATCGAGTTATTTCTCCAGGATGGGATGATCAGAATATTAGCTTCATTCTAGGAGAAGCTGATTCTGAGTATACATGGTCAGAAATTTCACCTTTGCATATTTGTTTGATGAACTTAGCATATGATAGCAGATGCGCAGTTGCTTATCTAGATATTCCTAAGAGTTTGCCACGAAGCAAAGTATGGGATTCTAGCGAAGCTACTCCTGGGTATGCTCAGAAGCTTTCTCGATATTCTACTGAAGTTCTAGCAGCTGATGCTGAAACATATACCGGAAATGTTAACGTACCGCTGTTTGCTTCACATTCAGCATTGTTTGCTCCTTGGGCTCAATATACTTATGTAGGCACAGGCAAGATGAACGATGCTAATCCGAGCTTCTTAGCTCTAATGATTGAACGCGCAATGATCTTGAACCAGTCAATTCAATATGAGTGGGCGTTACCCACTAATCGAAAGCATGCGTTAAACATCGGTAAGCTTGCATATAATGTTCCTAAGAAGCTTTTAGACGAGTGGCAGACGTTAGAAGGTGTAGGAGTTAACGTAATTACTAATATTCCCGATATGGGTGTTAGTTTGTGGGGAAATTCTACATTGTATGAGGTGCCACCTGCAACTTATCAAGCGCTTGCCAACCTTTCTACTAGAAAGCTTGTTAACGCTGTAGAAGATTTAGCTTACAGATGTGGAATTAGCATCACTTTCCGATATAATAATGACGAAGCATATAGTGCGTTCTATGCAGGATGCACCCCTCTTCTAGATACGATGAAGAATGTAGGTGCTATCGATGACTACTATATCAAGATGGCTGCTGATGTGAACGGCTTAGATCGAGTAAACGCTAATACAGTTATAGGAAAAATTTATTTAGTTGTGAATGGAGTAATAAACGATATCTATGTAGACCTTATTGCTCTGCCTCCTCAAACAGATCTAGCTCAGTATCAGCAGTAATTTTCAATATCAAGTTTTAAGGTAGATGCAGAAGTGCATCTACCTTATTTTTGAATCGTTAATAAAAATGATTAGACGGGACAGTCTCGGCCAAGATTTCTAGGTGCCTGTCTTACCTAGATTACCGTCTTTTCATATTTTTTTCTAGTCTAGACAGGAGATCCTAATATGACTAATATTTGTAAGATATGCGGAAAAGAATTCAAAGCTCGAAATAGTACAGTTACTGTATGCAAAGATTGCCGTAAAGGGACTTGTGTTATATGCGGAAAAGAGTTTGAAAAATCATATCCATATACACAAAAAACGTGTTCATCAAGATGTAGAGGAATCTACAGAAAAGAATCAGGAATTGCTAAATCTGCTAGGGCTAAAGCTGAGCAGACATTTAAAGATAATTATGATTCTAAAGGAGAATCGCGGTCAAAGTTTAAACCTAAAATTTGTGAATATTGTGGAAAAGAATTTATTCCTAGTAGCTCTAGGCAGAAGTATTGCAAAGGTCCGCATTATGGGAACTGTCCTATCTGTGGAAAACTGGTTGAAATTCTAGATTTGCGTGCTGGCCCTTGTGCGTGCTCTCAAGAATGTCGACAAGAAGCTATACGTCGCACAACTCAGTCTAAGTATAATGTTGATAATGTCTTTCAGTCTGATGCTGTAAAATCTAAAATACAGCAAACATTGCAAGATAAATACGGCGTAAGTCATTATTCACAGACCGAAGAATATCGTTCAAAATATATAGCTACTATGCAAGCGCGATACGGAGTTAATTATCCGCTACAATCTATAGAAGTTAAAGATAAAACTAAAGCTACAAATCTGCCGCGATATGGTTGTGAATGGGCATCACAAGCTCCTGAGATTCGATCTAAGATAGATGTTGCCGTATCAAAACACGGCGGATATACTTATCAGCGACATGATCTACAAGATAAAATCCGAGAAACAAATAAATTTAAGTACGGGGATGAAGTGCCAATACGCACTCCCGAAATTCGAGCTAAATATGAATCTACTATGGAGCACAGATATGGAGCAGCATATCCGCTATCAGAAGGATCAATACTCAAAGATAAAATAGAAGCGACTAATTTGCATAAGTATGGTAGCATATCACCGCTTGGTAATAGTACTGTTCGCGATAAAGCTATTCAGACTTGGATAAATCGTTATGATGTAAATAATCCGTTCAAATCTCATATTATTCAAGATAAAATAAAATCAACTTTAATAGATAAATACGGAGTAGATAACCCTCAAAAATCTGAGGAGATTCGTAAAAATACAGAATTAACGAATATCAAGAAATATGGGTCGCCTACATATGGTGCATCACTAGATAGAATGCGTGCAACTATGCAAGATCCTGATAAACTTAATGAATTCATATGTTTTAGAAACGATCCTCAATCTTGGATAAAAGGTCACTATTATGATAAGGTATCATTGCATGAATTAAGTAAGGATTTAGGAGTAGATATAGCTACTGTAAGTAAGCACATTTTACTAGCTGGCTGCGATGAGCTTATAGCTTATCGGAAAAGCACAATGGAGATAGATATAATTGAATATATAAAATCGATCGATGATTCAATAGTAATTCAACATAACAATCGAACTGTAATTGCGCCTCAAGAGATAGGCATCTATTTGCCTGACTATAAACTTGGTATTGAGTGTAATCCGACGTATACTCATAATTCAAGTAAATCTGCATATAATTCTAGCTTAATTTTACCTTCAACATATCACAGAGATGAATCTATACTAGCTGAAAAGGCTGGAATATTTTTATTTCATATATTCGGGTACCAATGGACTAATAGCCCCGATATTATTAAATCAATGTTAAAACATATGTTAAAGCATGACAGCATCAAATATTTTGCTAGAAATTTAGCAGTCCGAGAAGTGTCGGATTCACAATCAAAACAGTTCTTAAATCGTAATCATTTGCAAGGTTATACTACAAGTAAAGTTCGACTAGGATTATACGATGGTTCGGATCTTATAAGTTTGATGACGTTTTCAAGGCAACGGAGTACAATAGGATACTCTGCTAACTCTCCAGATACTTGGGAATTAACTCGATTTTGCACTCAGTTAAACGCACGGTGCGTAGGAGGAGCTAGTAAGCTATTCTACCATTTCTTGAAGATGTATCAGCCATCTAGAGTAGTATCGTTTTCAAGTATTGATACTACTACAGGTAAAGTGTATAGCACACTAAAATTTCATTTTGAATCATACGTTAATCCTGGATATGTTTGGGTTAATATGAAGACTGATCAATATTATAACCGTGTAGTATGCCAAAAATCAAATTTACCTAAACTATTCAACGAACCCGATTTAGATATTAATAATCAAACCGAAGCTCAGATTATGGAGTCTCATGGATATGTTAGAGTGTACAATAGCGGGTTGATAAAGTGGGCATATCATAACCTCCGATAACAATATTAGAAAGGAATGTAATTATTGAAAAGTAAGGTTATTATTTTAAATGGTCGCGGTGGAGTAGGTAAGGATACGTTTGTAGATCTATGCAGCAAATATATCCACTGCGTTCATATATCTAGCATCGCACCGGTGAAAAATATTGCAAAGGCTATTGGATGGTCAGGGCAGAAAACTGAAAAAGATCGAAAGTTTCTTAGTGATTTAAAGGATCTACTTACTGAATATAACAACTTGCCTTTTAAGTATGTACAAGATTATATTATGCAATTTTATACTACGTATCCTGAAGATGCTCTGTTATTTGTCGATATACGGGAATCTTCTGAAATCAGTAAAGTTATGAGCTATACTCCTTGCTTATCTTGTTTAATAACTAATTCTAGAGTTCCTTTAATCGGGAGTAATCATGCTGATAGAGACGCCGAAAACTATAATTATGATTTCTGTATATCAAACGATACATCATTAGGAGATTTAGATGCTAAAGCTGCATCTTTTGTTAAAAATTTAAAAAATTGTACTACACCTACGCATTGATATACGCTGAATTGTTTAAATATGCTCATAGGAGTTGTTAGTAAATTGAATTTAGTTTGAATCGTTATAATAGATAGATGATTGATTAAGAAGTCGTCTATCTATTTCTATGTATATGAGGTAGTTATGAAATTTAAACTGCTAGATATTGTTCAGATTAATTGTATGCTTCGAGACGATCAGGAGTGTAGTTAGAATTAATTTATCATCTGATAATGAATATGGTAAGATTGTCCTAGCTTCTAATAATTATTTAGATTCATATATACTTAATTCATCCAATGATCTTATTGCATTAATTGAAGATTTTTTCAGTGCAAGGCATATTCAGATAACTTGGAACAATACATACAGTACTTTTTGGATTATGAATGGTGAAGCTGATGAGTAGGTACTATCTTTCATCTGATTATCTTGATTTAAATCAAATTGCTAATAGTGGGCAATGTTTTAGATGGTATCAAGAGCCGATAGATGAGATATTAGGTAAGTGGAAATTCTATATAGCTGACCGACTAGCTGTAGCATGGCATGAACGAAACGACTATCAGGATGTTATAATTGTAGATACAGATGCACAAAAGCTTGATGTGTTCTATTATTTTGATATAGACACTGATTACGGAGATATTATCAATCAGATTCCTGAACAAGATACATATTTACAGTCAGCAGCTAAGCTGTTTTCGGGCGTTCGAATTCTACGTCAAAATATATGGGAGGTACTTATATCATTCATCATATCTCAAAACAACAATATACCTCGAATTAAGAAGGGTATTGATATGATGTGTGCAGATAATGACGACCAATTTCCTCAGCCTGACGATTTGCGCTCTATGAATCTTGATAAATATGGATTAGGGTATCGAAAAGCGTATATTGAAGACTGGCTACGGGGTAACAAGTCTTATACATCGAATAGCCTAATCGATTATCGAGATGCTTTTGAATACTACCAGAGTTTTAAAGGTATAGGCCCTAAAGTAGCTAATTGTATCTGTTTATTTGGGCTGCATTATTTAGAAGCTTTCCCGGTTGACACATGGATGAGACGAATTATAGACAATCGATACGGCTGTCAAATTCCTATATGGATGTACTCTAAATATGCAGGTGTGTATCAGCAGTATTGTTTCTGCTATGAACGAAATCTATTAACCTTAGGAGAAGTTTATAATGTGTAAATCATCAAATAATTCTATCGAGATCACAAAAATTCAAAGCCCATTTGTTCACATCATTGTAGAAGGAACAAAAGATAAGCCGTATTATCGTATTTTATACTATGATTCTGCCGATGAATCTTTTCATATTGGGTATAGTTCTTATAGCTTAGATCAGGTATTTCGATACATGGACGATTATTTCGATATACCAAATTGCAATAAGATTATTTAATATTTTATTAATAATCTGCCGTCATGATCGTTATATAATATATACATAGTACTTTATCAAAGCTCCAAAAGGAGGATCACTTACAATGACGTACAGTATTCCAGAATGCAATTTTGAAAATTTGACAAAGAAAATAAGCGCTATTCGGAAAAAGTGCGAAAAATACGGATGTGATTTCCGGTTTGAGGTTGTAGGATCCGAGTATAAACGTCACACATTTGAGGACGGATCTATTGGTTTAATTAAATATATTTCTGTTGATGTCGAGGGTTGTGCAAAGCTAGCTGATTGGGAGGTTGTTGCAATCCTCGATCATAAGCATTCTGCTGGTAATGTCGTTCACGTACTCGATTCATCGTTCAGATTACCCGACGAGTACTACTACAGCAAAGGTAAATGCGATCATTGTAATACTAGCAGATATCGAAGATACACGGCAATAGTTCGAAATGTTAAAACAGGTAATATTAAGCAAATTGGCGGATCATGTTTAAAATCATATACTCAGGGATTTGACGCAGAATTCATTACAAAATATCTTCAATGTTTAAAAGATATTGATGATTGTTGCAGCTGGGAAATCAGCAATTCGTCTACTCGATATTTTGATCGAGATCGGTTTTTAATATGCGTTGCCGAATGTACTCTTAAGTTCGGATTTTACCCTACAAGCAGCGAATATTCTACAAAACAGCGTGCACTAGATATTCTTAATTATCTTGATTATCAAATAGTGCCAGATTGGGCTAAAAGCGCTGATGTATTCTTAGCTCCGTACGAAGCAGTCGGATTCAATCTTGATTCTACAGAACTTATTAAGTTATCTGATGATACTAAAGATTGGATAAAACGCAATGAAGCTAGCAATCAAGATTATATGCATAATTTAAACGTGGTATTTGCTGATCCTTATATTTCGTATAAAGATCTTGGGATTGCAGCATCTGCTGTTTATTCATATCTTAAAGATCATAAAGAGATAACTAATCGTAGAAATGTGAACACTATTAATGTTTCGTCTAGTCAGCATGTAGGATGCGTAAAAGACAAAATTACAGTTGACGTCGCTTCTTGTTCTGTTGCCGGCGTATATTCAACGATTTATGGCACAACTTCTATATATCGTTTTGTAGATATAGACGGTAATGTTTATGTATGGCACACTTCTACATATATTGAGCATCTAAACAGAGTTAAATCTGTAAGCGGAACTATTAAATCACATTCAGAGTTCAAAGGAGAGAAACAAACTGTTCTAACAAGATGTAAAATTCAGTATTGCATAGAGTCTGATATCATTGACTCTTCAGCTGCATCAGATAACATTGATGAAGCTTTATCACTATTATACATTTGAGGAAGGTAGTTGTATGAAATAGGTTCATCATAATGATTTAGATAGTATCTGCATAGCTTGCATCATAGCAGAATATACTCGTAATTTTGACCTAATAAGCATATCATATAATTTAAGGAGTAAGCTGATGTTGATGCCTAAGCGTATATACAATTTCATGAAGGAAGTAGCTAATTATGCAGACAGCGCTTATAATTTACATGTTGAATTTACTATTTTAAATTCTGGATTGCAGATGAATGTATATAGAAAATACAGGTCGTTATTTGATGACAGACCTGTTCCTAAATTATTTTCGTATCTGTTTACAGAACTAGAGTTGTCTACTAATACGCTCTCAAATTATCGTAGCTGTCAAGCTCTTTTTAATCGTGCGCTATATAGCAACATTAAGAGATTTAGGTGATGCATAGTTTAATCAGCATCTACGTATATAATTACCACATTAGTGATTCCTTATTTGTTAGCTAGCTGATAAGGTGCGATTATAATAAATATCGCTGAGTTATCAGCTTATTATTAATTATATCTTATTTTTATACTGGAGGAATACTTAATGTTTACTAATTGGACGATTGATGACAGTATTGGAGAAGTGATTCAGATCAAATATCATACAGATATTGAACCAGTTGTTCAGACAGATTCTGGTGATTGGATTGATCTGCGTTGCTCAAAAGATACTCATCTTAAACAAGGAGAGTACGCTTTGATCCCTTTAGGCATTTCTGTTAAACTGCCGTTCCGTTACGAAGCGCATATTGCACCGAGAAGCAGCACATTCAAGAATTGGGGAATTATTCAGACTAACGGCGTTGGGATCATCGATAACAGCTATTCTGGAGATGCCGATGAATGGATGATGCCTGTGTATGCTACTAGAGACACAGTAATTCATAAGAATGATCGAATCTGCCAATTTAGAATTGTCCGCAATCAGCCTAAAGTACGATTTGTAGTATCTGACTCTTTATCGAAAGATAACAGAGGTGGATTCGGGTCTACGGGAGTCTATTAAGCTGTACTTTGATTAGCTAGATCATCGATACTATTTTTCAGCTTGCCTGTAGCTCCGTTAATAATTTCTTAACGATTTTATGCAGAATTTCGTATACAATATACTTGTACCAATCGATTAAAGAGCATAATAAGGAGGGCTTTTAATGCCAGCAGAAGTTGAAACTATGATGTATGCTCGAGAAAAGCTGTGGCATGGATTAGGAGTTATGGTTGATGAAGCTCCAGATAGCGCGAATGCTCTTCGGCTTGCCGGTTTGGACTGGGTTGTAGAGCAACAGCCTATTCAAACATGCGAAGGTATGCCTATCGCTAATTTCAAAGCAAATATTCGAAGCAGTGATAGGTCTGTTTTAGGAGTTGTATCAGATCGATACAAAATTGTTCAGAATGCTGAAGCTTTTGCTTTCACAGATGCTTTGATCGGGCAAGACGTTCGATATGAAACTGCTGGCAGCTTGTTCAACGGCAGAAAGGTTTGGCTGCTAGCTAGACTGCCTGACACTGAGATTGTAGGAGACAAAACAGAGACCTATATGTGTTTTACAAACACGCATGACGGTACGGGTGCAATTCGAGTCTGCATGACTCCTATTCGTGTAGTATGCAATAATACTTTGAATTTTGCGCTTGATGGTGCAAAGCGGGCCTGGTCCGTTCGCCATATTGGTGATATTCAATCTAAAATTCATGAAGCTCAGGTTGCTTTACAACTTGCAGATGAATATATGTCTGAGCTCAAGCAGTTTGGAGATCAGATGGCGAACACTCGAATTACTGATACGCAGATTCAGGAAATTTTAGATGACCTATTTCCTGCTAAAGATGATGCAACAGATCGAGAAAAGTCTAATATTAAACGAATCAAAGACGAATTCATGACCTGCTATTTTGCGCCTGACATCAAGAAATTCCAAGGGACAGCTTGGGGAGCACTAAATGCTATGAGTGATATGGTAGGGCATACAGCACCTCGCAGAAAGACAGCAAATTATCAAGCTAATAACTGGGATAGAATTCTTAACGGCCATGTGCTTATGGATCGATTGGTCGGATGCGTAGCTAAATAATATAGTCGATAATGGCTGCAATTTGTATTTAAAATTGCAGCCATAACTTATTATATCGATGAATTTACTTTTTGATCTAAAGAGAGGTTCATATAAAAACGAATACGTACTTATACAGTTATATGTAAGTCTATAAATATCTCAAATATTTATGATCGTAGACCGGATACGTTGCCATCTAATGATATGATTCGAGATCAATTCGATCAATTCTGCGATATATTGAACGTATTTGTTGATAATTACAATCAAGATCATGATGCTCATCTAAGTGCTCTGAATATTACTATGATAGCTATTAATCAACGTTCAATAATCTAGGATTCTAGCATAGACGCATATGCTGTAAACATTATTGTTAGATATGTAGATAGTGATAATACAGAGTCTACAGCAGCATTCAAGTTTATCTAGGATGATTAAAATAATGAATGGATCACTTTCGCGGATCATGATGATGGCCAGGAGACCTTAGACAACGATAACAAGTATTTCGCCAGTAAAGGCATAAATATAAACTTATCCGAAGAGTGACATTACAAGGTGCTTTTTTATCAAACTAATAACGGATATAGAATTAGTGGTAACTTTGATAAGATTGTTATCACTAATTTTTTATAGAGTTTAAATGCACCTTCCAATCTCTGTTATTTCATAGTTTACTGCAAGCTCATGGAATATCTTATTGTCACCATCTATAACATTATACTGAGGGAGGGCACAGTCTTGTAGTATAACAAGTCGATAATTTTCATACGGGTTAAACGATATACATCTATATAGAATATTATCTTTAATTAACCCTACGTATAATTTGGCAGGAATTAGTAACTCTTTGTGATATTTGCGAATAAAATCTTCCGCAAATTTTTCTTTTAATATAAATACACCCATATCTTTGCAACTGATATCTTGAGGCAAAATGTTACGATATTTACGATCCCAAATTGTTCTATGAAATGATTCTGCAGCTTTGCGCTTAATTTCTAGCGACTGCAACGGATAATCTACATTGTACTTTCTTCGCATTGTATTTTTAGCCTTTAACCTAGCTTCGACGTTATTACCAGGAGAGCTGCAACCATACTTAGCAATCGATGTATATTTTCTCGCTATCGATCTGCACGTGTTGCTGCAGCAGATTGTAGGCTTATTCATCATATAATTACTTGTTATTTCAAATTCTTTACCGCATATTGAGCATCTCCTATAATGCGGATTATCGCAATATATTTTTCTAGAATACTTTGTTTCAAATTCTTTACCGCAGTATTCGCAAATTTTAATCATACATTATCACCTTCGATTACATACACACCTTGACCACAGTCATATACAGGTAGCCAGCCACTATCTATCATCAGTTGATCATTCGAAGATCCTTTGCCGTATGTTGTTTTAAATATTTGGTCATATCCTCTAGCTCTTAATAGATTGTCTGTTATTTTTTGGCTTCCTTTGGACCAAACTTTAGCAGGCGGTGTAGTATACATAAGCTTCATGCTCAATTTACTATATACATCACCTTTAAATTTAGCTAAATCGCAATAGCTGATTATAGATCCTTGTATATTTTGTTTACGTGCGTAGGAAAATAGTTTTGACGCGCCTCCGATTATTTTATATCTAGATTTAGTGCAGAGCCTTAATAGCTCAAAATCATACTTCTTGTTATATCTAGGAGCTCCGAATGTTAATACTTCATACAATTCGTTGTTTAAGAATAATCCATAACAGTACTTCTGATTCCTGCAGGATTTTTGAACATGGTGTATGCCTAAAAATTCTGAAGCTTCCTTTATAGATATATTTCGGCATACTAGATTGCGTCCATAGAGCACTGTATCGGTAATCAATGTGGATATCACTTTTCGCGCATCGTCCCAATCAAAAATATGAATACATCTATAGCCATATTTTTCTGCGTTTAATGTTTTTAATAGATGGTATTTTTTATCTCTTATTTGCCCATAATGGTTACATTTAGCATTATGCGTATATGTTGGATCCACTTCTATTACTGTACGATTCTGCTCTATGCACAGGTCATAAGAAAAGGCACCCAATCTTTTTTCAAAAGAGTACGAAAGCCCACATTCTTTAATAATTTCAGCTACATTTCTATTAGCTTGTGATATGATCTTACCTTGAGCTTCTGAGCATTGAGGGAGTAAGCAAGCATACGGTACTCCATATTTATTTAGATTTGTGCTAACTACGGTTTCTTGCTGTTTTTGTACAAATTTAGAGTCTTGTAGTGGAAATTCTACGCCATATTTCTCTTTCATAGCTTGTTTATGATGTAGTTGAACTGTAACAGATTGCATAGGGTGATCTACTCCATATTTATCATTGTAAAATTTACGAAGCTTCTCTTTACTACATTCACTTGAACATGTAGTTTGATCGGGATTTTCGCTTAAATCGTATAAGAACAAATTACCACATATTTCGCAAGCTCTATAGTGCTGTTTATCGCATTGTTTAGCGATGCCGGATTTAGGTATAAACCACTCTCCACATAATATGCACTTTCTAGGTGAAAAGTGCTGCATTCTAAGTTCGTGCGAGCATTTACTTGAACAGCATTTAGGGGGTCTTGAAAAATCTTTATCTACTTTCAGCACAGGTTTTCCGCATACGGGGCATGGAAGATAATGAGGCCCATCGCAATATATCTTATCTTTTCTATTTGTTTCAAACTCTTTGCCACAGCATTTGCATATCTTTATCATTAGAGACCACCTATCTCATATATATAATTATTATATTTATAACGATTCATCATTAAGTTATGATAAGTATTTTTAAAAATAAAAGGTGAAAATTTTATACCTTACATTTAATTACATAACTCAATAATACAAAAAGGAGCTGATATTATGTTTTCACCTATCTATATGGGAACAAATCATATGTTAGGTATCGACAACTATGTACCACTTACTACAAATAATTTCGAGGTACGTATATACAATATGGATGGTACTTCTCCGACAGAATTTTCTGAGCTATTGACTCTTTCAACTGATGAAGTAGGAGAAATCGCAGAAGAGCAGGATTCTATTGTAGTTCATTATGGCAACGGAGTTATTAAGTTTCCTAGCAAAGTTACTTATTCCGATGTGACTTGGACATTAAATTGCTATTGTGAACCTAACGTCTTAGACTCTCTGCGTGAATGGCGCCGACAGGTATACGATCCTGATACAGAACGTATGGGCCTGCCTTCAGAATATATGAGAGTCGTATATTTTATTAAATACGACGGGCAAGGTAATCCTAGAGACGTAATTAAATGCCCAGGTACTTGGATTGGCGCATTGAATAATGGTGCTATGAATCAAGCGGGCGGTGAGATCGTAAAGGTATCAGTTCCTTTTGTCATTAGTAAAGCAATGTACCTTAAGTCATCTGAAGTGACTGCGTAATTATCATCTTTTTCGTTATTGAATCGTTAGTACTTTAAAGTAAGGGAGATTTTAAAAATCTCCCTTACTGTTTTAATGATCCGTCTTGACAAATTCTCCTCTCGGTTATATAATATAAATATCAAGATTACAAACTTGGAGTTGCATTCATATGTATAAATCACGAAAATGTAAAGAATGCGGAAAAGAATTTATTCCTAATTCTCCTCGGCAGGTGTACTGTAAGGATATTCATTATAGGCCATGTCCGATATGCGGTAAGATGATGCCTATAAAACAGATGAGTGATATTCCTCGTGCTTGCTCCAAAGAATGCATTAAGAAGAGGATGGAACAAACTAATTTAAAGAGGTATGGTACTATCGATGGAGGTAATTCGGAGTCTGCTAAAGCTAAGCGGAGGCAAACTAATTTAAAACGGTATGGTGTTGAAAATCCTTTTCAATCTGAAGAATTTAAACAAAAATCTAAGGAAACAATTCAGGCAAGATATGGTGTAGAGTATATCTCTCAATCTTCAGAAATTCAACAAAAAATCTCTAATACGTGGAATTCTAAATCAGATGAAGAGATAGCATCAATATCTGATAAACGCAGACAAACTTGTTTAAGCGTTTATGGAGTCGAAAATCCTGCTCAATCAAAAGAAGTTCAAGATAAAATTAAGCAGACAGATTTGAAGAAATATGGAGTAGAGTATCATATTAGTTCTAAAGAGATTCGAAACAAATCAAATAAAACAATGTTATTTAGATACGGTACAATACATCCAATGTCCTTAGAGACGTTTCAAAATAAGAAAAAAGAAACATGTATACAGATCTATGGAGCAGATCATCCACTTAGATCCTCTAAGTACGTTGAAAAACTCAGATTACATTATTTAGATACCAAAGGATATGATTGGCCTCTTGGTCAACTTCCCGAGTCTATTGAAAAGCGTAAGAATACATGCTTAAATAAATATGGTGTTCCTGCTGCATTTCTTACGCCTGAAAATTTAGAAAAGGCATTTAAATCTAGCGTTGAATCTGGAAGAAGTAGGGTATCTCGTATTAATTTAGAATTCAAAGAGTTGCTTGAAAGTTTGAATATTTCATGCCAGCTTGAACATAGATTAGAAAATAGATTTTATGACATATGTATATCAGATAAGCATATTTTAATTGAACTTGATCCTACCTGGACTCATTGTTCAAACGGTAATATGTACAGTGATCTAGATAAGAATTATCATCGAGATAAAAGTAGATTAGCTTCAAAGTATGGCTATAGATGTATTCATATTTTTGATTGGGATGATTGGGATAAAATACTTAACTTATTATATACTCCAGAGGTGATATATGCTAGAAATTGCAAACTTGTATATCTTAATACAGATGACTGCAATTTGTTCTTGCAGAAATATCATATACAGGGTGCTGTATCTGGTCAACTTGTTTGTTTAGGATTAGTCCATAACGGCAGTTTAGTTGAAGTTATGTCATTCGGTGCTCCTCGATACAATAATAAATATCAATGGGAGCTTCTTCGTCTATGCACTGCATCCAATTTACGTATTACCGGAGGTGCATCTAAATTATTTAAGGAGTTCGTCAGTGCAGCTAATCCGGATTCTATAATAAGCTATTGCAACTTATCTAAGTTTAGCGGAGATGTGTACACAAAACTAGGATTTCGGCATTTAAGAGATAATGACCCCGGTATTTGGTGGAGTAGAGGAGAAAAGAAGGTTATATCTGATGTATTGCTTCGTCAACGAGGGTATGATCAATTATTCGGTACAAATTATGGTAAGGGAGCATCTAATGAACAACTTATGCTAGAGCATCATTGGCGGCCTGTATATGATTGTGGCCAAGCTGTATATACTTACCTGAAGTCACACGAAGCGGGCGTGTAATTAAACGCTGAATCGTTAATATTGGTGTAACAATTATTATATAGGAGTTGAGTATCTTGGGTATCATTAGAAAATTTCTTGGTAATACTCGTGATGAAAAAGAGCATAGACGTACTAGAGATGAAGAGCAGCGTGAGCACATTAATGACGCAATTGAGCTTCATCATGAGGTGCAGAGAAATAACTACTACAGGCGAGAGGTTATCAATGCTAATCAAGAACGTCGTAGAAACGGTCAGCCAGAATTGCCTGTGCCTCCATTTGATGGCAGATAAAATGTATTGTGTATTAATGCTATTGTGAAGTTATACGCCTTTTAGAAAATCGGATCTTCCGTCGTTTAAACAAGACTTCTTAGATTCTGCAACTAAGTTTGATATAGATGAAGTTGGAAAGCGTCATGAAGGCTCAAATCGTGTAATTCAGACTACATACGACCACACCTTTGATAAATCTACTCCTTTTTATATTTGTTCTGCATCTCGAACGGATATAGATCGAGTAGCTCAAGAGCGTATGCATAATATTAAAGAGGATTTTATGAAGCTGGATTATGCCGTAGAGCTATCCGAATACGAGTCTGATGAATCTAATCAAGAAAATCGGTACGGTTTCTTCTATCTTTATTCGGATTCAAAAAATCCTAGAAAAGCATATGATAGTGAATACGTCATTTTGTCTGCAACATTGCATTTTAGAGTAAACCCGGATTATAACATTGAATGACAGTATCATAGAAGCTAACTAGCTTGAGAAGATAGCGGTGTGATAGCATTAAGTTATTACATCGCTATTTATTTACACCTTATATATTAATTGAAATCCAAAACCGTTGGAGGTATTATTAGATGCAAATCACAGAAAAGATTCAGTTATTAGGAGCTGGAGTCTATAAAGACATTCCCGACGAATTAACATTGAAGTCAATGCCTACTGCTTCCGAACTTGATTACGTCGGTGCAGAAGATTTCGATGCTGTTATGCTCGACTCTATCCTTCCTCAGTCTGTAGTTGAAAAAGTCAATTTTAGAGATTTGCTAGAGATTGATTATCAATGGGTGTGTAGATGCCTTAGACTTTTAAATTACGGGTATTATCATACTACTGGTACAATCTATTGCGATAAATGCGGACAAACCTCTAAAGGTGAATTTAGGGTAGATCTTAGAACAATCAAATGCAAGCCGTTGCCGTCTAAGTTTGTAAATAGGCTTGTTATTTCTAAAGATGAGTTTATTGATTTCTCGGATGACATCATTATTCATCTTCCGACTATTCAAGAAATGATCAATGCAAGTAAGGATAAGGCGTTTCAGAATTCAAACGGTCGGATGAATCGTGAATTTGCTAGAATTTGTTATTCTGTGTCTGCAATTGGTACAGATAATATGTTGAATCCATTTGAAGTCAGAACTCGATTGCAGAAAGAATTGTCTCCCGCTGATTTTATGATTTTAAAACGAAAAGCTGCCGAACTTACTGATTACGGTCTTAGAGCTGGAGGAGAGGCTCAGTGTCCAAATTGCCATAGTAAGTCTGCTGCTTTCTTAGCATTTATCGATGATCGTTACTTTCGCCCAACCTTGGATGATCTCAAGCAATGGAAACACGATAAAGCTAAATAATCAGATAAAATCGTTTCTAGAGATGCGGCAAGACACTTATCAATCTATTGTGGATGAATGCGTATTTGTCGCAAGAGCGTCTGAGGGTGCAATCAGTATTGATTGGATAATGCATCAGCCTATTCTAATTCGCAAGAAGTATGTTACTTCTTTAACTAAAGAATTAAAGGATAGAGAAGCAAAGTCTAATAAGAATAAATCAAAATCAACTAGATAGCTAATATCG
>NFYZ01012276.1_pt1 | contig 24176 bp, 39 predicted proteins | sample 1092561 | NCBI WGS metagenome assembly NFYZ01 (sample SAMN03609887, study PRJNA323583) | gut metagenome | isolation source: feces | host: Rattus norvegicus | place: Malaysia | collected 2013 | reverse complement strand
AGTATAATAAATATGTTAGTATTTAGGGTTGTGATAGATATTTATATAATATTTAATTTTTATATTAGTTAAAAATTCAGATTTAAATTTAAGTAATTTAGATCTGAATTTTTATTTTATATTAATTTATATGAAAATTAATTTATTTAAATTATTGATTATTAATTAGTTATGAATTATTTTTAATGAGTTTTAAAAATATTTTGTAAAAATGTAGACTTTTTCTTGAAACTTGAGTATAATAAATATGTTAGTATTTAAGGTTGTGATAGATCTATATATAATATATGTAAAAAATTTATTTATAATTTTTAATAATTTAATGAATTTAGTAAGGTAAGTCTTTCGGAAATGTAAATATTTTTTATTCATTAAATTATTTTTTAAAATTTATTAGTAAATATAAACTTTTTATAAATATTGTAGTATAATTAATATATGGTATTAAGTTAAAGATAGATATTTATATTTTATAATTATTTTTTAATTTATATCTATTACAATTAAAATTAGATAATGATATTTCTATTAGACTGAGTATTATTCAAGTACTTTTGAAATTTTGTATAGAATTGAAAGTTTAATAGATAAGTTTAAAATAAATTATATATGACTTATGATTATTAATGAAAAGAAGATGGCTTAGTTAGCTATTAACAAATCTCTTTTGAAAGAGTATTCTACAAATGAAGATTCACGTGTTGTTTATATGGACAATAATGATGAATTCCAAATTCAGTTATTTAATCCTGAACAGTTTACTGTTGGTGTTACATTTACATTTAATGGTAATGATATGGATGGTATGTTAGTTTTGAAACCAGGTGAGAGAGTATGGTTAGAACGTTATTTGGATAATCAGGTTAAATTTAAATTTTCTACTTATGAAGTAGATGATAATGATGTACAGGTAAAACATGCTATTGCGAATAATGGTAATATTACTGTAAAGTTTTATAAAGAAAGAGTATTATCAAGAATTAAAACAAATATTTATAATACATTAAATGTTTTATGGAAAGAGAGTCCATTAATTTCTAATGAGAATACATATACAGTTCCAAGTTATGATACTGTAGTTACATGTTCAGATACTAATAATAATGTTTTATTAACAAATAATGTTACTAACTGTTGTTGTGCAAGTATTGATGAAAATACATATAATAAAGCTTTATATAAAACTAATATTAATAATACTACTATTGAAACAGGTAGAATTGAAAATGGTGGTTATTCAAATCAGAAATTTGAAACAGTAAATAATGAATTTGAAAATTATCCATTTAAAAGAGAATATATAAAGATTCTTCCTAAATCAAGAAAACCATATACGACAAGTGATTTGAATAAAATATATTGTACTAATTGTGGAAGAAAACTTAATTCAAAATTTAAGTTCTGTCCATATTGTGGTGAAAAATGTGTTATTTAACATTTATCATATAATTATAATAAAATTAAGGTTCTAATCTTATTCGCAAAAGATTAGAACCTTAATTTTTTATACTTCTGTATTTAAATAATATTTTAATTTATTTTTAAATTTTATTAATGTTAATACTGTAATGTTATTTCCATTATAATAGTAATTATAATCCAATCTCATCATGAATGATATGAAGAAACAGATTATGAATAAAAATAAATTAGCTATAGGTATTAACATACATATACAATATAAGATATACCAATACCGTTTTATTTTTATTGGCTTTGAATCTTCTCTTTTTTCTAAATTATTATATATAAACCATTTATTTGTATATGTAAATTTTTTAGTGAACCAATCAAATATGATTAATTGTATAAGACATAATACAAATCCTATAAATCCTATAAATATTGTTACCATTTGTATATTAAATTTCTTTTATTTTAATTTGATTAAACTTATCGATATTATGTATATCTAAAATATCAGGACCTGTTTTATATATTAAAGATTTATTAGTTTTCTTTAGTATTTTTATATTCTTATAATACATGTCAAGACAAATAAATTTAGGATTATTCTCTATTGAATCATAATGATTATGAAAATGACCATAGATCCAGTATTTAATCTTGTTAGACATACTTAATTCTTTGTGTATCGCATCCAAATTACTGCGGTCTATAAAGTTATCATCTAAAAGTTTTGAGTCCCATATGGACCAATTAAACAATGGATTATCTGATGTTAATGGATATTCATCTCTTGGTTTCTGATATGTAGGACAGTTATGTGAACAAACAATATCAATATTAAAATCTAATGATTTAATTTCTTCTTTTAATTCATCATCTAATATTCTTGTTCCTTCATTTTTCCAATATGTTTTATTAAGAACTCGATCTGTTCTGTCTATTGATATTGCACCACCTATACATATGATATTATAATCTGCTGTTTTAACTACAGTGAAATCATCAACTAATGATATATTACTTTTATTCAAAGGTGATGATTCATTATATAAATCAGGATTATCATGATTACCGCGTATTAATATTAATTGAATATTATGTTTAATACATATATCATTACATAGTTTCAACTTATTAGAATCTGTTTTAATATCATAAAAACCGACACCGTTATCTCCGCAAGAGAATATAACGGAATTATCTGATATATTATCTTCATTTATATATGAACGTAATATATCATAAATTATGTTTATTCCATGTGGATCACCAAAAAAATAAACATTTTTATATTGCGTAAAATCTATTATCTTCATATTTTTAATAAGTGTAAAGTTTACAATTGTTTATTAAATAAATATAATATATGTATTTTTAGTAATAATTAGGATAAAAATGAAATATTAATTGTTTATTTTTAAAAACGATGTCAAACATAGTTAAAATTAAAATATGTTTTGAATTATGAAACAAAAAATCTTAATTATTCTTGATCATGATTATAATACTGATAAACGTTATAATATGTTTATAGAACAAATAAAATTTTGTTATGGTGATAATTATGATATAGTCTTTAAACTATTTAATGATATACAGAAACAATATAATTATGTGCCAGAAAACATACAGATGGAAATTGATTCTGAAACTATATATGCATGTATAGACAAATATGCATGTGTTATAACAGATGGACCTGCAGCATACTTCTGGTTACAATCTTTTTATGATGGAAATCTCATTGCTATAAATCCTATTATCGACATTTACAAAGAATATCCATATAATTTATATAATGATGATAAAGAATTGAAGTTAACAAGACAATTTCAAACAGAAAATACAATTTGTATAATAAGTGATGAATTAAGAATGTTAACTGAAGTTTATGATAATGAATTTTATGATACAACTGTTATAGTAGCAGATGAAAGTATAAAAGATATAAAAAATTTCTGGTCAATTGGATCAACATTTGATCAGGTATTTAATTATATGGTTAAATATAAATAAAAGACAAAATATATAAAATAAAAGGAATATATTGTGATAGTATATTCCTTTTTATTTTTAGGTGAAAATAAATTGTTAAGAATAAATGAAATTGATTACGTTATTAAGAAATATTTTTAATGATAATAAAAATAATGAGCGAAAATTATCAGATAAAAGATTTAATGTTATTGTAAAGAATAAAATTAAAAATTATTGTATAACCAATTTAAATGTATTAATAGGAGACGAACATTCTGAACATCATGTAATTATGAAATTTGATGATGAATATTTAATTGTGTCTGATGAAGATAATGATGTTTTAAATTTTAATGTGAAATTAAATATACGGACAAAACAAGGGAAACTTATAGATGAATATCATTTCAATGAAACAGTTTATAAAGGAGATACAATTATAAACATAACAGAATCTTTAATTAATTTTAAAAAGACTTTTTAATACAGTTTCATTATAATATGTATTAAAATAAATCTAAAATAAAAAATGTTAAATAAATCAAAAAGTCCGTAGCGTATTCTTAAATGTATTAATAATCCAAAGGAAAGACGATAGTTTCTATCATCATTAGATGATAGTATTTTTGTAGCAAATGATTTGGAAGAAAGTATTCGATAGTGGTTAGAGTATTCTACTGATGATGAGTATAAACGATAGTTCTATAAATTGTATAATTCCATTTATACTTATATGGATGATTATTATTTAACACTTTCATTACCAGAGCCGAATCATATAGAAACATATAAAGATACTGAAAATATTACATTTAATGGATCATTAACATAGTTTATGTCATATGAAAATAAATTGTTATATAAAGATTCAATGCTTATGACTTTATGTCATGATACAGCAGAATATATTATACATAGAATATTTTCAGAAACTGACGGTTATAAAATTGAACATGAACCAAATGGTAGGAATGAATGTCCAGATATTAAATTAACATATCCAAATGGAGATGAAACATATATAGAAGTTAAATCAGTTTTATGTAGTTTCTTTGATGATAATACATTTAAGGGTAAAGTTAATAATGCAATGAAAGGTATTGATTAGATTTTAAATGATATGCGATAGTTGGAAATAAAAGAAAATAAATGTCAAACATGTCTTCGAAATATTACTACTGTATTTTTCTTTTATTTCTGTAATTCAGAAACAGGTGAAGCTGAATATTTTAAAACATATGTTATGCCTGCACCTATTGCAATTGATTGTGAATTTAATAAAGATGGTACCTTTAAAAAACTTGGACAAAAATCAGATACGAATTTTAATACAGTCTTAAATCTAAAAATAAGAACACCATTTAACAAATATAATACATTAGTAGATAGAGCATTACTTATATCTACCGGTTATACATCAAAAGGTATTAACAGGTTAATCCATAATACAGAAGGAGATTTTTATGTATTAAAGAAATAGTTTAATGATATAAAACAAAAAATATATGATATATTATCTGTATATAAAATAGAAAATAATACATATACAGATTGTTTAAGTCGTGTATTATAGTTATTTCATGAACTTAAAGGATATAAGTATAATGGTAGTAGATTTAAAGATTATATATTGGATTATGATAAAACATATATAAAGAATACGATAATAGAAATTAAGCGAGATATTAATAAAGCTTTCGGAAAAGGTACAGTTAGATAATATAACTTGTACCTTTTCTTTTTAATAAATAATAAAAGTTAATTTTTAATTATAAAATATGAATAAATGTGTAAAACGTTTGATTGAAAGTTTATTTGATGATGATTTTGATGATATTTTGGATAGTCAAGATGAATTATCATCTAAAATTGGAGATATGATAATGAAAGATATGTTAAAATATTGTGAATCATATTTAACAGAGCAAACTTTCAGTAATAGTTGGATTGATATTAAAAATGCAGTAGATAAAAAAGTTCATTCAGAAGTAAAAGGTACTACTGTAGCATTTTATTATGAAACAAAAAATCCAGAAGAACCAAAAGTTTATTTAACACATGTATCTTTTAGATTATTAAATGATGCTCAAAAATTTATTGATGAACTTGAGAAATACAGTATCAGTAATGTATTACTTAGATATAATTTAGAAGTTGGAAGATATGTAAATGCAAAAGATTCTGATGCAATTAATAATATAATAGACTTAAAAAATATTAATTTTATTAGTGTAGGTTTAAAGGGTGTTTATCCAAAAAACTTTTATGTTAATGGTGATGCTATTAAAGAAGAGAACTTATATTCTGCAGTATTTGATGAGCATAACTATTATTATAAAGGTGATGTTGATATTAATTTATTAAGATGTTGGATTGATAATGAAACTGTTAATATTGAATCAGTTGATTCAATAAGTTTAATGGAATGTTATAATATGAATGATTATTCATTTATTAAGAAAATAAATACATCATTCAGAAATGATGTTTATTCATATAAAGGATTACCAAAAACAGCAAATCTTACAGGTTTACCTAATGGAACATATAGAGCTCAATTAGAATTTAATGATGAAAGAACTATTAATCAACCATATCAACCATTAGACGGGAAAGTTAAAATAAATTTTGTTGGTTTTCCTTCTAACTGTTCAGAATTGACTGCACGAATCAGACAAATGCCTTGGAGAGCTTTGCCTTATATGTCATTTGAAGGTATTACTATGGAGAATTTACCTAAATTTAATTTTGAAGCATGCGGATTCCCTGGTAAAAATTATGGAATTATGATCCAGTTAGGTCCTTATAAATTTGAGGCTAATTGCAGACGATGGAAACCAACAAAACCACAATGGAAAACAATATTGACATCGAAAGATTGGTTTCTTGATTGCTATAGTTCAAAGGATGGACCACATAGAGAATATGTAGAACCAGATAATAAAGAAGCACAAGAAGCTTTTATAAAAGAAAAAGCAAGAATTGATTCTGTAAATAGACGTACAGAAGATAAGAAAGAAGATGCTGAATTAATGAAACAAAATTGTTTGAAATATTTAAAAGCCAATGAAACTTATTTTGGTAATAACTGGGTAATAAGAATAAAATCATTAGGTGATAAATTTATTTCATATATTCTTGCGAAACGTATGTCAGTTACAAATACATATAAGACATATGAAGCATTCTGTAAATGGTTAGATCATACATCATTTAAACTTGAAAAGGGTGGTACAGAAACTTTACGCGATGTAATTGTTAAACCTGTTGAAGAGCGTAGAGCTAAAATTGTTGAACAACGAAAAGAAGAAGCTAAACAATTAAGGAAAGAATTAAGAAATAAAGTAAAAGAAAATAATGTTGTTAAACAGACATCAGATGAAACAAATAATGATGAAATTCAACCGGTAAAGAAACGTAGAGGAAGACCACGTAAATCAGATATTACTGCAACAAATAATACAGAAGTTAATTCTGAAAATAATAAGGGAACTGAAGTAACAAATAATAGTAATGTAAAGATTTATGATTATTCAGATAGAGCAATTGCTATATATGGTGATTATAAAGATATTCTTCCTATTAAAGATAAGTTAAAAGAAATTGGTTGCCGATATAATAAATTCTTAAATATAAATGGTGTTAAAACACCTGGTTGGATTGTATCTTCAAAGAAAAGAGCAGAAGTTGAAAAAATTATAAATAATTCATAATTAGTATAAAATAATTAATCACAGATACTATATACTGGTTGAAAAAATTATGAAAATTTATATAAAAAACTAATAAATTTTTAGTTATTTTAATAGAATTTTATTAAAATTATTGAGTTTTAATAATAGTGATGTTTATTTTTATAATAATTAAGTTATGTTTATTAAGTTATGAGATTGTATAAAACAGTTTCTATCTGTATATAAATATAATAAAAAATTATATTATTTATGAAATTCATTAAATAGTTTTTATCTGATACAGAAATGAATAATGCAATATCACAAATTAAACATGGTGATGGTGCATTTTTATTTGGTGTTTCAACAACTAATGGTATAAAGAATGTGGATTTTTGTAATCATATACATCCTGGACCTAACTGTTTGAAATTAAATCCAGTAAATATGTCTCCGGTTAAATTAGATTCATCATCAACAAAGAAGACACCTGCTGTTGCAGATATTCTTTATTCAACCGCTGATGGTAAGTTAACACTTGATGCATAGACTAACAGTGTAAATAATACACCTATTGCAATTTGCGTAATTCCTGAAGTTACTGAAAACTTCAAAAATGGTGATGATTCAACTGGTGCTGTTAAGACAGCTAGATTTGTTTCTTTAAATTACATGAATTGTGATACGCCTACAACAGGAAATAAAGGTTATCAGTCTATATGCTTTGGTAATAATGGTGTTACGATAGGTAATGAAAAAGGTGGTACTTATTCAACAGCATATATAGGAGGTAAGTGGAACACACAATAGTGCTTATCTAAAGCAACAAATCAGGATTAGAATATATGCGGTAAATCTATTACAAATAGTGGTAACACTGGTTATTGTGCACCTGCATGTTGTTGCGTTGCGTATTCTACTCTTGGTACTAAACCAGGTGACTGGTATTTACCTTCAATTGGAGAATTGTATCAAATTTATGCAAACAAAGCAGCTATAAATGAAAAGCGTACAGCTATAAAAGGTAGTGGTTTTAGTGAGGGTAACGGTTATTGGAGTAGTAGAGAGGACTCAAGTAGCTATGAGTACTTTGTCTATCTCGATCGTGGTGACATCAGCGGCAACGCTAAGTACGGCGACAGCTATGTCTTAGGTTTCTTAGCTTTAGAAGTTTCTTAACAACCTCTTGTGTAAAATAAATGGGAGATGAAATTTACCATTAATTTCATCTCCCATTTTCTTATTTAAAAATAAAATATATTTATTCTTCAACAAAATCTTCAAAATCCCAATAAGGTTCAGATTCAGGTCCAAATTCTGTTTCTAATGATCTTTGTCTAAATGTTCTGCACATTTTTTCACGATCCATATTCTCATAAAATGAATATGTTTTAAATGAATCAATAAGATCATTATAACTTATTGCAGATATACAATCATTCGGATGACATACAGATTTATAATCATTGTATTCTTTAAACAAAACCCATTCATAAACTTTATATTCACTATTCTCTAACCAATAAGCATAAGGTTCATCATGAAAATATAAATAAGTTGAACTTGAACATTCAGGATATAATGTATAATATTTTGGTATTAAATTATATGACATAACTTTATATAAATTTTATTTAACATCTAAGAATGCTATAGTATCTTCCACCAATTCTAACAATGGTTTCGCTTTATATTCAACATTGGTGTTATAAAAGCATTCTAATTCCATTTCAGATTTTAATTTATTTAATTTTAGCTCGTTCTATATTCATGTTTAATTACCTGTTAAATTACCATTAAAATCAACACGCTGTTTACCATATATAATATTATAAAATGTTGTATATGGTATTTTATTCCAACCGCAAATTCCACCATTCGTATAAAGATAGTTAAACTCTGTTTCAAAGTTAATATTATCTTTCTTGTTTAAATCAACATATTTTTGTAAATTTACTATTGCTTCTTTTGGACCCATATTAAACCATCTTTTAAATTCAGCAGGATCTGAAAGATCTGGAAGTATTGTAGTTTTAGGTGTTTCTTGTTTATCTATAATCTTACATCCTTTTAACGATTCTTTCATACGTTTTTTTATTTCGTCTCGTATTTCCATGTTATCTTTATATTATTATCTTTCCGTAATTTAGTTACAAAATCATTTATTAAATCAATAATTTTATGTTTATCTACAATATTTTTATTTGCTTTCATTATTTGATAATTTAAATTTTTCAAGTAGAGATGTAATTACTCTAATATGTGCTAAATCATCTTTTGTTAAAACCTTTACAGTTTCACCTATTGTAGGAAGTTCTTGTCCGCATGCATTATTAATTTCCAATTTTTCTTCACATATCCAAAGATTATCATTATAATCTTCTGGAATTTTATCAAGAAATTTACTGAATTCTGAATATGCAAGTCCTAAAAGTTTTAATTTATCTTCATAGTCTTCACATTCCTTTTGATCATTAAATGTCTTTCCATCAAATGCTGTATATGTTATAATCATATAAATAAATATTTTAAAGTTTATATATAATAAATTAAATGAAATATACTTATAAATTATTACATAAATATATTCCACAGTTAAATAATATATCTGATATGTTGTTAAATCCAAAAGAAGATAATGATAAATTTGATGATATTATAATAGGTGGATATTTTTATCCAGATGATAATAAATCTCAAATTAATTTAACATCTGATGGACTTATTAGAGATAATATAGATAAAGTAAATGCAAATAATAATTACTTAGCTTCATTCTTCGGTGATAATATCATGAATAATGAATTATCATCATATGATGATAAAATAAATTATATCGGTAAATGGACTAGTAATATAGATGCAAATGCAAATATTTACTATGTAATTGTAGATAATCAAATAAGAAAAATCATATTCAGTAAACCAATTGAACCAACATCAATGCAAGATACATTCGGTATTATCTATATTATCGAAGATGATGGAAATATGGTTTACTGTCAACCAGATGAAAATGATATTTTATTTGATAATCTACCTGAAGCAAAAAAATATATTAAAGAACAAAAGGAATTATTTAATCCTTTAACATAATTAAATTATTCTGTACTCTTTTCGTTCAGTATATTATTTTCAATGATATATTCAATTGCAGATTTTAAACAATCTTCAAATGTTTTACAACCATAACCAATTTCCCAACAGTTTCCAAAATACTTATCTGATTTTGATTTATATCTAATTTGTACAGAAAATCTATCAGTATAAATATTCGAATTAATAAGTATATTATGATCTTTATATAACCATTCTTTTACATCAAAATAAGTAGGTTTATAATATGCATCACAATATTGCCATCCATCAGAATCTTCATATGGCAATGTATAATATAATGATTCATTATGATCATTTCGTATACACTTTGTAAGTGGAAACTTATTATCAAGTAACCACTTACAAATATTATCATCTACTGTATGAGTAAAATAATTCATATCAAATTAAATATAACGTTCACATTTATTCAAAAAATCATTAAATACACTTTCTACCTTATCTCTATCAGTCAAAATAAATGCATCATACATTTTCTTTAAATCCTCATAGAGACACTTCTTAATTCCTTCTCTCTGTGTAATATTTAAATCCATATCTAATAACTGTTTTAATTAATGTTTATAATGTTTAATCAATAAATTGTTTTAATTTTTAATCTCTTTTAACTTATTTAAAATTTCATCTTTTGTTATATAAGGATTATCAAAGACAATATCAAAACTTTTATCAAGATATTCTTTAATTTTTGGTCCAGGTTTAATATTAAATACATCCATAATATCATTACCATTAACCGGTAATTTATATTCAAACATCTTAATTAAATCATTACAATTCATTCCTTTTGAAATAGCATCATGAATTGATTTTAATTTATTATTATTTGATTCATATATTACTATCATGTTATATACATCAAAGAATATATTTAATGTTTTACATTTATATAATATTCGTCTAATATCACGGTCTGATGATTGATTATTAATTTTCGACATATCATGATATACATTAATATAATTCATTATTATATTAATTTCATATGTAGAAAATTTAAGATTAATTAAATCTTCTTTAACATTAGAATTATTAATATTAATTAATGCTAATTTTAAATAAGGTTTATATGTCTTATCTAAATCAATAAAATGTCCATGAATATTATGATTTATACAAGGGAAAATAAATTTCATCGCATCAATGTCAAATAGATAATCAATACCTAATTTTGAATTTGATGTATTCAATATTTTCATAAGTTCATCCTGTATTCTTTCTTTTGAAATAATAGATAGTCTATCTATATTTTTCTTCATACTGTTGAATACATTTTTATCTATATTCCAACCAAGTTTACATGCAAATCTTACACATCTCATAATGCGAAGAGGATCATCAATATATGTCTGATCTGGTTCACATGGTGTTACAATAATTTTATTTTTAATGTCATCAAATGATCTGTTTGTAACATCAATAAATTTACTGTTTGAAATATCATAATAAATTGCATTGATTGTAAGGTCTCTACGCATGCAATCCTGCTTAAGTGAACCGAATGTTGTATCTGGTTTTCTTGAATCTGATGTATATATTTCAGTTCTTGTTTGTACAACTTCAAGTTCTTCATTAGGAAAATCCTTTAGTCTGAACATAGCAGTTCCATATCTAGGATATGTCACAACAGTTCCTTTTGTAAAATGATTCTTTTCTAACCATTCTGCAAATTTAATACCGCCGTTTTCCAATGAAACAACAAGGTCTAGGTCTTTTATGTTATTTCCTAAAATCTCATCTCTACAACATCCACCAACAGCAAATAAATTATTTTCAAATTCAGATCCTTGAATAATTATTCTAAGACAATCTTTAATTGCCATATATGTTTTTGTATCCATTCTCTTATAATTATTAAGTTATATTTTATACAAAGATACATATTTTATTTGAAAGAAAAAAGAGAATATAGAATTAAATCCATATTCTCTTATTTATTAAATTAAAACAATAAGTTCTATAACTGCATCATAATACGCGTCTTTTTCATTATTAAAAAATTGACGTGATTCTGGAAGATTATGCCCGATATTTCCGTTTGCAGTTTCACCAGAATATACAGATTTCTTACCAAATGAAATAATCCATTCCCATTTATTATCATCTATTTTATTAATGTTAATATAAATTGATTGTTTTTTGAAATAATCGATTACTTCTTCTGCATTAGGATTATAAGCCAATTCTAAATGATTATAATGTTTCTATAATTCATTAGTAGATTCAACTAATGTTCCGTCTCTGTTTACCATATATCGAGTTTTATCGATATTATAGTTATGCTTTTTCAGTAAGAATGCAATTTCTGGTTTTAAATATGTTTCTTTATAATTCATTATTATAATTCTTTATCAGAAATTAGTTCCTGAATTATGATTAACAATACCATTAGCAGAAATATATGTATGTGTATCTTTAACAGTAATGTCAATCACAGGATTATTAATTCCTGATTTGAATATACGGGCAATCTTTATTTTATTAAACTTAATTTTCTCATTAATATTCATATTAATGATACTCATTGTAAAGATTTCATCTCCATCATGGAGTTCTTCCGCTGTTTTCCAAGATGATTCCTTCTCAATCTTATTCTTATTTACCAAGAATCTATGTGTATTTGAACATTCAATATGATCACCGTTTGAAAATGATACATAGTATGTAGGTTTCTCAAAATTCCATACATGTGTAACTACATGATAATCACCATCATGTGATAAAACTTTATCACCTACTTTAATTTCAGACATCAATACAAGTCTATTCTTTACAATAATTTCTTCATTTGGCAATAAACAACCACCATTTAAATTAGTCTTCATATATAATTAAATTATGTTATTTTCTTTTAATGTTTTGTATGTTACGTTTTTTAATTTTGTATAGTAATCAGATAAATTCTATTTTAAAAACTCTAATATTTTATATGAATTATCTTCATCTGATTTAATATACTTATATATCATTCCTGTTCTATCAGATTCTAATCTCAGTAAATCTGCATCTGTTATATTAGATTTAAATAAATTATATTTCTATAACACATATCCTAATGATATTACCTATATATAAATCTAAGCATTTACCATAAATTCTAATTTTTCATATATATCAAAGAAATCTTTTAATAATGTATGTTCATATCCTTTTTCAATTAATTCATTTATTAATTTATGACTGTTTACATTATCTATATCATTTTCTTTTAAATAATCTTTTATAAAAAATATATATTCATTTATACGTGCTTGCTATTCAGTTGGTGATAATAAATAACAAACATTATATATAAATGGAAATTGTTTATTATTTATTAATCTTATATTATCCAATTCAATACTTGATGATCTATTCTTTAATGAATCTAACGGATTTGAATCTATTTTAGAATACATTGTACGTATATGTGTAATTTCATGTTTTAATTTATATGCATATTGCTATATAGATAAGTTATAATGTTTGTTAACATATATTGGTATGTTATACGTATTATCTCTCATCTATACAGCAAAATATGTATTATTTTCTAAATCATCAAATTTAATATATATAGGACATCCTATATTATCTTTATAAACTGTATTATCTGATTTATATTCAGTATTAACTTTTAAACATGTTTGTTCTTTAATAAACCAATTCCAACCTGTATAAAAATCAGTATAATTAGAATAATATATTTGTTTAGCAACATCTTTTATCATATTATCAAAATTTGTTACTTCATGATATTCTTCATTAATGTTATTAATTGTATTTAATATTTCATTATATGACAATATATTATTCTATTCAGTCAGATTATGTATAAATTTCATATATCAGATATATGTTTAAGTATTTATTTTATTAATAATTCTTTACCAATATTTCTGTTATACTACCACGTCCATTTCCTTTTGAATTGATAGATCTTTTAGCATTTACTCTAATTATGTTATAATCTGAATATAAGTCATCAAAAAACATATCATTCATGTCAGAATTTTTTGGATCAGAATTACTTAACATACAATAAGCGCAATCACTAGTCAATACATCAAACCATACTTTTAAATCTTTTTGACTATCATCATTAAATCCTGATTTTGTATATGACGTAAATGCAGATGATTTAGTAATAGGTCTATAAGGTGGATCCATATAAACAAACGCATTTTTCATATACATTCCTTTACCTTTAAAAAAATCATTATATGTACCAGTAGATATTTGAACATTGTATTTAATGAAAAAATTATGTACTGCTTTAATATTTTCTTCATCACATATACAAACATTTACATTCTTATTCCATGGTACATTAAATTCACCTTTTGAATTCTCCCTGTATAATCCGTTAAAACATGTCTTATTTAAGAATATAAATTCAGCTGCATGTAATACATCTGCATCTGGTTCCATATTCATATCATATATATTGAATGAATCACGGGTATTATAATAAAACATTTTCGGATCTTCAGATTTTCTATATTCTTCCTGTATTGTTTTTAATTGATTAATTAATTTCAAATGTTTATTTTTTACAACTGTATATAAATTTGTCAATTTATAATTTAAGTCATTTATAAACACATTTTTTATATTAGGTAATTTAGGAACAATATAAAATAATACTGCAGCACCACCAATGAATGGTTCCATATATGTGTTAAAATGTGATATATTTTGTGGAAGATTATCATTTATTGTATTTAATAATTGGGTTTTTCCACCAACCCATTTGATAATTGGTTTTGCATTCATAAAAATATAGTTATATATTATGTACATATAATTATATAAAAAAATATGTTATTTGTTTTTTTAGATAAATAATTTGTTAGATAAATAACATATAAGAAAAAAAACTATAAAAAATGAATAAAAATCAGAAAAGAAAATTGTATGAAAGTATTATGCTTTCTACTTCAAAGGTAATTAAGAAAAAACTTAATGAAATGGCTACACGATCAAATAAGGATGTATTAATGTAGATTAAACGACTTATTGATGATTATGCTGAATCAAATAATGTATCATCAATAGAAATTAAAAGAGCATTAGGTACATTAAGTCGTAAATGGGATGTATCAACAGTTAATGTTTCTAATTCATATAATTCTATTCAGGACTTTTTCAAAGCAATTACAATCAAGAGATTAAACGGTTTAACTGGTGAAATTGATAAAAATGATATGAGATATTTAACAAGGTATATAAAATCTCATTTAAGTCTTAGTCAATATAACGGAGATCCAGATAATGATTATGCAGTAGATATGGTATCAGGTAGTAATAGTGACAATATTTCTGATTTCTTAGATGAATCATTGTCAGAGATTATAGATTTATGTATCACTCAACCTTCTACTATATTCGGAATTAAGAATGCGCATGTTCAAGAACTATATGATATATATGAAGAAGCTGATTCAGAAGGTGAAGCATCTTATGTATTATTTCACTATCTTGTATATGGTAATACTAATACTGATATGTATGAAGTAGAAAGTATTATGTATGATATAGTAGATAATTAAATATAAATTAAAAAATATAATAAGGAATTAGAATTTACTGATATTCTAATTCCTTATTTTTTTATTTATAAAAATGAGATAATTTATTTTCAATAATAAATATGAAAACAAAGTTTTTAATTAAATGAAATTTCCAAGAAAATTATCTAAAGAGCGTTTAAGTCTACTTAGTCCTGAAGATAGAAAAATATATGAATACGAACATTCCGGTTTATGTCCTGAAATGAAATAGCTTCAAGAATCTAAGAAAAAGAAACGTATATATAATGATGAAGGTAATATTGTTCCAAATATATGTCCAAAATGCGGTGGTAAAGTTGTTTTGAAAATACAAGGAGAACCTGTATATGTATGCAGTAACTGCGATGCATATTATGGTACAATGCCGTTTAATCTTAAAGAATCTGAAGATGTTATTGATAATTCTGATGATGAAATAACATATGAAGATATTCAGGATATAAAACTTTCTAATGAATATAGTGAAGAAGAGAAACGTCAAATAAAACAAATGATGGATGAGATGTTATTCGAATCATAGTTTGATGAATTATTTGATAAGGAACTTATTGCAGAAGTTGGTTTAGATGAATATAATAATATCAAAAAGAATATTTTTGAATATATTATTAATGATCCAGATCTTCATACATTAAATGAAGCTGAAGGTCATGCAGCTGATTGGTGGATGGATTGTTCTTGGATTTTGAAATTAAGTGCAGGTTTGTTAACAGGTTTATTAGGTATTATTGCATGGTTGTTTATGAAAGGAAAAGATAGATTAGCGATGATGAAGCTTAAGCAATATATGAATAAGCTTGTAGAGTTGACAGATTCAGGTGTAAATAAAAAGCGTCCTTGGTATTCATTTTTATTACCTGGTAGAAAGAATAAACAAAATACAGGTGATTACAATAAAGCATGTTTTAGAACTATTTAGGAAACTGCAGAAAGAAATATGGCATGTTTGTATACACAATGTATTCACAGATTAGGTTTTTTATCACCTTCATTAACTAATTTTAATAGTATAACTTCAGGAGGTATGCCACCTGAAGATTCAGGTCTTGGAAATTTTATAAATTTAGCATCAATTATGTCTGTAGATGTTGAAAATATAAAATTACCAGAAGATGATATATCAGATGAAAATGTAGGTAAATTATTACCATTTAAATTAAATAAAGATTATTTAAATACAATAAATCTCCCAGCATTACCTACTAATTATGCGATGTTAATGTCTAATATTGATTATCCAACGAAAGCAAATGAAAATCCAAATGGTTCATTATTCATGAAACCAACCAAAGAAATTTTATAGGATAAAGGTTCTGATTTAGGTATAACTTATTTTAATAAAAATATAAAATTAAATTCTATAATAAATGTATAGTCTAACAAAAATGAATCTTATATATCTTCATTAAATTCATACTTAAATGCTATATTTGAGGTTGAAAATGAAGAAGGACTGGATAAAACCAAAGGTGTATCATTAGGAGGACTATTAACAGGTGATAGAGATCCAACAACAGTATTAGGAAGTGACATAGATTAGGAAACGAAAAAACGTGAGGAAACTAAAGCACATACTTTTAATGGTAATTTTATAGATGCAATTGATAATTATGTAAGAGCTAGTGTTCCTATCATAACTAAACTTATTAAATCTATATGTGGTACTGATGCTATTAAAGATATGTAGGAATTATCAAAAACATTATCTGTTTTAAATAATGCAGCTGAAGGTAATATGTCTAAATATATGAAACGTAATGATAAAGTTCTTCATGATATTATGGATAATGATAATTTAAAGACAATATCTGAATAGAGAGAGAATAAAGAAGCATTAAAAATGGTTATAAAATTATTTAAAATGTTAAAAGACGATAAACTAAGAAAATCATTAAATATATCTGATGAACAATATGATAAAGGATTTAATGCTATAAATGATAAGTCAAATGACATTGATTATAAGACACGTGATCTTAAAATTGATGTTGAACTATTATTTAATAAAAAATATGATGATATTTTATCGATATATAATAAATTAAATAATGATTAGAATTAGTAGAAACAAAATAATAATAATTTTAATGGAAAGGAATCATATATAAATGATTATTTAATTGCAAATTCATTATTAGAAGATGAGCAATTTAAAGATAAAGAAGATATACAAAAAGAAATTATACATACAATAGAGAGAACATATAAAGATGTAAAAAATAGTGTGACTGATAGTATGATACCATTTATGAATATAGATACATAGAATTGGTATATTATTAAAAATGCAGGAGATAGAATGAAAAAGCTTAAAGAAGCAGCAGATAAAGAAATTACAGAAAAAATTGGATTAATTTGTAGAACATCTTAGTCAGCAACATCAACATTAGGTGATAAGTTTAAAGCAGCACTTTCAAAACATCCTGTTAGAGCAGCAAGTCTTCAAAATATATGGGCTCGTTATGCAGATGATTTAGATGATAGAATTGAATCAAGGTTAAGATCAATATCAGGTGATAATGGTAATAGTAATATTATGGATTCTATAAAAACGTTTTTATCAACTACATATCCTAATCTCATTGCTTTAATGCTTTATTATAAATCAATATTTTACCTTGTAAAACTATATACAGATAAATTTCCTATCGATAAAAATTCTGTTGAGTTATATACAAAAGAAAAAGAAGATAATGATAAATTAAGACTTAATATATTAATGTTGCATGCACAAGCACATGATGATATTAATAATACAAAAATAAGTTAATTATAAATTATGGTACAATATAGTGAAGCAATATATAATATAATTCGTAGAAAAATTCAAGATATTGAAGATGTAAATAATTATAAAACAATATCTGAAACATTATTATCAACAAATACTAATTTTGATGAGAAAGTAAATTAGTTATATACATATTTAAAAAATGAAGGTGTTAATATATCAAAAATAAAAACGTTAATACCAAATTAGAAATTATTATCTGTATTAAATAATTGCTATGAAAATATAGATAATATAGATATTAATAATATTAATTAGCAAATTATTAAATATGTCATAAAATATTATAGAGAAAATACAGATATAAATAATGATAATATAGATATAAATAGATAGTCTTATGATGATTCTAAAGATATATCAGATGATGAATATAATAATATTATTAATTCATTAAATATCTTGAAAAAATAGAAAACAATATATAATATTTTAAATTTTATATTTACATGTGGATTTAATGATTTATATAAATCATAGTTAAATGATGATTATTCGGAATTTAATATAATAGATAGGTGGTATAATGCATTAAAAAGTCCTCAAAATATTGCAAATATTAATAAAGATGATATTATTAATATATATAAAGTATTATCTGAACAGCCTACACTTAAAGAATTATATGATGAGTTGGTAAAATTAAAAAATTATACAAATACAAATATAGAATTAAATTATAATAAAAATGTAGAAAATGAAAAAACAACAGCATTTATAAATTCAAAATGGACTGTAAATAAAAATGATAATATATTAAACTCATCTATAACAACAGTAAATAATTTTTTAACGTTTTTTAATAATGATGATAATGTAAATAAAATAACATCAAATGATAGTTTTAATTCTTGGAATATACAATTAATGAATATTTATAATAATATTATTAATATGTAGAATTATTTACAATTCTTTAAAAGATTAAAAGATTTAAAGGATGATAAAGAATTACAAGAATTTTGTATAGATCAAAATGGATTTAATGATAATTAGATAAAAATAAAAAATAATAATATATTATATAAATTTAAACATCAAAAAGTAAAAGATGATGATAAAAAAACAGTAGAAGAATTTATAAATGAAATAATAGATAACTATAATAATAAAGGTGTTGTAATAACAGAATAGGTTTTTAAAGATGATGTATAGTTGTTGAAAAAAATATTAATTTCTAGTAATAAAGAGCCAGAAGATCCTAATCAAATAATATAGTGTGTAAAAGAGTCATTAAATAAAAATGAAGTTTATATTATAAATGATTATAAAAAACGAGATAGAACTACTTATGGTAATGTATATAGCTTATTATCAACAGAATAGGTAGCATTATCAGCACATGATAAAAATAAAAGTGAAAAATATATAGATAAGGAAACTATTGGTGAACATATAATAACAGAACTATAGACGGTATTAAATGAAAAATTCCATAAAGATATAAAAATAAAAAATGAGAATAATAGTTTTTTTAAATCATTTGATAATTTAATATCAAATGATGATAATAAAATAATATCATTTTTTAATCAATTTGAAGATATAGAAGATATAGAAGATATAGGAAAAGTAAATTTATATTAGGATGGTATATTACAATATTTTTCAAATATAAATATATACAAATATCTTTCTACTTTTTATAGTTTAATGCGTACAATGAATAAATTTAATTAATAAAATTATGATATATTATAGAGATAAAATATTAAATAATTTATTTGAAGATAAAATTAATTCAGATCTTATATAGAAAGATTTAAATTATATTTCATAGAATCCATCTGTTGGGGCAGATGATCTATATTCAGATATAGTTTATAGAGCTTATAAATATGGTGAATTAAATTTACTAGATAGTAGTAATAAAAATGAATAGGAAAAAACTGATAATGATAAACCATCTGAAAATAATGTAGGTATACCATCAGAAATAGAAAAAGCTAGTAATGTAGTACAAGCTGTAGAACATAATATTAATTTTTAAAATACATTAATAAATAATATATAAAATATATTTAATTATGAAACAAAGAACAAATAAAAAGTTTAAATCTGTAAATGAGAAATCATGGTATGGATTATTTTATGGTTAGGAACCACGTGATAAAACTAACATAAAGAAAGTAACAATGATACCGACAAATTTAAATCAATGTAAAATTTGTTCTGACGGTAAATCTGTTTATTCTAATTCATAGTTTTATCCAGGAGATATTATAGAAATATGTCCTACAAAATCTATAGATAAATTATCTCTTTATACTAAAGATATGAGAGATATAGTATTTGAAGTTATTCCTAATGAGAAATATGTTATTCCATTCGGTTATTGTCAATATTATGATGTTATAAGCAAATCAAATCCTGATCCAAATTGTGATTATATGTGGGATGGTGATAATAATAAAATAGTAATAAGGGCTTTAAATCGAATACCAAAAAATACAAAGCTCGTTTTGAATATCAGAAAATAATTTTTTATAAAAACATAGATAAATAAAATAATAAATAAAAACATTTAAATTCAAGCAAATGAAAAGTTTTAGTACAGTATATAATAATAGTAAAAAATAGGTACTTGAGGCTCGTGAGAAATTATATGAATCTCAGAAAGTAGCCGTTATTAACGTACTTAAAGAGACATATATGATTACTGGAAATATGTCAGATCTTCCTGCTGATCAGAAAAAAGAAATGGCCAAGAAAGTATTTGAATACTGGTCACCTAAAACAGGAATTAATAAAGCAGGCATTAAACTCTTAAACGAAAATATGATTACTCTTAGTGCGAATTCAACTAAGGATGATATTCGTCTTTATATAGAGAAACAGACTAAGAAAAATCTTGTTGCTATTACAGAAGCATATCGTTCTGGAAATGGTAAATATGTAGTAGAAACATTTAAATCAGATATTGAACCTGCTGTTGGTAAGAAACTTAAGGAAAACTTTATTACAAATACAGTATGGAACCTTATTTCTAACCGTATTAAGTTAGGTCTTGAGTAAAATGTTTTTAATAAAATGAATATTCCCACTGTTAACTTTATAAATTATTTTATAAAATAAAAATCCAAACAATTCAGTATTGTTTGGATTTTTTATTTTTAAGGATTATTGTTAGATGTATCTGGAGTTGATGGTGCAGACGGTGAGTTTACAGTAATTGAAGGATCTGCATATAAATTTGCAGTAATTGATATATTTGATGTATCTCCTATTTTAATCGTTATATTGTTTCCAATATCTATCTTATCTATATAACTATAAGACCATCCATTCCATTTTATTTTATCTCCATTTGCATCTAATAACACCTTAAAATTATGTATAAGTTCAACAGTACATCCAATAGGTAAACTTATAGGACGTGTACTTCCAGACGTACTATAATATGGTGGAGTCTTAATTTTAGATAATTCTCCGTTATAACCAGGTGGTAAATCTATAATTAATAATGTTATATAACCATCAAATCTCGAATCTATGCATGAGAATGTACAAGCTATTTCACTCGTACGTTTTCTATATTTTGTAAATATAATATCTGCAAGATATTGTTTATTTGGTTCAAATTTTATTTTATAAAATTTTTCATTAATTTGTGATTTTGTAAGACCATTTGAAATAGAGATTCTACCATTTTCTATTTCTACATAATTAGTTGCTGTAAAATCATACGTTGATATTACAACATCATAACTTATTAAATGTGATGATGTTATATCTTGTAGTTCTTCATCAATTGATTTATCGATTATTGTTAAGAAATCGCAGTCAATAAATATATCTGAAGTATATAATGATATAATAGGATTATTTTGTAGATCTATTGATGTTATATTTGATCCAGAATTTATTTTATATTTAAATTTATTTAGTGATATATGTTTATTATCATAACGATCCTTACAATCATCATCTACTAATGGCTTGTTATCATCAGGATCATTTTCAGTAGAGAACTATATTTTTCCAAATTCTATTATATATATTGGTTCAAGTGCTAAATATATTTCAGACTATGTATCAGAAGGTATTTGTTCTATAGAAACTCTACGATTTTCTATATCTTTTCCAAATAATGTACTACATTGTACAAATTTATATATTTTTTTATTATTTACGGTTGTTGGTGTTTCATATGCAACGTTAAATGGATTATGTTTTGTTATATTAAATTCTTGATATTGATATGTATCCGAAGTCTTAAATGATATTGGTTCTATATAAAAACTTTGTTTCTTATTTACATATACATTCGTATTCTATATTGTATGTAATGTAGCACTAAACGCGTGTGTGAAACAATTTAAACATGTTGTGCCATTTTTATATGAGTCTTTATTGGTATTTTTATGATATATTAAATACTATAAAGATATATCTATATTATTTTGACCTTTAACTTTTTTTTCTATAGTTGCAGAATTTTCATCATATACATGTAAAGACCATATTGATAATTGTTGTTTATCATTCTGTTGAATATCATTTGATCTGAAATATAAAAACTATTTTATATCATTAAATTTAAATTTCCAAAATACATATGTATTAAAAGGATTTGTAAATTTAAATGAATAATATGGTAAAGTATTTGTTCGTGTATATGCATTAATAATATAATCTACACCTTTTTCTGCAAGCTACCATGTTCCTCTTGAATCTAGATAATACAATTCAAGATTTAAATTATTAATATATGAATCTTTCGATGTTGAATTTAATGATTCTGTTTCACCAGATGCGTATAATCTCACTTTAGATGTAGTGCTAGATATAGTTATAAATACTTCATTATCACTATTATTTGGAATAGAATATACTATATCTTTTTTTAACTCTTCTTCTTGATACTCTATTATATCATCAGGTCTATCTTTTATTGCTGTATTATCATCTGATGTTCCAACTTCTTCAAAAGATTTAGATATTAATCTTACATAAGTATTTGGTATTATAGTATCATATGGTATGCTATAATAAATATTAATACCAATATTTGAAACTTTTAAATTCTATTGTATTATATAAAAATTTTTACATCTAAGTATATCAACATCACAATGGTATCCTGATTTTTCATTATCATTATCTAAAAAATTATGAATTCTTAATGTTCCAAATGGAGCTGACTACCCATAAATAGTTTTTCTAATCTCGTCGTCAGTTTTTTTATCAAAGGTATCTTTATTTGCAGTATTTGCATAATTTGTTATATGATTTTTATTATAAAAAGGATTATCTATTATATTTTTAAATTCTGTTTCATCTGTTAACTATAATGATTCATTATATGGCCACGTTAATTTTTTTAATGACATATCATTAATATTAAGGAAATAACCTTTGCCGTCGTCATATGTATATTTTCCAAATTTATTTGGATCATCTATATAGTTTTTATAGCCTCCTTTATCCTCATCTTTATCCTTATCTTCACATACTGCATTTCTTAAAGTAAACCATATTTTTTCACTATTATTCTTTGAATTATTAATAATATCATTCCATGTAAATGATATAGTTGTTGTTATAGGTGTTGATTTTTTACTTATATTTTCATATGTCACTTGATATTTTAATATAATATCAAACGGTTTAGATGGTGAAATTGCACCCTATGGTAAAGCTGTACGCCAG
>NFYZ01007791.1_pt1 | contig 24339 bp, 26 predicted proteins | sample 1092561 | NCBI WGS metagenome assembly NFYZ01 (sample SAMN03609887, study PRJNA323583) | gut metagenome | isolation source: feces | host: Rattus norvegicus | place: Malaysia | collected 2013 | reverse complement strand
CTTCTCATCTAATCTCTTAAGAAAAGCCATACATTGTTCCCGTGTTACTAATCCTTGAGGTGCCATGTTATCTCCACCCATTCCTGCCATAATTCCATTGGATACAGCCCATCCAATCGCTTCTTCTCCCCAACCTTTTGAGGCGGGAAGTTTGTTTCGACGAGCAAAATAAGCAGACATGATGTTGTCTATTACGGTGGGACTGGCTTTAGAAAGATAAGTATCAAATTCTTGTTGTGTCATATTTGCAATTTCACCACCTGTTCTAATAAAATCCATACGTTCTTTAACTTTTTGACGAATAAAATCTAAACTAGGATAAACTTCAGGTAAACCAGTTATTTTATCATAAATATCGGCGTGCCCCGAGCCGAAACCTAACAAATTAGCTGTTCTGTGGTCTACAATTACAGGATGACCAGATTTAGTTTTACCCAATGGGTTTAATCCATGATAAAGACACACTCTAGCCATAAAATCAATAGAATTATTTCTTAATTTAGTTTCTTCTTCAATAGCTTTCTTTTTATCTTTAATAGTAAAAGAAGCACCATTGTATACTAATTGTCCAGAACAAGCACTTTCAAATTGAATACGACTATTGTTAAAACTCCCTTTACTTCCTTTACCACATCCTGCGGGTTTCTTTGCATACCCCTTTTTCTCAAAACAGGGTAACATAATACAAGTTTTATTTGTAGTTACTATTGCATGTACAGAATTTTTACACTCAGTACGATTCCATCTAGCTTGCCATTTTTCTGCTGGTTTTTGTTCTGCACTTACGCCTACACCAACATCATGATAAACAATGCCATCAATACCAACTGTTTGAAGTGAAAAATATGGATTATTTGTTACATAATCTGTATAAATAGGAACCAACATATCATTTTCAGGCATATTATAATTATTTGAGGCCAATTTATATTCCACCTCTTTTCTTTAAAATATTCAATATTACCAAATATCATTTTCTAATTTATTCAAAAAATCTCAATCTTTTTTATCTTCTAGCTTTTTCTTCCAATCTAAAGTATCTTTTAATGCATTATATCCAAACATAGAGCCATACGCTACCATAAAACCACCAATAATTAAAGCAGGAACATAATACCATTGAATCATAATAGCTTTATAAGAACAATAAGCTAAACCAAAAAATACAGTAATTACTACTCCTACTACAAGTGCAATTACATTACCATATACTTTTTCATATAGAGCTTTCTTGATTACTTGAGTGATTACATTATCAAGAGCTACTAAAAATCCAATAATCAATAAAATTTCTGATAAACCAATTTGTACTGGCATAACTTTTACCTCCTTTTAAGAGTTTTTTGTTTAAATTATATGTTTTTTACGTCTTAATCTGACATATCAACATCTAACCATTCTGATTCTCCTTCTAAAGTATCATCATCTTCTTGCTTAGATTCTTCCTTTTTAACTACTTTCTTAGGTCTTCCACGTTTCTTGGGTTCAGTTTGAGATTGAGTAGAAGGAACTTCAATCGAAGAAGCATCAAAAACAGGTTTTACTTCTTGCTCTTGTTCTAGTTCAATATTTTCTTCTTGACTTTCTTCATTTTCACTATGATAATTATTAGTTACACTATTATCTATATAAGTATCACCTGATGTAGTATTGGTAGAATTTTTCCCAGTTTCAGTATATACTACTCTTCCATTTTGGTCATAATAATTTCCATCATTTATTTCTTTACGAATTTGTTCAAAAATTATATCATCTTTTGTCTTTTCTTTGTTAAAAATATTCGTTGCTCCCAATACTAAAAGCTCACTTCCAAAAAATCCCAGCGCAGGAATCAAAATAGGACTTGCATCAGTACCAAAATATAAAAACACAAAAGAAGCAATTATTGCAATTAAGCTAAAAAGTAAACAAAAAGTTACTACAAGCTTTGAAAATCCAGACTTTGGAAGATTAGCATACATTTGAGATAAAGCATTAATCTTTTTAGTGTTAATTGGAGAAATCTCGTTTTCTTCTATTTTCTTTTTCTTAGGCATTTATATAAAACACCTCCTAATCCTTTTAAAATTAGGGTAGATATATTTCAACCTACCCTTTTATATCTTAAAATATTATATAATTACTATTTAATTATTTTCCTAATATCTTAAAATTACTCAGTAATACCAAGCTTTTCAGCTAAAGTTTGCATTTCGGTCATGATACCTTCTTGAGCAGTTTCTAGTTCAGTTTGAAGTTCAGCGGGAAGTTCAGTTTCGCCATAAGTATAACCATTAATTACATTTTCTTGAGAACGGTCATCGTTCTTATGAGAAGCCAGGAACTTAATATAAACTTCACTATAACAATTCTGCATCTTAATGAAAGTTTCAAGCTCAATATACATACGATAAATTAATTCAGCAGGAAGTTTTACTGCGGCTTTCCCCGTTAGCCTTAAAGTATAATTTTCAAGGCCACTACGACAGGCCATAAAAGCTTTTAGAATTTCTTCCCTGTTTTCTTTATTATAATACATTAAAGCATCAGTTTCAGGATTAGAAACTCCATCTAAATTAACAAAAGTAGTAGCTAGATTCATGCTATTAATAGCAATTCCTTGTGCCGCCATTTCATCAGCTTTATTTTGAGCTTCTGCAATTTTACTTTCTACAATACCAGGAATAGGATTAGGAAGACTATTTTGATAAGCATTATACTTATCCATATTAAAAGTACAACCCGTTACAATTTTACAAGTACCTTCTTTACCTTCACATTCACAATCATCATAAGTGAGGTCTACATGTCCAGCACTCTTTAAAGTATTACCATCTGCATCAGTTTTCTTATAATACTCTTGCATTTCAGCCCCATCTTTTTCAATATAAGCATAATTTTCAGGAGGAGGCCATGAACCCCAAGACTGTGTACAGCCGTTAGAATGACTTTCTTCATCCTCTACCATACTAACAATCCATAGATTTTCTAGTTGTTCTTGTGTGAGAGTTACCATATTATATTTCTCCTTTAAATCTAGATACTAACATCTAGTTAATTTATAATAATTTTTAATAGATAATCTATATTTCTTACACTAAAATCTTTTCTATATTACATTATAAGACTTTTTACCTATTAAAAACTAAATACTTAATTAAACCGTAAAACTTAACAAATAATCATATTTCTTTTTATGATTCATTAGACTAGTCCTAATCAATGTCTTACTTTTTTAAGTTAATACTTGAATTTAGTTTTTATAGATAAATTGTATAAATATAAGAGTAGACTATAATTTTATTTTGTTTAATTATAATCCAAATTATAGTCTACTCTTTTCATCTCTTCTATTGCTTTTTTAAATAATTTATGCTACAATATCCTAAATACTTCTTTCCATTAATTACACATTGTACATACAACCATTTTACACTTCCAACTGCATTATAAAAACCATAATTACTTATTTTTGTACCTTTTGGCATTAAAAGGATACTTTCAAAATCAATTCCAGCCCCTAAACGAAGATTTAATCCATCATCTGCGATAACTGTATATATACCAGATAATTTTGTATCTTTAAGTTTAGCACTTTGAACTGTCTTATTTTGATTGACAATTGAATTAATTGATGTACTAGTTGATGTATTAGAAGAATTTATTGATATATTAGAATTTTGACAGCAAGGAGCTGGATTATAAATAAACCCTAGGAATTTATAAGAGGATGCTTGTCCCCAATTTCCATCTTTGCCTTTTTTACGAGTTTGTGTCCAAAATGGATTTTTTACTTTCCACCCTGATTCAGAAGTCACTACCTCAGTATCAGAAATTACTTTCTCTACTATGGCAACATGTCCAGCTCCATCAGAACCAGAAAGCGTAGCTCCTTTTTGCCATACCATACAAGCACCAACTCTAGGTATCATTCCAGTTTCTAAAGAACCTTTATATTGCATAAATAATTCTGCATTAACTGGACGTAAATAAGACATTTTAGTATTTTGAGCAATTTCATTAAAACGTCCAAATGCATAACCTACACAATTAGAACATACATTCCATTTTGATTGAGTAGGAGAGCCCTTACAAGCTGTACTATATCCACCATTAGATTTAGTATTATAATATGGATTATTATCTTCTGGACGTGTTAAACGAGGTACAAATTTTTCATTAGCCATTTCTAATCTCCTTACCATTTAGAAGTAGCACTTCCACCATTCCAAATCCTATATTGTTGAATTATATCATCTTTTTCATTAGAATCGCCACCCCAAAAAATTTCGGTTAAATCTTTATCTTGTAGCCATTCAGTAAAGCTCATAAATTCAGGGTCATCATTTGGATTACTATCTCCACCCCATATTTCTCTATAAATAGTTTCTATAGTATCAGGTGGCACATTAGAAGTCATTACATAATCAAAATTAGTAGAAGTTGCTTTTCCGTTATCAAAAACTAAAACTTCTTTATCAGTTTCAGGCCATACATTACCATCTACAACATCAGGAGGATAATCACAATTACATCCACCAGGATTAATATCAGCTAATTGCTTCTTAACTTCAGCTTCTATCATTATAGGAAGTTGTTCAGTTAAATAATCAGAAATTTCAGTCTTTAATTCAGTAAATTTAGTATTGATAGTAGTTAATAAATTATTAATGTCTTCATTGTGTTTATCATTAAGCTTATTAATTAAGTCTAATACATTTACATAATGGTCATCTTCTCTTTTATCTAAAGCATCAACTTTTGCATCTACTGCATTAATTTTATCTTCTAAATCACTTTGTACAGTATCAATTTTATCTTCTAAATCTGATACTGCTTTATCTAATGTACGCTTATTAACTGCATCTAAATTATTTACAGGGTCTTTAAGCCCCTCAATAGTAAGTGAACCATCTGTCATATCTCCTGTTGCAGATATAGACATTGTTTCAGAAATTAAATTAGTGTTTTTAGCTTCTATGATTAAATCACTATTAGATTTAATCTGTATTTTTTCACCTAAAGCATCAATACCATCATTATCAGAAATTACATGATTTTTTCCATCTTTTGATATAATTCTATCTGTTACAATAGAATCTAAATCAAAATCCATTAATTTAATAAACTGAGCATTAAAATCTGCCTCAGTTGTATATTTTAAACCTCCAGAAGTTTTATAAAATTCAAAGAGATTAAAATCTTCGTGTTCTTCTAAAGCTTCTAAAAATCGGTCTTTAAATTGAGCCTCAGTTAAAGGTATAACAGGTTTTAAATCTAAATAAAGTTGATAAAGAGATTTTTGTTCAATAGTAGGAGAAAGCGTAACACCAGTGGATACTACAACTAAATTTCCATTATCATTTATTACTCGAAAAATTTCACCAGTATTATCCATAACCAAATCGTTAATTTTACTGCCTAATGGGGCTGTAAAACCATCAGAAAGTGGTTCGTTTACTACAATCCAATTATTTCCATCTTTACCAGGAGTACCAGAACCTCCACCACCAGAACCAGAATTTCCCAATGAAGCCATACTCCATAATAATGCACTTGCTTGTAAGGAAGAATAATTACTTGCCATAATAACACCTCCTCACATTAATAGACCGTTTTAATGGAAACATCTGCTGATTTAGAAAGAATAATTACTTTATGAAAACCACTAATCTCAATAGAATAGCTACCTTGAACAAAAGTAGTTACAGGGGCATATGAACTATTATCAATACCCGCTAGAGGAAACTCTTTAGAATCTTTAAATAACTTAGAAAAACACTGTACTTCTCCACCATTTTCTACAGTAAGTTTAAGCATTGCCGCATTATTACCTACTACAATTTCTTTTTGTACTGTGCCCTCAGATGCTTTACAGAACTCTTTTTGGTCATATACTACCATAGAGTTTACCTCCTTTCTTTATTATTTGTTTAAATATATTTTGGAATATATTAGCTTACAATCTTGAACCAAACATCTCCGCTCTTTTGATTTGTAGGCTGTGTAGAACTAATTTGTACATCAACGCCACCACTAAAATTAGCAAGTTCTGTCTGAACATATGCAGTTGTAGCTATTTGGGTTGAACTATTCCCCTGAGCCGCAGTAGGGGCAGTAGGAGTACCAGTTAAAGCAGGACTAGCAAGAGGAGCTTTATTAGCCATATCAGTACTTAAAGTGCTTACAGTACCACTTAACCCACTAACTTCATCAATAGCAGTATTTAAATCACCTTGCATATTAGTAATATTGGTGCTATTTGTATCAACTTTTCCATTTAAAGTAGTAATATCAGACTTAGCAGTACCAACATCAACACTTAAAGTACTTACAGTACCACTAATAGAACTTACCTCAGTACTTACAGCACCAATAGCAGTTTCAGTTTCAGTTTTAGTCATATAATTAGTTGTATCAATAAAAGAACCAACCACATCATATTTATAAACTCCAGTACTTTCTTCAACAATAACTACATTACTTCCAGCAGGAACTTTTTTACCAGCACCTTCAATAAAGTCAGCAGTAGTATCAAATTCAGCAGTAACATTATATACATTACCTAAAGTAGTTGAACTTGCGGCAGGAAGAGCACTTGCAGAAGCAACACTTCCACTAGCTTTATAAGCAGAAGTAAGTTTTTCATCAATTAAAGTACCCACATTTTCTAATTCAGTAGTTAAAGTTTCAATATTAGAAGTATTATCAGCAACTTCAGTTTTTAATGTACCAACATCTACCCCAATAGTAGAAACAGTACCACTTAAAGTATTTACATCATTAGTAACACTTTGTAAAGCAGTATCAATATTATCCTGTACCATGTACATTAAATATTCATCATCATAAGGTAAATCTTTAAATAATTTATTAGAATTAGTAGTATTTGTTTTAGAACGTACAAAAAGCATATTTTTTTGTACTCCTTCAACTTCTACTTGTTTAGTTACATAAGCTTCTACAGACTGATTAGGAATAATTTGATAACTTTCATCAGCAAGCCAATCAGCTTCAGACTTAACATTTTGCATAATTCTATTTAAAAATGCTAAATTTGCCATTTATGTCATACCTCCTTATATAGTAGGTTTATTATTTTAATTATTGATTAAATTATTAATTAAATTATTATTTTAATTATTTTGAATTAAATTATTAATATATCCTTTAATCTATCAACAAATTTATTTGTCGATGTAAACTTTTACAATTTTACTTTATTCAATTATACACCAGTAATACTAAAGTCATTTCCTTCAAAAACAATATAACCTTCCATGTAATATTGTTCTGTAGACACAGGAACATTAACTAAATGTACTTTTTTATCTGAGGTTACTCTTACAGGGAAATTACCAAAAAAGTCTCCACTAGCTGTAGTTCCACACCAATAAGCTTGATTTAATTTAGTAAAAGTTACTTTTGGGCCAGTAACTTCTATCATACCTAAGTCACTATTTGGCTCCATAACCTCAGAACTTACATATAAACTATAATCTACTAATTGACGATAATTATCTTCATCATTATAAGTACCAATTTTAATTTTTTGACCTAATTTATATGTGGTTGCATTAGTAAGTTTAGTATCAAGAGAACTTAAAGAAGCTGTATCTCCACTTCCAGAACCATCACCTGTAATAGAATTAATAGTAGATTCAATAGAATTAATTTTTGCGGTAATAACTCTATTTTCTACTGGATTTGTAGATTCAGTTGATAAGCTAGTATCAATATCTGTCCTAATTACAGGCTTGTCATCAGACCCTTCAGTTTTCTTACCAAGCATACCAATATATACAAGAATCATTTCAGTTGGAACTTTATTAGCTCTAAACTCTAATTTTCCATCAGAAGTTACTACATAATCTACCCCACAACTCATTGCAATTTCACGGGTTCCAGCAGAATAAGTGGGAATAATTAATTGTTCAGATTCAACAGGATTAATTCCAGGAACAGAAACAGTTTGTGTCTTATTAGTAGTCCAATTCTCAGGTAAAAGTTGAACAGGTTCTAATTGAATTTCATTTCTACCAAGTACCCATTTAGAACTATAAATTTCTTTTAAGTCATTAAAAGCTGTAACTCCATCACCTAAATAAATAGAAATATCTTCATCATCTTGAGCAAAAAGTAATTCATTCTTAAGATATACTTCATTAGTAGAACGGAAATTAGCTAAAGTATCGCATTTTTGTTTAATTCGAGTATTAAATACTTTTTCAGCCATTTAATTAGTCAACCTCCTTTTCTAAGGTTTTTATTAAACATTTTTGTTATGTGATTTGCAAATCATATAAAAATTTTATTGTAAAAAAAATATTTATATTTCTTTATATAAATTTTCCTATTGTACTGTAGGAAAACTAAAAATAAATTAAAATAGAGTGGAGTTATAAAATATATATATAACTCCACTCTCAAATGAGAATAATTATTTACCTCTCCATCGTAAATAATTAATCTACACTTGGAGATTGTGTAGATTCATTATTATTTATTGTTTGTTATTTATATTTAGGGTAGATTAATTATATTTCAAATTAATCTACCCTTTTTATTATGTTATGTTATATTGTATTATATTATATCAAATATAATTTTATATTAAAACACTATATATTGTGGTTAGGCTCCCGCTCCACCACAATCCCAGATAACTTGGTCATCTCCAGCTTCCTGAGTAATTTCAGAAAGCTTAATAGCGGCCCTAGTTACAACAACTTTACCATCTTCCTGAGAAACAGCAGTTACAAACTGACCATCAACAGCAGTATCAGTAACATCAAGTTCATTAATCTTGCTGTCAATCATAGTGTTAACAGTAGTATTTAAAGCAGAAGCAGGAACAGCGGGGTCAGCGCTAGAATCACCAGCATCTTTTAGAGCATCATCAACAGCTTTCTTAATAGCATCAGCTAAATCATTGGTTTCACCAGTAGCGGGAACCTTTTCAATTTCCTTAGTAATAGCATTAGTAATACTTTCAACTAGAGTATTATAAACAGTACCAGGATTATCAGGGTCGGCAGGAGTTAGAATGTTCTCTACACCACCAGCAACAGCTTCATCAAAGCCATCAACATCACCAATAGCTTTCTTAGTTACGGCAATTCTACCGTTATCCTGTATTACTTTAGTTACCACACCAGTTTGACCATCATCAACAACATCTAAGTCATTAATTTTAGCATCAATAAGACTATTAACAGCAGTATTCAGAGCATTAGGAGTAGTAGAATCAAGAATAGCGTCCTTAATAATAGTTTCAATAGTAGTAGCTAAAGCAGTAGAATCAGCACCAGTTCCAGTCAGAGCTTCATTTACAATCTTAGTTACTTCATTCAGAATTTGATTGTATAGATTCTGAGCGGCAGTTTCCTCTTCAGTAGGATTATCAGGGTCAGCAGGAGCGGCGGGTTTAGTTAAACTATCTTTAAGAACAGTCTGAATCTTAGTAGTAATATCAGTAATCTTATCACTGGTAAGAGCAGGAATATCAGCGGCTAATAAAGCCTTGCGAACTACACTAATAATGCCATCAACTTCTTGTACCTCAGAAACAAATTGATGGTCAACAGCAGTATCGGTATAATCAAGGGCTTCAACAGCATTAGTAATAGCAGTAGTAACCTCAGTGGTCTTAGCATAATCACTCAGGTCAACCATACCAGAAAGTACGTCAAACTTATAAGTAGAAGGGTCGCCCTCATTAGCACCAGGAATTTCAACTACTACGATATTAGCACCTTCAGGAATAGCTTTACCAGCACCTTCTACGAAATCGGCAGTAGTAGTATCAGCGGCAGTTAGATTGTAAACAAAACCAAGAGTAGCGGCAGAAGCGGCAGGAAGAGCGGCAACATTAGCTACAGTACCAGCGGCCTTATAAGCAGAAGAAATCTTATTAGCAATTTCAGCAAAAGCATCATCAGCAACTTTCTGTAGGTCAGTAGCAGTAGCAACTTTATTAGTGTCCTTATTATAAGTAGTCATAAAGACTAGATTATCTTGTTTAGCATCAAGAGCGGCCTGTAGACCATTAACATCAGCAATTTCAGGTTGAGCACGGGTTACAGAAATTACACCATCAGCTTCACTTACAGAAGTAATAAACTGATGGTCAACAGCGGTATCAGTAAAATCAAGAGCTTCAATAGCAGTCTTAATACTATTAGCAACAGAACCAACCTTAGTAGCATCATCATTTAAAAGTGCAACAGCATCTTGTAAATCCTTAAAAGCACTATTATCAGTAAGGCCAGCATCAGCAATAACGCCATTAATGAAAGTCTTTAGAGCGGCCTCGGTCTTACAAGCTTCTAGTACATCACCAGCTTTAGCAGTAATATAAGGGAGGTCATTATAATGAGAAGTACCATCACCAACCTTAATCAGTACTGCGGGTTCAGTCATACCAGAACCAGCACTAGCAGGAGCATTTGCAATAGCAAATTCACCTTTTAGCAGTACAGGATTGACAGTATTCCAAGCACTAAATTGGTCATAACGAAGGGAAATACGGGTATTTAAAGTCTTAGTAGCCATATATTTTTTTCCACCTTTCTTATATATAAAAATTTGAGAATTTAAAATCTAAAAATTCATTTATTGTAAATATTATAAAATAAATAATTAATTATGCTCCAGCACCAGCACCAATATTTGCATCTCCACCAAAAATAATAAAATCACTATCAGCATCCTGTACAAGGCTTTCTACATGAACTTCTGGTACATTCATAATTCCATTATCATCAATACTAACAGAATTCATAGGTTTATTTTCTTCATTTCCAGAATAATTTTTAACAACGCCTAAATCAGTTCCACCTATAGGAATATTTACACTTTTATCAACAGAATTTACAGATAAACTATTTCCACCAACTTTAATATCTTCAATAACATTTGGTTCTCCACCATTATCTACTACTTCAAAAAGTTTATCTAATTTAGCTTTATCTTCACCTGTCATTAATCCAGGTTTACCATTAGGAGTAACTGCTTTTAAAACAGCTAGAACAGATTCTCCGCCAATATTATAACTTCCATCAGTATCCTTATTAACATGAGTACCTAAAATTCTCATATCTCCATTATCTAAAGTTTGAACTTCAATAGCAGAGAAAATTGTATCAGGTAAACTATCTACAGTAGGCTTAATAGAATCAATATAATCATTATTATTATCAGAAGCAGTTTTTAATGCCGCAACATCAGTTTCTAATGTAATAACTCTAGTCTTTAAAGCTTCAAAATCAGTAGTAAGTACATAATTACTTAAATCAACAGTAATCGGAAAATCTTCCCAATAACCTTGACCATTAGCATCCTCAGCATAAACATAAAGATTTCCTTCAGGGTCAGTTGGCCCCTTTACAATCCATACATCTCCTACTTTAGCATCAGTAATAGCATCTAGGTCTGCTTTAGAAGTTTTAGTACCCATGAATTTAAATACTTTAGATACTAAACCATCTGTTTCAGTCTTAGTATAATAATCATTAGTTAAACTTTCTTGAATAGTATCAATTAAAGTTTTATTAGCGTCTACACTAGCTTTATCAGCAGAAGTAAACCAAACAATAGAAGTACCATCATCAGAAATTTTAAAACTTTGTCCAGCAGTTGCAGTATCAGCACCTATAAGAGATACTAAATTACCTGTAACCGAGAAAAGTTTAGAATCAAAAGTGTTAGAAGTACCAGAACCACCACCAAAACTACTTAGAGGCCCAGCAATATAAGGTAAGTCCTTAAAAACTCTTACACCATCACCAATTTTTAAACTATTACCATTTACTTCATCAATAAGAACACCAGCTTCACCCTTGCGAAGAATAAAACTATCTTCTACAGTAGCCCATTCATCAGCAGTTGAAGAACGAAGTAATATAATTGTCTTTATGACTTTTTCTGTCGTATTTGCCATTAGCACATCTCCTTTCTTATAGAATAGGATTTTTTATTTTTGCAAAAATAAAATATATATTAAACTTTATTTTATCTATAAAAGTTATAAATAAAATAAAGATAATAAACTAAATTAAACATTATTAAATTGTAAAAATTAAAATATTAAATTATACCATTACCATCCCAAACAGTAGTATCATCTACATTAGCATTGCCATCAATTAATACTACTTCTACTTCTTCGTCTGGGTCAGGTTCAATATCTTTCACATGGATAGAAACTTTTCCTATAAGTTTTCCAGTTTGATTACCAATTGGCATATTATTAGTTACAGGATGATTCCTCGGCTTATATTTACTTTGAGCCATTCTAACTTCTCCTCTCTTTTTTATTTTTTATATTAATTATATTAATAAAATCTTTGAGTTAGAATAAACTCACCAGATTGTATAGTCGTAATTTGATTGTTTAATTTTTTATTATCATTTATTAACACTACACCATAATAATATACACCAGTATTAATAAATTTAGTGTCATTGCTTTGTAAACTAACTATATTAGTACATTTTCCATTTTCGTCTTTTTCAAAATCTTTAATAAGAATAGGAGGTTTTTCTAAAGATTTATTTATATATTTATTATACATATTAGTAAAAGATTTATTAGATAACCCATTATTATTAATATCTAATACAATAAACTTTAATCTATCTCCATTTTGTAAATTATATATTGTATCTTTCTCTACTAAATTAGAACCATCTAAATCAGCATTTTCAGTATAAATCGTAATTTCAATAGAGACTGTATCTCCAGAAGTTAATGTAATTTGATTATCTTTAATTTGTAACATTTTATTAAATAACCTCCTTTCTTTTCTTTTAAAATAGGAAACGTGCTCTCCATTTTACACTATAAAAAAGTGAGGAGAGCACTGTATCATAAATTGAAATATATATTAATTAATCTATCTCTTTATTTCAAGAAATAGCTAATTATTGAAATAATAAAATTATTTATGTTTTTATTTATGAATAAAAGGATTTCCTCCATTATTTTTAAAGGGATTTCCAACATTACCAAAAGGATTCTTTTTATTATTACTAGTATTCTGTTTATCAAAAAAGGACTTAAAATCAGATTGCTTTTTCTCTACATGTAAAGCTCTTTCTGCTCTTAGTTCCATTAATCTATTTAAAATCATTACAGCACAGTCAGCACGGTCATCATGAGCTCCACGACTTTTAGCATCAGGTGATAAATCAAATTTAATATTACCATTAGATGTTTTTATTTTTTGTGTTGCGACTAATTCTTCTTTCATTAAATCAAATTCAATTAAAACAGCTAAATCTTTTTGGTCTACTTTTTCATATCTAATATTCATACTTTCATCTTCATGTCTAACTTCAAATTCTAATTCATTTCTTGCATTAACAGAATTAGGAAATATAACTAATCCTTGACTAATTGCAGATTGAGCCCTTTCATATGCAAGTACTTTATCTCGTTTAAAATTAAACATGCGAAGTTTATCTATATTAGTTGGAAATTCATCTATTCTTAATGCCATATATTGGTCATTTTTATCAATTAAACCTCTATGCATTTTTTTATCTTTACCCTTCCAATCGTTCATAAGGAATTGACCTATATCAAATCCTCCACCCCCGGCTCCTGCGTCAATACAAAGAATATCTATATTATCATAATCTTCTGCACCTATATTAAAATCACATAATATATCTTTAAGTATTTCTATTTGTTTAGGTTTCTGTATATGTACTTTTTCTCCATTTCTTAATTTTTCAATCAAATTCTTAGCATATACAAATTTTACCATCAACCCCTTTTCTTCATCTTCAAATAATTCTGCCGAAACAATCATAGAATTATCTAGTTTAGAAGCTGGGTCATATGCAATTATATATTTTTTATTACCTTCATTTTCAAATACAGGATAATAAGTTTGACTATATTTATTAATTGTACTTCTCTTTACAAACACATCCATGCCACCATCTTGGTCAAATATATTCATATATTCTCGGGTAGCTTTGTATGGATTAGTTACAAATGCATCATCTATAGTAGATTGGGATACTAGAGGAGGTGCAGGTTTTCCATTAATAAAAGGATGCAAAGATAAATTACAATCTTGGTCTACTACAAAATAATCAGGGTCTCCAAGGAGCATTTTATTCATACATAATTTATATTGGTCAAAAAGTTCTGAATCAATTCCTTCAGCAGAACTCATATATATATTTTTATTTTGTACCTGTCGAGGGAAAATATCTTGATTAAAATTTGCACCAGTTGCAAAGTCTGTATTTTGTACAGTAAAAGGTACTGTAAGTGCAAAATAATCACGGTCTATTTTTCCTGCCTCATCGTAAACATTTAAACTAGCATATGTTATCTTATAGGCTTTTTATCCTATAATTCTTATAATTACTTATAAGCCCAGCATATATTTTCACATATTAACAAATGTGTCAGACACTCTTGGAAACATTATATTTATTCAGTTTCTATGCGTTACATTACTAATTAACCTATTCGTAATTTAATTAGTTAACTCGATATTAAATATTATCTAATAATATTCTCTTTCGATTTTGCCTGATAATAATCTTAAAATTATAATTATTCTTTTTTTAATTTAAATAATTTGTTAATTAATTTTAAGACGGCCTAATTTGACCTTATGCCTACGATATTTTTTACGACACTATTAAGAGTGTTAATATCTGAACCATTATATAAAGCTACATGATGCCCTGCTTTATCATGCGTAAAACTATCTGCTTTTGAATTTATTCTAACAGTTTCATCTAAGAAAAATGAAGTTACTCCTAAAACAGAAGCTATATTATTTTTTGCAAGATTCTCTAATTTTGTAAAAGTTTCTACTGACTGAGAACCACTAGGAGCCATAATATAAGTATGATGGCTAGCAAATAATAAAGAACGTGTCATAACAAAAGGAGCTGACAAATAACTTTTACCACTCGACCTTGACATAAGCCACACCACAGTCTTAGGTAGCCAAGAGCTTAAAAATATATACTTCTGAGCATCAGTAAAAGTTAATCCAAGAAAAGTTTCAGCAAAACGAGTAGGATATTTTCTTCCCCATTGAATAATCTTACAATATTTATCATAAGTTTCTTTTTGTTTAGGTAAGATTTCATAATCAAATGTATTAAATATTACATTAATCACTAATTATCATCCTCCTCATCCTCATCTAACTCATCACTTTCTATTTCATCATCATCTATATTGACACCAGCATCTTTAGCCTGTTGAATTAAATCAGCTTTTTTCAACTCATATTTCATTTTTCGCACTTGTTCTAAAAGCATAGAATTTTCTTTTCTTAATTTAAGTAATTCAGCTAATTGGTCTTGACAAGTTTTCCAAGCATCAGAATCAGACATATTTAATTGTTTAAAAATTGCAGTAAAACTCATTTCTGCGGCTTGTTGCATACAAACAGAAGTTTCAATATCATATTTATTTACAATAGCATTTTCCCAATGGTCTTCATCCATTTTCTTTAAAATACCAGTAAAAGTATTTTCACCTTTAGCTTTAGCAGTAGCAAATCTTTCACTAAATCCATTATCTTGACAAAATTTACTAATGGCACTTAATTCTTTTGCTTTAATTTCAGCTAAAGCTTTTAAATCAGCCAAACTAGCATTAGCTTTTCTCATTTCAAATTCTTGTTGATTTATTTGTCTAATTCTAAAATAACCTAATACAATTTGAATAGCAGATTGAACTTTTACCATATCATTTTCCATACCAGCTTCAAGCATATTAAGTAAATCATTATATAAAACAACTTTATTTTCATCAGTTTCAAATTCAAATGGGTCATAACCAATCATTCGTTTAACTTGTTTACGATTTCTAATATCTTCTTTAGTCCATGTCATTGGTTCTGTTTGTTTTGCTATTTCATCTGGGTCTTCAACAAGTTCGCCATTTTCATCTAAATCTATAATTTGATTATTAGTATTTTTATCAAATCCTCCCATTAAAAAAGGACTTTCCAAAAAACTTTTTTCAATATTTTCTTCATTTATATAAAGCAAATCTAAATATTCTTTAATTAAATGATTTTCATGCTCATTCACACTAAAATTTCGTAAAGCTTGAACAAGAATTTTATTATCATAATAAATATTTAAATTTGCACAAAACATCTTCATAGCAATTTCTACATATTTTTCTGCTTTTTCTATATATAAAAAGTTAAATAATTTTTCACTACATTTTTTACAAATACTTAACCTTACATTGCCAAATGGGTCTGTTCTACTTAAATTAGTAACATTATAATATACATAATATTCATCTAATTCTTTTGCTTTCCCACAACAAGTACAAATATATTTATCATAAATAGGGACAAATCTATAAAAATACTGACTACATTTAGCAAAAAAAATTGACCTAAATTCTCCTAATTTAGACCAAATAGTTTCATTATTTACGCTAGGAACTTCATTATCTTGTAAATTATTAATATCACTAGAAGTTATTCCTTGTTCTTCATATTCTGCAATTAAATCTTCTAGTTGCTTTTTTTCTTGTTCTAAAATTTTTAAATCTTTAGCAGAAATTTTATAAGTTTTCATATTGTTTTCTTCTGCTAAACGAGCTTTTCTATTTTCATTTAATTTCTTTTCAAGCTCTTTTCTACGTTCAATTAAACTTTTGTACTCTTCATCCTCAGCATAAGTTTTATCATAAAAAGTTTTTAGTTCATCTACTTTATAACAATCGCATTCACTTTTTAATATACTTGGTTCAAAGATTTTTTCGTTTTGTTTATATTTATCCAATTTTATTTTTACAACTTTATCATCTTTATCTCTAATTAAATTAATTGGATTAAATAAAGTATTTATATCAAAACTATCAAAAAAAGTTGGTAAAAGATTCCTATTTTTTTTATTTTCTTCTTCTTGAATAGGAACTACTTCTTCCAACTCTTTTTCTCGCCGTTTTAATTCATCTTGATACCATTTTTCAGAATAAAGCTCTTTCTTTTTTTGTTTTTCTACTTTTGACTTTAAAACTCGGTCTTTTTGTAAAGCTCTATCCACTCTCCTTTTAGCTTCTCGGTCTGTTAAAACAGCCATTTTGGATATTTCACCACCTTTATATTTACTTTGCAATATACCTTTAAACTGAGAATAATTTTATTATATAAATATTATATTTTTATTCTCTATAAAGCTCACTAAATCAACATATATCTAATGAGCTTTTACAAAATAAAAACGTTTTTATTTTCTCTTTTATTATATTCTTTATTTATTATGGTAATTCTCGTAACCATAAATCTCCTTCTCGTTGAGTTGAAGGTTGTGTAGGACTAAGAACAATAGTTGTATTAGTTTCTATAATTTCTTGTACTTTTGCTTGTAATTTTGAAAAATTAGTATTAATTGTAGACCTAAAACTTGATGCACTTCCTACATTTACAGTATCTAATTGCACAGGGACAATAGAGGCCATTAGTTTACCTCCTTCTTTTTTATATTAGGAATTTTCATCCTCTTCAATCTCTTCTTCCATAGATTGCATTGCCTTGTCTTCTTCAATTTGTTTATTTAATTTTTTGCGTCTTGCTTTTTTTCTATCAGAATTTTTACGTCTATAAACAACATCTAAACTCTGCCAATATTCAATTCTATCTCCATCTTTATCAATTCTATAACCATCATCATCATATAAAGCATTAGCTTCACTTTCTTCTTCTTCAAATTCAGAATCATCAGCTTCTCCCATAGAAGCAACATCCATTTTCATTAAAGCTAATACTTCTTCATCATCTAAATCACTATTATTCATTAATCTTTGATAATAATCAGCCATAGAATTTTCTTTATATATTTCATAAGGATTTAATTTTAACTTACTTTTTATATTTTTGACTGATTTTCTATTATCATTTTCCCAATTTTCAATAGCATCTTGCCATTCTTTGCGCCTATCTTCTAAAATTTTAGCTAATTTTACTTTTTCAGCTTCTTCCCTAGGAATACCATGTCTTACTTGTTCTTCAATCCATTCTAACCTAATAATATGATAACGAGCAACACTATTTCTTGCTCTAATTAATCTATCTCTTGCTTCTTCCTGAATCTGTTTTTTTGTTTTTTTACCATATCTTTTTTCATCTGCTTTTTTCATCAAAGATTCTATCATATTTTCAGGAAGACCATCATATTCTGGAATCTCAGGTAAATTTCTGTCTTTTCGATATTCTCTTGCTTTTGTAGTAAATTTTACTTCATCCCACTCACAAAAGAATTCTGTGGGATTAACAGGTGTATAAGCTTTTGCTTCATCTGTCCATTCAATTCCAGGCATACCACTTTTAGCTAAAGCCCACCCACCATTAATTTTTAAAGTTTGATTTTGATTTATCATATAACTGTTCATTTTTCTAGGCTCTTTAAAGTATCCAAATATTTTAGCCCAAGAAAAACAAATATGGTCTTCAGTAGCAATAATTTCCATTACTAAATCTTCATGAGCTTCAAACATAGCCATAGCTGTTTTTAAATCTACACCAGTTCTATCAGCCAATTCTACACAAAATTGACGTTTAGTCATATAAAAACAAACCACCTTAATATATTTTTATATAATAAAATTCTCATATAAATTCAAGGGTCTGAAGTTATAAAAACCTCAGACCCTTTTTTATATTTATATGAGAAACCTGAATTCTTAAGTATTAATTAAGCGTTAAGAGCTTCCTTAACAGTCTTGCTAAACTTAGCCTTGGGAACAATCTTATCAGGAACTTCAACGGTAGCACCAGCACCACCCAGAGGATTACGGGCAGTATGAGCGGGCTTAAACTCACCAGACAGAGTTACAATACTACCAAATTTAACACTATCCTGAGCCTTCATAATCTCAACAATAACATCGTTCATATAATCCATACAAACACTTACTTCACGCTGAGAAAGAGCACCGCTAGAAGCCTCAGATACACGCTTTACAAAATCATGCTTAGTAACCATAATTAATTTACTCCTTTTAAATAAGTTTTGCCTTGTCAGTTCTAAAAAACAGAGGCATATTTTTTCCTTTAATATTTATTGAAATGAATTTATGTATTCATTCCTTAGAACTTGACCATAGTATATCAAACTTTTCTCCTAAAGTCAAGAGCTTATTTAAAATTTTTTGAAAAAATTTTTCTGTAACTTCTTTAATCAAAAAACAATAAATAACTTATGAAATTAAATCTTTTAACAACTTTTCTTTATATAAATCAACAGATTCTTTTTTATCTTCTTCCGTCCAATTTTCACCTTTACGAGTTCTAGACTTAACAATAAAATGTTTTAGCCCCATAGCTTCCAAAGTTTTCTTAAAACGTAAAGCTAAATTAGCTCCAGCCATTTGTTTCCCATAAACATCTATTTCATAACTTACTTCTGGTACAGAAATATATAAAACAATATTTTCAGAATTTGTAGTCATATCTTCAAATTCTACTCCCATACCCGCAAAAGCAACTATCATTAATTCATCACTATATTTTTCAGATAAAAAATCATACATAAATATCTATCCTTATTTTAAAATTATTTCTTATTTATTTCAACAAGAAATTTCAGGTTTAGTTCCATCGGCCTTAACCATATTATCAAGACTTAAACCAAGACCTGTTAATAAAGATAAATCTCCAGATTTTACAATCTCACCTGTATCTACATCTCTAAAAATAATAAGAGGATTACCTAATTCTTTAGCTTGTTCATTAATATCAGGCATTACAAAATCTCCATTACTTTCTACTGTATTATCAGAAAAATTATTCTCTCCTAAAGAATTATTCATTTCCATACGATTTTGCATTTTTGCCATCTTTTTACGCTTATTATCTTTCCATAATCCTAGATGCATCATTAAAGATGTAATTTTAGCAATACGAAATTCACCAAATTGATTTTGATAACAAATAGCTTTAGGATTATACTTACCCCAATACTGAGTGTTTTCTTCAGTAATTAATCCAGCTTCACAAAGACTTTCATATTGCTTTTCATTAATACGCTGTAAATTTTGGTCTTCATAACGTCCTAAAAACTTCATAACTTCTGGACTTTCTACAATATATGTATGTTTATTTCGTCCAGTATGCTCTTTATTTGCTACATAAAAACTTGGGTCACAAGCATTATAACCTGTTCTTTTATGTCTTAGAAGACCTACTCTTTCTAGAGCTTCACGTTCTGTTTTAGTGATTTTTACCACTTAATATCAATCCTTTTTTAAAAATTTGGAGATGAATTTTACTTTTCTCTCCATTATATAGCGAAAGCATTTTTTTAAAAAAATATAACTTTTTAAAGGAAAAAACAACATTTTACAAACCTACTTCGTTAGCGTTCCTAACTTTTCAATATAATTCTCTTTTCTCTTTTTATTTAATTCTTTCGTCCTTTTTTGTTGACATTCTTGGCATCTACATGTTTTATTATTCAATATATTTATTTCTATATCTTTACCACAATCAACACATTGAATTATTTTAGTATCTTTCAATCCTTTATGTTGTTCAATTTCCTTAGCACACTCTTTACAATATTTCCTTTTCTTTTCCTGCTTAGTATCATTATAATGTGCAAATTCTTTACCACATCTTTGACACATAAAACTTCCAAATTTCTGTTTAGTTAGCCAATATCCAGGCTCATATAAATCAATTCCACTTAATACAAACTGCTCACCACAATGTTGTCTGTCTAATCTTTCTTCAGGCCAAAATTCTTCAATCCAATTTCCACAACCTCTAGCTAATGCTTCATTTTCTTTTATAAATCTACAATCAATACCTTGAGAAAAGTTTACATAAATCAATCCTAAATCATGTAATAAATCTTTTTCTTTATTAATACTGAAACTACTTCCTAAATCCGCATCATGTTTAAATCTTTTTGTATAATTCCCTAAATAATGCATATAAGGCTTATTTAAATAACTTTCTTGTACTCTAGTCCAAACATATAAAGTAAAAAGAAATTTAATTCGATTAAAATTCATTGGATAATTAGAAATTTTTAAACCTTTTCTATTCTTTTTTAATTCTAATACTTTTTCCTCAGAAATTTTATATTCTTTTTCCAATGAAAGAAACCAATTCACAGCTTCTAAAGGAATACTAATATATTTAATTTCTCTTAAAGGAATAAAATCCTTTTTATAAGCTATATCAACCATTTTATTAGCTCTTGGATAATCTTTATACTTTCTATAACTTTTTACATATCTTTCTGCCTTTTCTTTTATAATAATTTTAACTTCTGACTTTTTCATCCCTATACTTCTATAATATCTTGCTAATAGTAAGGCATCTCTTTCCCATCTTTCTGAGAATCCATGCTCCAATACTTCTTTGATATAGCCGACTTCATCATAAATATCAATCAACTATAATCACCTTTTAATATTTAAAATATTTTAAAATTCTTTGTATCTATATTTATTTATTAAATATTTAACCAATTCTAAAAAACCTTCATTATAAGTTTCAAAAATAATTGCTACACAAATTAAAGATAATATCCAATTAAAAGATAGCTTTATAAAAAATAACCAAAAACTACCAAAGAAGACTATTAATGTTAAAATTGTAATTCCAGTAAACATTAATCCTTTTGTTGTATTATTCCATCTTTCTATTTTCTTTATTCCACTATCCATGTATTTATTTCATCTCCGTACATCTTATTTATATCTATCTCTGTTAATTCACTATGATACTCAATTCCATAAAATTGTTTTAAAAATTCATAAAAATACCTCATGCCACTTTGCCTTGGCCTTATAAAATAAGGTAAAATTACTTCATTATCTTTTTGCTTTAATAATGTTTTTAAAAATTCACGTTGAAAAGAGTAAAGGCTTAAATTACATGAATCCTCAAGAAATCTAATATAATCTTCTATAAGTTTTTCATTTATTCTATTATTTTGTTTATCCTGCATTATAAGTACCCCAATACATCTTCATCTAAATATTCTTCTTCTAATTCATATTCTTCTCCATATCCAACTAAATCCATATTAAAAGCTCTATTAAAAAATTCAAAATCATCGTAATTTTCTCTTATTTCTTCTAGTTCCCATAACTTTTTAACAATTTTACTACATAATTTTTGTAATTCATTATCATTGCATTTACTTTCTGGAATATCCATTAAAAAATTAAAATTAAATCTCCCTAAAGCATTACTTTCAGCTTGTAAATCACATTTTTCCAATCTTTCACACAATTTTTTAGTAAAATCATCCATTTTTATTCTCCTTTAATTCTTGCATAAAAACATTATAAGAATTATTTAACTTACCTAACTCATTTGTAGCTTTTGTTAGTCCACAAGTCCCAAAAATCTCAATTAATATACCAATAACCATACATAAAATAAATATTTTAATAAGTTTTCTTTTAAATATTGCTAAAAACAGAAAAACTATCATAACAATAAAACCAACAAAAACTAGAAATAACATAAATTGTCTTACTGCTTGAATATTAGAATAAATACTTATATATTGTTCTACACTTTCAATATTAAAATTCATTTTATTTCCTCTTTTAATAAACAATAAAAATTATACTTCCACCAATCATAACAATTGCCCAAATAAAAAGTAAAACATGCCCTATTTTACTAAAAACTTCATTGTCAGAGATAAAAAATAAAACCATGTTAAAACAAAACGCCACAAAAATTATACAGATTATTTCGCATATCAAATTTATCATTATAATTCCTCTTCTTCATCTAAATCCTCTACTAACACTCTTTCTATACTATAATTCTCATATAAAAACTTCAAACTACCATTTAGATTTTTAAAAGGAAAATAAAAACTTCTAGTCTTTTCTTTAACATTTTCATAAATTTGCTTACCGACTAAATTCCAAAGATATGACTTATTTAAACTTGGCTTTTCAACATAAAATAAATAAATTAAATGATTAGTTAATCTTTCTTCATTACTACATATATCTTCCAGTTGAGACTTTAAAACTTGAAATTTTAACTCTTTATCTGCTTTAAGATTTTCATCAAACTTCTTTGTATTTTCATTTTCTATATCAGAATTAGTATAAAAACCTATTCCTAAACTATTCTTTCTAACCAATAACTGTCTCCATAGTTCAATATTTTCTTCTACAATTTTTTGTATTTCTTTTAAAAACTTTTTATCTAAAACAAAATTAGAAGAAAGTAAACTTGTGTAATCAAATCCTTGAGAAGAACGAACTTTCTTTTTAATTTCAAAATCTACACTCTCAATATAATGACAAATTTTATTCATTACACAAGGAGAATCAATAACTGGCATAAATTTTTCGTGATAATAAAGAAATTGTTCTTGTTCTGAAGTTAAATCAGATACAGGAATAGCTTGAAGTTCTTTTAATGATATATGGAATCTTGTTTGAGCATTTTGATTAGCTTTTGTTACATATTGATTAATTTCTTTATTAAGATGATTATATTTATAACGAAAAAAATAAGGTTTTCTATCAGCTAAAATAGAATTAAGGAAATTCTTTTTATCCATTTCTTCCTGAGTGTCTTCTTCTTTTATATGCTGAAATTGTGTCCAATGAGGAACTAAAGCTTTTACATTTTCACCTATTTTCGTTTTGTCTATCTGGCGGCTTTGACTTGCACAACACATTCTAACTCTATCTTCTAATAATTGTCGTTCTTTACTGCCTTGTTTCCAAAGTGGTATCATTCCAACAAAAGTACTACAAACATTTGTAATTTGACCTATTTGTGTACCAAATGAAAAAGTATCTACTGAAAACAAATCTTCTTCAGTAAATAATTTCTTTTTAGGTTTTTTTACATCATATGTAACAACTTTTTGATTAGAATAAACGCCTTGTAAAAATTGATTACTATTTGTAGTACTTAATATATCAAAATCATAATCACTTCCTGCAAAAGCCATAGTATGATGGTCATTACAATTAGTAATAATTCCACTATAACTATACTTAAACCATTTTTGCATTTTCTCTGTATTCATTAACCTTACAGGATAATGTTCACTAAAATGTGTTAATGGACTTCTCATACAGTCAACTTTATTTATTTCTTTATTATTCCAAAATTGAGAATAAAACTCTCCAGCTTGAAGTAATCCAGTAACTTTTTGACCTGTTACATGTTGCATAAATCCATAGCTATCAGGAACAATACACTGAAAATTACCTTGAACATATATCTTTCCCAAACAAGCTAATTCAATTCTTCTAATAATCATATCTCTAATTTTTTCCTTAGAATACTTATCATAAAGAAGATTATTATTTAAAATTAAAGTTTTTAGCCAATAATTATCACTTGATTC